>TBL_comb47_HYPODRAFT_10002645_pt1 | contig 21918 bp, 19 predicted proteins | sample TroBogypolimnion_40_FD_10682 | JGI IMG/M metagenome (IMG submission 10682) | reverse complement strand
AAAGTGGGAGAGTAGGCCGCCGCCAACTTAAACTAACCCCGGATTCTCAACTGAGTCCGGGGTTTTTTATTGCCTCATATTTAGTCCGGGCACAACTCAAAGTCGCACCCGGACTGAGGACCACTATTTAACCGGATGTTTCAAACCAAGAACATTAATCCGTTTAAAAAGGAGGGCACGATACTTCCCTTTCATTTCTTCTGAGAGAAAGCTAATATCAATTAATCTCAACCATGCAGGCAAGGCTGCGCTTATCGACTCCAGGGTCTTGTCTATAACTTTATCTGTCAATCCACACCGCTCATTACCAAAATAGTTGATCAGAACATTCCTTGTGAGATTTTTCTTCTTCCCCTTTATGGGTAATGCAATTTCTTCCGGATCACCTCTCAAAACTATCGACGAATTAAGTAAATCGTAAGCAGGTGTTAATTCCACCTTTCCATCTAAAATGATTACTGAATAATTTTTGAGATGCATATCTTCGTTTCCGATCAGAAAGTTGAAAAGTACCCGATTAAACAGTTTAGCCTTTTCGATTACCGGGAAAGTGCAGTATTCATCGATCAGAGTCACCAATCTTTCCATGGAATAGTTATATTTGGTGTTACTACTCATCCCTGCCAACTGGGCAAAATCTTCAACCGCAATTTTATCTTTCTGACCCTTTCTGTCAAACCGTTTAATAAAGTAAGTAAAAGAATTGTCTTTTGACCAGATCAGGCCATGAAGGGGAGTGTCAATTTTTATCGTAGACGCAATACGCATGGTGAGATCTTCATTTTGTGGCAGCTCGGGGAAAAAATGATGCTGTGGTTTGAGTATATACCTGCCATTTTTATCGACAATTTCGAACAATCCTTCTTTAATGTTTAAAATAGCGCTTAGCTTGGGTTGCACCCCCTGGATCGACATTTTGGTAGCTCTTTGCATAGCTTCAGCTCTTAATTCCTCTGCTGTAAAGTCAAGCACCGCAAGGCTCTTTAAAGCAGGCGAGAGAAGCTTTAATCCCTTTAGGCTATAATTAAGCTCTCCGCAATTTTCATAGGTGATTGGACACCGTTTCATAAATGTATCTCCTTTATCGTCACATTTCCAACCATATCCGTACCAACAGCAATCAGTTGAGAAAACTTGTCATTATGGTCAATTTTCCCAAATTTAAGCAGACCATCCAATTGGAACCCTTCAGGAAGAAGTCCGTCAAAAAAAGATGGAAAAGTATCGAATTCATAAATCTTATTTTTATCAGACATTGTAAGAGAAACAGGCGAATCTGAATAATCTGGCAGATATTCGAACCGGTACAGTTTAGGGAAATTAACCTCTGTGAGGGTCCCTGCCTCGCTATTATTTACGAAAACCTTAGCTTTTCTCATGGTCATTTTTTTGGTTCATGAATGGACTAATTAGCTGAACTTTAATATTCAGAACTGTAAGGACCTTGCGTAACGTATCGAGTTGAATGGTCGCTTTCCCTTTTTCAAGATCAAAAACGGCGGTCTTACCCACCCCTGCCATTTCTGCCAATTGAAGCTGACTAACCCCGGCAGCTTTACGATGTTTTCGGATTAATGTGGCCAATAGTTGTGGTTCAAGCATAGCGATATTGTTATAGCGGTAAATATAGTTAATTTGTAATTAATGTCCAAATCTATTTTATGATAATTACCGCTAAGACAATATAAATTGCCAATTTTCAAAATAAAAGTATTTAATTATCCCGTTTTTACCGCTAAGGCGGGAATAATTTCAGGAGAAGTCCGGGCCCGACTATTCATGCCCTGAACCAGTCGGACTCGGACTAATATTAACTCTCACATAAAAGATCTTTCCCTAAATGTTAAAAAAAGGTTCAATTTATGTATCCAATTGGTAATACTAAAAGCCCGTTTAACGATTGAAATAATTCCTATATTTGTACTCTTTTTTAAGGGAGTATTTATAGAGCTATGAGTAAGAAATTCAGGGAATACAAAGAGTTTGATCTTTCGAAAATTAACCGCGATATCCTCAAATATTGGGAGGAGAATGACACGTTTCATCAATCCATTTCGACACGTGCCGGAAGACCCACTTTTGTATTTTATGAAGGCCCCCCATCTGCAAACGGATTACCGGGGATTCATCATGTGGTATCACGCGCAATCAAAGATATTTTCTGCCGGTATAAAACTCAGCAGGGATTTTTGGTGAAGCGTAAAGCCGGATGGGATACCCACGGTCTCCCGGTAGAGCTTGCCGTTGAAAAGATGCTGGGAATAACCAAGGAGAATATCGGCAAAACTATCTCTGTTGCCGATTACAATGCCGCCTGCCGCAAGGAGGTTATGAAATATACCGACAAGTGGGAGGAGCTTACTCACCTGATGGGTTATTGGGTCAATATGGACGACCCATATATCACCTATGACAGCCGCTATATCGAAACCCTATGGTGGCTTCTGAAAGATCTCTATAAAAAAAATCTGCTTTATAAAGGATACAGTATTCAGCCCTACTCCCCCGCTGCCGGTACCGGATTAAGTTCACACGAACTCAATCAGCCAGGTTGTTACCGCGATGTGAAGGATACCACCTGTATCGCCCAGTTTAAGGTCCTTAAAAATGAAAAATCAGACCCTCTTTTTAAAGATGTGGATACCGATCTTTTCATTCTTGCCTGGACCACCACTCCGTGGACATTGCCGTCAAATACCGCCCTGGCTGTCGGTAGCCATATCAGGTATGTAAAAGTAAAAACATTCAATCCTTATACCTCCGAGCCGGTAACCGTCATTTTAGCCAAAGAGTTGCTTCGGAACTACTTCCCTGAGAAGAACGAGGAACTGCTCTTCGAGGATTATAAAGGCGACGGGAAAAGTATCCCTTTCCGGGTATTGGCTGAATATACCGGACAGAATCTGGTCGGCGTTAATTACGAGCAGCTAATCCCCTGGGTTAAACCTTCAGGCGATGCTTTTAGGGTAATAGCAGGTGATTTTGTAACCACCGAAGATGGAACCGGAATTGTGCATATCGCCCCAACCTTTGGTGCCGATGATGACCGGGTGGCCAAACATAACGGAATTGTCCCGCTTATGCTTTTGGATCAGGAAGGGAATGAGCACCCGATGGTGGACCGTCGGGGACGTTTCTTCCGAATTGAGGACCTCTCGGCAGAATTTGTTTCAAATCATATCAATGTTCAGCTATATAGTGAATATGCGGGTCGATATGTAAAAAACGAATATGATGATACATTGACAGAAACCGATTCAACCCTTGATATCGATCTTTCGGTAATGTTAAAACAGGAGAACCGGGCTTTTAAAGTTGAAAAGCATGTTCACAGCTATCCACATTGCTGGAGAACAGATAAACCTGTTTTATACTATCCCCTTGACTCCTGGTTTATCAAAACCACCGCCGTTCGGGATCAGATGATTGAACTGAATAAAACAATTAATTGGAAGCCTCAGTCCACAGGTACGGGTCGTTTTGGAAACTGGCTGGAGAATCTGGTTGACTGGAATCTTTCCCGATCAAGATATTGGGGAACCCCGCTACCTATCTGGCGTACCGAAGATCGCTCTGAGGAGATCTGCATTGGTTCAGCTGAAGAGCTGATAACCGAAATCAATAAATCGGTGGAGGCAGGATTGATGGAATCAAATCCGTTTAAGGATTTTAAGGTGGGTGATTTTTCCAAATTAAATTACGAGAAAATTGATTTCCACCGCCCGTATGTTGATGAAATTATCCTTGTTTCACCTAAGGGGGCAAAGATGGTCCGCGAAAGTGACCTGATCGACGTCTGGTTTGATTCGGGGGCAATGCCTTTTGCCCAGGCTCACTATCCGTTTGGGGATGGGGCTTCCTTCTCTTTCCCGGCAGATTTTATTGCCGAGGGGGTAGACCAGACACGAGGCTGGTTCTTTACGCTTCATGCCATCGCAACAATGGTAAAGGGCTCTGTTGCGTTTAAAAATATTATCTCCAACGGACTGGTTCTCGACGCACAGGGAAATAAAATGTCAAAGCGGCTCGGCAACGGGATCGATCCCTTTGAAACAATCAATAAATACGGGTCTGATCCATTGCGTTGGTATATGATCACCAATTCCCAACCTTGGGATAACCTCAAATTTGATATTGCAGGAGTTGAAGAGGTCAGGCGGAAATTTTTCGGAACGCTATACAATACCTATAATTTCTTCGCATTGTATGCCAATGTGGATAAGTTTACATTTAGTGAAGAACCTCTGTTGGACGAATTACGTCCGGAACTTGACCGGTGGATCTTATCTTTACTGAACACCCTGATCAAAAATGTAACGGACGATTACGAAAACTATGAACCCACACGGGCAGGAAGAGCTATTTCGGAATTTGTAAGTGAAAATCTGTCAAACTGGTATGTCCGTTTAAGCCGTAAACGTTTCTGGGGTGGTGAATATGATACCGATAAAACTTCTGCTTATCAGACACTTTATACCTGTCTTGAAACAGTGGCAAAACTGGCAGCTCCGATTGCGCCATTCTATACTGATCAGCTTTACTGCGATTTAAACCGCATCAGCGGCCTTGAGCCGGATAATTCAATCCACCTGACTTCGTTTCCTAAGACAGATGAAACGTTAATTAATAAGGAACTGGAAGAGCAAATGGATATTGCCCAAAAAGTATCCTCTATGATTCTCGGATTGCGGAGAAAAGAAAAGCTTAAAGTTCGTCAACCTTTAGCCAAGATTATTGTTCCTGTTCTTAGCGAGAAATTTCGCAGACAGTTCGAGGCGGTCGAAAGTATTATCCTTACCGAGGTGAATGTGAAAGAGGTTGAATATCTGACAGATACTGAAGGGGTAATCAAGAAGAGAATTAAAGCCAACTTTAAAACATTAGGGCCAAAATACGGAAAGCTCATGAAAGCAGTTTCACTCCTGATAGCAGGGATGAGTCAGGGCGAGATTGCCAATTTTGAACGCATCGGCAACTTTGATGCAACGATCGGGGGTGAAAAGGTGTCCCTTGCGCTGGAAGATGTGGAGATCTACTCAGAAGATATTCCGGGGTTGCAGGTTGCCAGTGAAGGTGCAATCACAGTCGCGCTGGATATCAATGTTACCCCTGAATTACGACTTGAGGGAATTGCCAGAGAGTTTGTAAATCGTATTCAAAACCTTCGTAAAGAGAGCGATTTTGAAGTGACTGATAAAATAATTCTTCGGATTGTACGTCATCCGGAACTTAATGAAGCGATGGATAAGTATCGCGAATATATTGGAAATCAAACGCTTGCCTTAAGAGTGGAATTAGTTGACCAATTGACCGTTGGAACAGGTAAACTGGTTGAAATTGAAAAGGGAATTGAGACTTTTATTGACGTAGAAAAAGAAATTCAATAAGGTTTGTTATTTGCCTATAAGAATATATTTTCGCAGTTGGTATAAATGGAACCTAAATATAGTATTTTTACATCAAACCGCAAAACAATGAGTGAGAAAACGAGATATTCAGATGAAGAACTCCAGGAGTTCAAAGAGTTAATTCTAGATAAGCTTTCCACGGCCCGCCAGGATTATCAGCTTTACAAAAATGCCATTACCCATGGTGATGGAAACGATACGGAAGATACTTCTCCGACGTTTAAGGTATTGGAAGAGGGAGCAGCGACCCTGTCAAAAGAGGAGGCTGGAAAGCTGGCTCAACGACAGCTTAAGTTCATTCAATATCTGGAAGCGGCCCTGGTTCGTATCGAAAATAAGACTTATGGAATCTGTCGGGAAACCGGAGTGCTCATTTCTAAGGAACGACTCAGAGCAGTACCTCATGCAACCCTCTCGATCGACGCCAAGAATAATCAGCGTTGATCGAACAGGTTTCTTAATTTTAACAGAGGTTTACTTATAAAGTTCGGGGTGGTTAATTTTGCCCCGATTTTTTTTATTCTGATAAGGTCAATCATTTCTTTTATGAGTTCGAAGGTAAAGTCAATTTTAATTGTTGTGCTTATTCTGTTTTTAGATCAGACACTCAAGATCTGGATAAAAACAAATATGATGCTTGGGGATGAGATCGTTATTGCGAAAAACTGGTTTATCATTCATTTTGTGGAGAACAATGGAATGGCATTCGGTCTCGAGTTTGGAAACAATATCGGCAAATATTTCCTAAGCATTTTTCGTCTGATTGCAATTGGTGCCATTGGCTGGTATATCACCAAATTGTGGAAAAGGGAAGTCCCTTTTGGCCTGATTGCCTGCTTCTCCCTGATCTTGGCCGGAGCTATCGGAAATATCCTGGACAGTGCTTTTTACGGCTTAATTTTTAACGAAAGCTATGGCCATGTCGCATCAATATTTCCTGCAGGAGGCGGCTATTCATCGTTTCTACAAGGGCGGGTTGTCGATATGTTTTATTTCCCCCTAATTTCAGGTCATTATCCTCATTGGCTTCCTTTTGTCGGAGGTGATGATTTTATTTTTTTTCGCCCTGTATTTAATCTTGCAGACTCTTCTATTACAGTTGGAATCACTTTAATACTAATATTTTACAGGAAATTCTTCGAAGAGAAACATGCTGAGAATAAAACTGATTCAGAGGAGAATTCAGGATCAGAGACTACTTCCGGAACCGGCAATAAGGAAAATTAATATTTATTAACTCAAAGGATCGAACCAAATACGTATCATAACGTTTATTCTTTTGTATTATTGAGGAATGAATTTGGCCAGTATAAAAGGTTACTTAAAATTGGATAAGTTATGAAAATTACGCTCAACGATTTGATCAGATTTGGTGCTATAATTCTCATTTTTGCACTGTTGTTTAACTGCAAGAAAGATAATGTATCTACCAAGGTGCCAACCAACGTTGTCATTAAAGATACATCTATCGTAAACCGGTTCATTTACACTGGGTTACAGACCTACTATTTATGGGAGGATTCGATACCCAACCTTAAAGCAACAAAATATAATAATGCAGATACGCTCAATGCCTATTTAAATTCGTATAACGATCCGCAAAAATTCTTCACCAGCTTGCTGTATCAATCTGGTACCGTTGATAAATGGTCGTTTCTTGTTAATGATTCAACTACCATTTCTAACTGGATTGCGGGGATATCCAAATCGATGGGTTATGATTTCTGGTATGCACAATTGGGCACTACAAGTAATGTAGTCATCATTGTAAAGTATGTATTTAAGGGGTCACCAGCCGAAAAAGCAGGGCTGAAACGGGGAGATTTGTTTTTAAAAGTCAATGGGACACAGCTTACTCTTTCAAACTGGGACCAGTACTTATTGAATAACCCGACCACTTATACCCTTTCAATGGCTTCCATTTCTAATAATACAGTATCATTGAATGGCAAATCCCTAACCATGACCGCAGTGACCTTGCAGGAAAACCCGATCCTGATGGATACTGTTTTGACAGTGGGCAACTACAAAGTTGGTTATTTAGTCTACAACGGCTTTAATTCAGACTTCGACCTCCAGTTGAATCAGGTCTTTCAGGATTTTAAAAGTGCAGCGATCGATAAACTTATTGTTGATTTACGTTACAATGGAGGCGGATCTGTACAAACTGCCACCTACCTGGCCAGTATGATTTATGGGACGGCAACTTCCAAAGTTTTCTATACGGAACAGTATAATCCATTAGTGCAGGCTTATTATCAAAGTACTGACCCGACATCTTTATCAAATAATTTCGTTTCCCAGATTGCGGCAACCTCAACAACTGCGGCTACCCCTATAAATGCTTTGAATTTAAGTAGTCTGTATGTCATCATGACGGATGGCACAGCCTCAGCCAGTGAATTGCTGATTAACGGACTTACCCCATATATGAATGTATTTAAAGTCGGATCCAATACTGTTGGAAAGTATGTAGCCTCTGTAACAATTCAGGATTGGGAAACAAACGGGACTGTGAATCCTAAAGATCCTTACGTGATGCAGCCTATCATTGTTAGAATTGCTAATTCACAAGGCGTTACAAATTTCAGAAACGGATTGACCCCCGATTATTCCATTCAGGAGGATGTTGCTAATCTTATGCCCTTTGGAGATCCAAATGAAACATTATTGAAACCGGTACTCGATCAGATTCAGGGAATCCCTTTGAGTTCGGTCAGTCTAAAATCCACCCAGTTAGGATTGAAGAAATTGGGTGATTCCCAGTCTTATCGTATTTTCCCGCAAAGTATGTATATTAAAAACTTTAAAAAGATTCCCAAAAAATGAGGCTAATTCTGTTTGTTTTTCTAATGGTGGGAGTGACGTCAATTGACCTGAAGGGACAAAACGCTGATGATATTACCGGAATCTGGTGGAATGATATCAAATCTTCCAAGATTAAGGTTGAAAAAAAGGATGGGAAATACATCGGAACAATCGTCTACCTAATTCCTGAAAAATATATCAATGGGGAACCTGAAAAAGATGGCAATAATCCTGATCCGAAACTGAAAAGTCGATCTATACTTAACCTGCAGATATTAAATGAATTGGTTTATAATCCCGGAGATAAGGAGTGGGCTGGCGGAATGATTTACGATCCCAAATCAGGTAAAACCTATGACTGTTTTGTGTGGCTCGAAGGGAAGGACGTTCTGCAGCTTAAAGGTTTTGTAGCTGGTATCCGGATGCTGGGCCGCAAATCGGCATGGACCCGAACAACACTTTGATCAAATAGCAGTTCCGAATGGGATGAAAAAACCGTTTTAATTATAAATGTAAGATTTAAAGTGCAAAAGTCAAACTTCCTGAGAGAGTTTGACTTTTGCACTTTATCTTTTGAATCCTGAAAAAGATTTGTGTTTAATTACCAAATATGAAGTTTAAAGGAGTACATTATTTCTTTCCGGTTACTTAGTCACCAGAAGCTATTTTCAGTTCTCTTCTGAGATAAAGAGTTCTGAAGAACAAGCCAAGAAAAATCAAACTCACGATAACCAGGTAAAAACTTCCGTCTGCCATCGTTCCTGTCTTATCGAGTTCATTGCCAATGAGTCCTTTATGAGTAAGGGAATAGGCAATTACGGCTGTGGTATTGTTGACAAAATGTGCAATAATGGGCAACCATAATGTTCCGCTCCATTCAAGCATATACCCAAATATAGCTCCTAAGACCAATCGGGGGAGAAAGCCGAAAAACTGAAGATGCAAGGCACTGAACAAAGCGGCTGAAATCCAGATTGCTGCATGTGCATTGCCATACATCTTTTTAAATAATTTCTGAACAACACCCCTGAAGACCAACTCCTCCCCTATGGCTGGCAGGATCCCAATCATGATGACATTCTTTATGACGGATGCAAGGGAGTTCGTTGACAGGAAAGCTTCAGTAATTTTATTGGCCTGATTCTCTGAGTTCTGCATCCAGACCTGAATGGAATTCAGCCATTCGGGAAGACTCAATTTGGCATTTATCTCATTCAGCCAGTTAATCAGCGGGTTTGCAAATATCACAATAGCAAACACAATGATAACATTCTGAATATTAGGTTTTTTATTGATTTGCAAAAAGGTTATGGGCTGGTCACTGAGCATCCATGCAATAATAAAAGGGGGGATTATGAATACACCTATCGCCTGGACGGTCTGAAAAAACTTCAGAATAGATATATTTTCAGGGTTTGTGAGATCCTGCATCATATGCTCAATTTCGGTCAGGTTGACCCCATATATTAACCAGCCAAGCGCCATTCCCAGTGCAGTTATCACGAAACCGCAGATTATTAGTACCAGAGCAGAAAAGAGGAGCTGCACGGAAGGTTTGGATTCACGAAGTGTCTGTCGGAACATCTGTTTTTAATTTTTTGTAAAGTTAATATTCTGCTTTAATGTAGCAGTTCTGTAGCTGACTTTTGAAATGGTTGCGATTGGTTATCTTTGCCACTTAATTATTCAACTTACTTAAATATTTTCTGGTGAAGATTGGAAACCTTGAATTGGGAAATCTGCCGCTTTTTCTGGCTCCTATGGAAGATGTGACTTACAAGTCCTTCCGCTATTTGTGCAAGAAATTCGGTGCAGATGTGATGTCTACAGAATTTATCTCCGCAGAGGCAATTAAGCGTGAGATGGAAGCTACTAAACGGAAAATGACCATTTTCGATTTCGACCGACCGATTGCCATTCAGATCTATGGTTCAAACATCGATTCAATGATCCTTGCTGCCAAAGTCGCCGAGGAGGCTAAACCCGATTATATCGATATTAATTTTGGTTGCCCAATGAAAAAAATTGCGGGCAAAGGCGCAGGAGCCGGACTTCTGCGTGATATTCCTAAAATGATCAAAATGGCCGGAGAGGTGGTCAAAGCCGTCAATCTGCCGGTAACTGCCAAAACCAGACTGGGTTGGGATTTATCCGACATGGCCATTGTAGATATTGCTGAAAAGCTTCAAGATATAGGTATTCAGGCGCTTACTATACATGGAAGGACCCGTAGCCAACTCTTTTCGGGCGAGGCGGACTGGACTTTGATTGGAGAGGTTAAGGCAAATCCGAGAATGTATATTCCGATAATCGGGAACGGGGATATCAGCAGCCCGGAGAAGGCAAAAGCTTTCGCCGACCAGTCAGGTGTTGATGGGCTGATGGTGGGCCGAGGGGCAATAGGTCGACCCTGGATATTTCGTGATATCCGGCATTATTTGGAGAAAGGAGAACTTTTGCCCCCTCCGGCGGTGCCCGAAGTGGTTGAAAGTATCAAGGAGCAGCTTTCCCAATCCATCTCATGGAAGCCTGAACCCCGGGGAGCAATCCTCGAAATGCGGCGCCATTTTGCCCGTTATTTTCCCGGTTTAACAGACTTTCGGACTTTTCGGATACAACTACTTCAGGCAATTGAAGTTAATGAGGTGATTCAAATACTGGATGCGATTGCCACAAAATACGCTAATCACCGAGTCGATTATACCCAAATCAGTTTAAAATAACCGGGAATATTCCAGTATGCGCATCAGGCTAAAAAATTTATGCTACTTTTCGTTAACAATGCTTATTATCTGTAAATTTGAGCATTAGTAAGTTGTCGGATATCCTTTCCCCTTATCCAATTCAAAAAGGGGATTATATTTACACTGTTTTCCTTTTTGCGTGAATAAATTGATTAAAATATTGAGGAGTTCAGCCTTTCTGAAGGTTCGTATTTTACCAATTGGAATAATGGTTGGAGTAATCGCTCTTTCCTCCTTTGGAAAATCGCAAAACAATTCGCAACCACTCCTTCAGGATCTCCAGGGAGATTATTTATCAAAGCACCTTCCTGATAAATTAGTTACTCCATCTGATTTTTATAATTACGCAAGAATCCGTGATGAGGAATTTTCGGAGACACTCAAGGAACCATGGCATGACTATTCCATTTTTCCGGCACTTTCTGAAGAATCAAGAAGGATTCTAATCAGGCAACCTGCCTTCGATAAATCAAGTCTGGATAGCTCTTCGCCGGTTTCTCTCCCTTTTAATGGAGTCATAGGGCTAACAGATCCGGAAGAGAGTCAATTTAAGATGGTTCCCAGGATTAGAAAACCGGAATCTGATAATTATACTTCTCTCAGGGGAAACTTTTTGTTTTATGGACAGCCGATCGCGATTCATTACGATAAGTTACTCGCTTTGTCAACAACTGCTTCTGTTTCTGAAGATTCTATCGCCGGGTTTTGGAACGCTTTCTCACGTTCGAACAGTAATCACCTCGTTGATCAACTGATGGATTACCGCGATATGTTAGGTCTTGGCAACTGGGGTTACTTCCAGTTGGTTAAGGCAACATCCGCCTGCATCTTTCCTGTTAACCATTTAAGTGCCGATCAGATAACATGGGCTTTAATGATCCGGTCGGGATTTGATGTAAGACTTGCTTTTAACCAAAGCACAACTACGATATTATTTCCATCAAAGAATACCATAAATGGACGGCAATCGGTGGTCATTGGACAGCAGCGCTTTTATCTCGATCGTCCGATGAAAAGTATGTTGCTGGTCACCTGTCCAAATCCTTTCCCTGATAACGGTGGTATAATCGATCTGAGATTTTATAAATCACTCAATTTTCGTGGCAAACTGAGAGTTCAGAAGTTTGTGATGACCTGGGAGAAGAAAAAATACGAATTTGCATTAAGGATCAATCCCGACGAAGTCCGCTTTTTGACCCAATATCCCAGAACCGATCCAGCTATTTATTATAGAGCTCCCCTGTCCAACGCGATAAAAGAGGATTTATTGCGGCAGTTTTACCCGATTTTGTCTAAATTCAACAAAGCTGAAGCTTCTGCATTCCTATTGAAATTTGTCCAACAGGAATTTGAATATTTTTCGATGGATAAAAAGGATGACCGGTCTACCGGACCTTTTGCTCTGGAGCTGATTGCCTCTAAATCAGGAGATGACCTGGGCAAGGCGGTATTATTCTCCTGGTTAACCCGAATCTTGCTTGAACTGCCTGTTGTAGGGGTACAGTTCCCTGGTTACTTTTCAACGGCAATCTGTTTTAGCAACCAATTGGATGGCGATGCCTATTACTGGAATCGATGTAAATATATCCTTGCCGATCCAACTTTTCAAAATGCTCCAATCGGCATACTGATGCCCGAACTTTCAGGTCTAACCCCTCAACTGATTGAATTGTCTGGCCAGGGTTCAAAACCCAATAATATCACCGAGATATGGAAGCTCGCCTATAAAATGGGTGCCAGACGTGGCGGAGTAAGTCAGGATATCATTTTTGACAGGCAGGGAAGAGCACTTATCACCGGGTATTTTGCAGGGAAGAGATCGAATAATCCTTTTGTTGCATGCTTTTCTGAAGGAAATTCCCTTCAATGGATAAGAAGATTTGAGGGTGAAGGGCAAGCAGCAGCATTTGCGATCACAAAGGTTAATGAGGGAGAAATTTACATTGCAGGATCATTTAGCGGTAAATTGGAAATGGATGGCAAAACAATCCAAACTTCTCCTGAAAAGAGAGGTTTATTCCTTGCTCAATTTAATCAGGTTGGCGAGCTAATCTGGATGAAACCTGTTCCGATCGATTCAACCTTAAAGGAAGGTCCTTTGACTTATCTCGTTAAATTTGACCGGTCCGGGAATGAGATACTTATCCAATGGAAGAACGAAGATTTAAGAAATGTAAAAAATGGATTCAGTGAGGTAAATGAGACGGGATTAACGCTTACAGGTTCCGGGAATTTTAGTTCATCTAAAATTCAAACTCCTCATATTTCCGCAAAAAATGATAAGGAAGACGAATTAATCAAGAGATCTAAACTGTTGAAAGATGCTAAATGCAACCCCAAAGTTGAAAGTCTTTTGGCAGTTTTAAAATTACTCCAGAGAGAGGGTAATGAAATCACCGGAAATCAGATTCAGATATTTATTAATCATAATAATCCGTTCTTTGCAACAGTCTATCCATCAATGTTTAACCTGTATGGACGGATAGCCAGGCTAAAAAATGAGAATGGAATTATTTCCTTAAAGACCAACGATTACAAATCTCTTGTGCTTAATAACCTGAGAATTGAGGACGGTGCAAGATTTCTGAATCTCTGAATACGACAATGGCGATACCAGGCTTGATGTAATATCCGGATTCCAAAATATTGCAAATCCGGTACTCTTACCTCTGAATAGCCTTTTAGTTGATTTTTCAGCCGGAAATTTGATCATCGATTACGATGAAGATCATACGCTGAAAACAGTTTGGCCGGAACCTAAACCATAGTATTTAGGATTTTAGGCTATAAGGCTTTAGGCTTATAGACTTCCTCCTTATTTACACTATCTCCCCGAACCGGAGATGTAGCCGTGTTGGCTCTTCTCACAAGGAGGAAAAGAATTTTTATGAGCCCATAAAGCACAACCAGGGTAAAAATAATAGCTGCCCCGGATGGAATATCATAAAGGTAGGAGATGGCCAATCCGATCACTGAGCCTAAAAATCCAAAAGCAATCGAATAAAAAATCATTACATCAAATCTTTTGGTAAACAAATTGGCTATGGCCTGTGGAATTGTCAGTAATGACATAACCAATATAATTCCTACTACTCTGATATTTAATACAATGGTTAGGGCAACAAGACTAATCAGCAGGGAATTAAAGAGTCGGACCGGGGCATTATTGGTGAGGGCAAATTCCTCATCAAACGAAACGAAGATAATCATCCTGTAAAAAATCAGAAAGAAGCCAATGATGAAAACTGAAAGGAAGAGGAGAAAAAACAGGTCATTTTTTGAGACGGTGAGGATATTCCCGAATAAATAGCTCATCAAATTAGGAGCATAACCCGGTGTAATAAAGATGAAAATTATCCCGAGGGCCATTCCCAGGGACCAAAGCATTGCTATGGCTGAATCTTCACGCAAGTTGGCTTTTTTGGTAAAGAGCTCAATTCCCAGTGCCGAAAGAATACCAAACCCAACTGCTCCCAGAATAGGATCAATTCCAAAATAATATCCCATGCCAATACCGCCAAACGAAGCATGGGTAATCCCTCCACTGATAAAAACAATACGGCGTGAAACGATATAAGTCCCTATAATTCCGCAGGTTAAACTTGCCATAAACGCAGCAAGAAAGGCATTCCTAAAAAATTCAAAATTAAAAAGTGCAATAAGGCTGTGCATCAGGAAATATGTTTATGTAAAACAGTGTGTGGAATGTCACCATGCGAAATGATCTGTATCGGACATTCATACGATTTTAGCAGTTCAGGGGTCACCGCATTTCCGGAATGATAATGTAATGAGCCATTTACGCAGGCATAAGACTTGACATAAGTCGATATGGTCCCCAGATCATGCGAGACCAAAAGAATTGCCAGCTTATCATTCAGGAACTTAAGCTTTTCGTACAATTCCCGCTCAAAACGGTTATCCACATAAGTATTTGGTTCATCAAGGATCAGCAGTCTGGGCTCGTTGACTAAAGCCCGACATAAAAGTGCCCGCTGAATCTGTCCTCCGGAGAGTTCCCCGATCGCTTTATGACGAATGCCAAAAATTCCCATCTCATTCATCAGACCATTTGAACGTTCATTTTCTGCGCTGCTGTATCGCCCGATCAAACGTTTGCGGGACATCAGACCGGACCGCACCACATCAAAGACAGTCACCGGAAATTTGCGATCGATATTGTTGATTTGTGGAAGGTAACCAATACGGTGAGCGCTTCCACCGGTCATTGACTCTGCAAAATTTATTTCACCGGCCATCGGAGGGATTAAACCAAGTAAAGCCTTTAGCAGAGTGGTTTTTCCCCCTCCGTTAGGCCCAATCACCCCGATGAAGTCGGAAGATTGAATGGTGAGATTGACCGCACGTAGCACGATGTTTTGACCATAACCAGCAGATAGATTTCTGATTTCGACTAGTGATTCCATGATAAAACGGTTATTGGGGTACTCCTGAAATTTTCCGGGCAATGTCAATCATCTGATCCGGCCAGTTGTAATCGAGCGGGTCGATCTGTAAGATCTGACTGCCGGTTTCCCGGGCGATGATCTCGGCGTTTCTTTTATCAAACTCTTTTTGTATTAGGACAATTCTGATTTGACCCGATTTTGCTGCATCAATAATTGTTTGCAGGTGTTTTGGGGATGGCACCTTCCCTTCAAATTCTATCGAAAGCTGTTCCAGACCATAATCACGGGCGAAGTACCCTAACGCCGGGTGAAAAATGATGAATTTTTTGGAAGTGGTCCTGGCCAGCAATTCAGTTACTGTTGAGTCGGTTTTTGCAATTTCAGCAAAAAGGGCGTTCAGATTTTTCAGATAGGTATCCCCATTCTCAGGATCGATCTGCATCATCCCGTTATAAATATTCTCTGCAATTAGGCGGGCTGTTTTTGGGGAGGACCAAATGTGTGGATCAACACCTTTTAAATGTTCAGGATCATCCTGATGCTCATCCTTGATTAGATCAATTCTTTTGGAGGTTGCAAAGACCTTGAGGTTCGGGTTTGAAGATCTGTAGTTTTCAAGCCAGACCTGTTCAAATCCAAGATATCCGATCGAAAAATAAGCCTGAGCCTCACTCAGCATCATCATTTGTTTGGGAGTGGGAGCATACGTTTCGGGACCGGCCCCCGGAGGAACAGTTACTTCAACCTTAAAATTACTGCCAACAATTTTATCGGCGAAATATTTCAGAGGTAGAATGCTCACAAATATCACTTTATGCTTCGATTTTGGAGCATCTGAAAAGCAACCCGAAATCATTATCCCTATAAATAGATATCCTAATAATCTTTTCATCCTAAATTCTTTCATACTTTCATTTCCAGACACACAGCTGTGCGTCTCTCCATCTCTTCGTAACTCCCTCATTTTTTTGGAGGCACCGGATCATAGCCATGGGTCCCCCAGGGATGACACTTTGATAATCGCCTGGTTGCCAGATAAAATCCTTTAATTGGTCCATGGATTTTTAATGCATCCAGTGCATATTGTGAACAGCTGGGAATATGGCGGCATGATGCCGGAGTTAATGGAGAAATGGCATATTTGTAAATATAAACCAGTAGCATCAATAGTCTGATGATAATCCATCTGATTCCACCAAGCACCTTTTTGAACATCTACTTTTTCACTTTGTATAAATCATCTATTTTCACCACTTCAATCGTTGTTGAGTCTTTCAGTGTCTTGGAAACCAGACCATAAGGTGCTACAACAACTTCATCGTCGGAGTTTAGTCCCTGGATTATTTCAATGTTCGTATTGTCCTGAATACCCGTCTTTACCTTAACCTGTCGCGCTAAATTTTTTCGATTGACGAAAACTACTTCAAATTGCTCCGGTTCCTTCATTGCTACTTTTTCCTCGCTCTTGTTTGTCCCTTCAACATTTGCAACAGGCTCATTGTTCACTTTTTTTGAATTCCCATTGTTTGCACGGGTGGTAACAGCCTGAATTGGAATTGATATCACGTTGTGCCTGGTTTTTGTGCGGATCTCAACTGTCGCTGACATTCCAGGCAGGAATGGATACTTATGCAGCTGGCTGATCAATAGATCTTTGTACGATTGCTCCAGGAGCAATATTTTCACATTGAAATTGGTCACCTGGTCTGTGGAGGTACCTGAAACATTGGCTGAACTGGCAATTTCGGTGACCATGCCACGAAATTTTCGCTTCATATAGGCATCGATCTGAATAACAGCAGTATCTGACTTTTCGACATTTACGATATCGTTTTCATTAACTTCCACCTTAACTTCCATCTTGGTCAGATCGGCAATGCTCATAAGCTCTGTGCCTGCAAACTGATTCGTCCCGACAACCTTCTCCCCCTTTTCAACATTGAGTTTGGAAACAGTTCCCGAGATAGGTGAATAAATCTTTGTTTTGGTGAGGTTCTCCTGGGATTGGCTAAGACTTGATTCGGCGCTTTTCGTGGAATAGCGTGCCGCCTCGACTTCTGCAACTGCAACTTTATATTCAGCTTCAACCGTCTCAAAATCCGATTTGGCGATCGTATTCTTTTCAAAAAGCTGTTTGGACCTTTTGTAATTGAGTTCCTTTTGAATCAGTTGAGCCTCGGCCTGAGTCATCCGGGCTTTCTGGCTATTCAGGGCAGCCTCGTTGCGGTTGCGATCCGAGATGTAAATATCGGGACGGATTACTACCAGTAGATCACCCATTTTAACTTCATCACCTTCTTTTACCGGAAGTTCAATGATCTCTCCGGGCACTTCAGGACTAATTTTCACCACCTTTTGAGGTTCTACTTTCCCGTTGGCAGTAATAATCTCGGTGATATCTTTCTTTTGAACCTTTTCAACTGCGACTTTTAAGGCCATTTCCTTTCCAAACAATCCCGCTTTTTTCCCTGCTATAAGAAGGATTATCAAAACGATGCCCAGGATCGAGATATAGAGCACTTTGTTATTTTTCGTTTTCATTCGTATATCATTGGTGTTTTTAATTGGCCAAATTGATTAAAAAAATATTTCTCCATTCATCAGAATTAATGATTATGGCTCCAGCCGTTCCAGGAACGTCTGCCCTCATCAGAATGACTAACCAAACACTCTTTTTCAATGAGGATTATGAAAGTCTAAAATTACGAATAATTATGGACCATTAAAGAAAAGAGACGAAAAATAGAGTAATCACAACACCCTTTGAACCCTACTCTTTATACTTATCTTTTTGATATGTACCATATCCATTAATATTGATTGCCTTTTCTTTAAACCTTATATTACAGGACTACCTCAGTAGAAAATCTACGCTCACAGCTCACAACCTTATTACCTTATTTGGGGTTGAATGTCTTTTGATAAAATCGATGTAAAGTCCACTTTCTACTGAAGTTTTTACTTTAAAAATAAGGGTTTTTTAAGACATCGAATCAGGTCTGATCCAATTTGATGTTTATTCCCTTTGTATATGCCGTGTTTAATAAAAGCACGTTTTAATCCAATGAGGAAAACAAACCATGATTTATGTATAAAGAGCAGCAATGAACCAAGGTGTCTCCAACTCATCTCATTAATTGGTATTATGGGTAATTTTCCTGAACAGACCTATTATCCGGGCCAATAATCCGCGTTCCGACGAATCTCTTTCAAACTCAACTGGATCGTAAAAATTATTCATTGAAGAAACCAAACGATTTCGATCCATATGGAAGCCCTCGCACATTTTACCAATCAGCTCAGTACCTTCTGTTCCTATTCTTTTGCGAAAATGAACCAGGTCTGAGGGGTCGCAGGGAAATTTCCACTGAAATTCCGATTCCCCACAAAAATACTGAAAATAAGGATTCTGAATCCATTGCTCCATCACTGCTAAATCACCAAGATTATAGCTGATTTTAAGAAACATCAGCCCAACCATGATGCGGATGGGAACTCCTGGTTTACCGGTATTGGAATAAAATTGGCCAAAGTCATTCTCAAACCGTTTCCAGTCGATTTGAGCAGATAAAAGAACCAATTCATGGTTAGGATTAATTATTTCGATTAGAATCGGACGAAAAATATTTCGTTGCTCCTGAGAAGGCAATTTTCCTTTCATAAATAGGCGATATTTACCACTAAATTATGCATAATTGATTTATTTAAAGCCATTAAGATCAGTAAGATATTAACATTTTGACGATAAAATACCAACAATGAACCTGAATCTATAACGAATGAGATCCCGGGAAATCCATTTTTGTCGGCTAACGGATTTATATGTCTGACAATTAACGGACTGAAAAAAATAGCACCCTTCCCGATATTGCATTATTACTCGCCGCAGATCAAGCATAACAGTCAGATGGGGGAAGTTAATTATTCCCAAATCTCAAGGGTTCCAAAAAGTCCGTACAAAAGGCTCTGAAATGTGGGGAAGACGGATCCATGCAAAATCGTGTCTATTCTGAAAGAATTGTTTTCAGAAATATTCCTCTAAATTAATCATAAATTGGGCCGGGTTTCCGTGTAGGCAAACGCAATTTTTTTATATATTTGACACTTCTTTTCAGCGAATAAAAATTCTGTTTTACCCAGTTTCTTTTCAGTTATGATCCGAAAGCTCAAATTCAAACAGTGGTCGTGGGTGGCATTTTTTATTGGTTTGATTGTCTGTACTATTTTGTTGATTATTGGCAATAAGACAGTGCACCTCACCTCAACTGATGATTATTGTCAAAAGTGTCACATACATCCGGATGCAGACGCATCCTGGAAAAAATCGCCTCACTTTTACAACCGTAGTGGTGTCAGGGTACACTGTGTCGATTGTCATTTGCCGCCCAAGGAGGATTACCGCTATTTGGCCCAAAAGGCTAAAACCGGGTTGCACGATTTATATGCCTACTATTTCAGGGATAAGAAATCTTTTAACTGGGAAGATAAGAGGTTATTGGAACATGCCGTTAAAATTGTTTATAATGAATCGTGCATAAAATGTCATCAGAACCTGTTTTCCAAAGGACTTTCTGAAGAAGGGGGCACTGCTCATCTTTATTATGAAAAAAATGCAGAGAAACTTGATCTGCAATGTATTAATTGTCACCTTGATGTCGGGCACTACAATCCTAACTACAAACATGCAAAAATGACCGGCGTACCTCAGACAGGTACTGTTTCGCATAATTTATTTATTGCCCCGGCCAAAGTGACAACATTTGAAAATTTTAAGGAGTTCATACCCAATAGCCCAATCTCTTTTAATATGATCGCTATAAAAGGGGGGACTTTTAAAATGGGAAGTCCTGATAATGAGCCATTTCGAAAAATCGACGAAGGACCGGTGCGGAACGTAACCATTTCTCCGTTTTTCATGGGTGAGGTTGAAGTTTCGTGGGACGAATTCTGGACCTTCTTTGCATCCACCATGTCGGAGGGCCGCGTCGATCCTAACCTGGTGATGGCTCATAATGCCAATTCGCCCGACGCAGTGACCGGACCTACTCCACCTTTCGGAATTCCTGACCAGGGTTGGGGAAGCGGAAAGCGACCGGCCATCACGATGACCCATTATTCGGCAAGCACCTACTGTCAGTGGCTCTCGAAAGTTACCGGCAAGCATTACCGGCTGCCAACTGAAGCCGAATGGGAATATGCCTGTCGGGCCGGCAGTGAAACACCTTACTTCTTTCCGGGCGATCCGAAAAGGTTATCCCAGCAGGGTCTGCGCAGTAAAGTATTCGGGGCCGATACTTCAAATATCAGCAGGTATGTGGTTTATGCCTTGAATTCTTCGGGAAAAACCCAGGAACCTGGTTTTGTTAAAGCAAATCCCTTAGGGCTGAAGAATATGCTGGGAAATGTACTCGAGTATTGCTCGGATTATTATGCTGAAAACGCCTATTCCAAAACCGGAACCTCAGTTAAAGATCCCAAAGGACCTACCTCCGGTGAAGAACATGTGGTCCGTGGCGGGAATTACTCTTATGATGCCAAAGATCTTAGGGCTGCCTCCAGAGGACTTACCCATACCGTAGATTGGCTGAAAACCGATCCCCAGCAACCTAAAAGCATCTGGTGGTATTCCGATATTAAAGGGGTAGGTTTCCGTGTCGTGTGCGATGCTGATCAATCATTAACTAATAGATAAACTAAAGATAGATTCTAATCCATTAAACAAAAAAATCATGACTAAAAAGAATTCATTGAGTAGAAGAGACTTTTTTTCAACTACAGCAGTGGTTGGGGTTGTCGGAACTATTGGTGCCGGTGCTGTTTTGGCTTCATGTTCCGGACCGGAAAAGTTAGTCCCTTTAAAGTCACTTGCAGGGGCCTATATCCCAAACCTTGTTGATAAAGCCGATGATGGCAGACTTCTGAAGGCCGGAGTGATTGGTTGCGGTGGACGTGGATCGGGTGCAGTACAGAATTTTTTAGATGCAGTTCCTACCAATGTCCAGATTGTCGCTTTAGGGGATTTGTTTCAGGACAGAATTGATGATTGCCGTAAAGCGCTAAAAGAAAAACATAAGGTAGAAGTTCCTGATAATATGTGTTTTACTGGATTCGATAACTACAAAAATGTACTCGCTTCCGGTATTGATCTTGTTATAATTGCCACACCTCCTGCCTTCCGTCCTAGCCATTTCCAGGCCGCTGTTGAAGCAGGAAAACATGTGTTTATGGAAAAACCGGTTTGTGTCGACCCTGTCGGGGCCCGCTCTATCATGGCATCTGCCAAGAAAGCCGAATCGCAGGGACTTTGTGTCGTTACCGGAACACAGCGTCACCATCAGAGAAGTTATGTCGAAAGTTTCAAACAGATTCAAAGTGGCCTGATCGGAGAGATTGTGTCTGGGAATGTTTATTGGAACCAATCGATGTTGTGGTATCGGGAACGGAAAAAGGAGTGGTCGGATATGGAATTCATGGTACGTGATTGGGTAAACTGGAAATGGCTCTCCGGAGACCATATCGTTGAGCAGCATGTCCATAATCTCGATGTAT
>TBL_comb47_HYPODRAFT_10002641_pt1 | contig 21931 bp, 24 predicted proteins | sample TroBogypolimnion_40_FD_10682 | JGI IMG/M metagenome (IMG submission 10682) | reverse complement strand
AATAAATTAATTTATTTGTGCATTTTTATCGGGTTTAAATGGAAATTGGATTAATTCAGCCTGGTTTTTTAGCTTATTTTCATAATTCTATTTAAAAACTTATTTATTAGCTATTATTATATTATAAATGCCAGAAGTTATTATAGTAAATGAAGTTGACCCAAAACAAAAAATAGTTATTCATGCTAAAGAAGCAGGTTTTCATAATGTTTTATTTTTTACATCTCAAAAAGAAATAAATGATGCAAAACATTTAATGAAAGCAATAAAGAAAACAAAATATATGTTTGATAAATTAGTAAAACGATTTAAATTAGTTGATGTTGAAAAAGTATCACAGGATAAAACAAGATTCATTAAATTTTGTGATGATTTATTAATTTATTTTATTTGTAGAGAAGAATTAACCGGAGAAAAAATACCTATCGTTAGCGATAAAAAAATTTAATTTATTTAAAGACATATTAATATATATAAATTATAATGTCAATTAATTATGATTTTGCAGAAGTATCATCAGGTCATATTTCTAATGCCTTTTTCTTAGATGAAGACACTAAGATAGCATGGTATAAAGAAGAATATTTAGATAGTTTATTAACTTCTAATAAAAATTCTGACTTTTTAGAATTAAATAAAGAGTTAATACCTAAAAATTATAATAATTATAAAAAATTAATGAAAAGAATAGAATATTTTATATATTTAAATTTAACAAGTCCGATATATGGTAAATTTAGGAATATATACCATGACGAAGACGAAACTGAATCAACAAATAATGATCTACATCTATATCTAAATGTAAAAAGTAGAGATAGACTTTTACAATTTAATTATAATTATAAAACATATTATATATCTTGCTCATTTCAATTAATAAATAATAATGATATACAGCCAGACTATGAACCTAGTAATAATTTATATCATGATACAAAAAGAATTAGAATGAGTAGCACTATGTCGGATTCAGGAAATTTTTATACTTGCAATATAAATGCAATAATTACTTTTAACGATAATAATAAAGGTATATTTACTGCTAAAGTAAGCATTCGATTATTAGATAAAAATGATGATGACACAATTGATTATGTTTATTATTATCCGACATATAGTTTTGAATTAATTTAAAGAGATAATTATATATAATATATTATTATGAAACTAACTAAAGATATTCTAGACATTATAATAAGTGCTAAAACTGATTACTTATCTTACGTAACTATTTTATTATCAACTAAAAATGATATAACAAAAGTTATTGATAAGTTAGAGATAGACATAAAAGATTTTGTAAAGCTTGGAGATTCAGATAAAATTATTAAGGCAATAAATGAAGTTATAATACAATTGAAAGATATTAATTACATCTCAGATAATGGATACGTTTTATTGGGCGGAGTTAACGAAGATAAGGAAGAGAAAGATAGAATTACTATCCCTGTCTTAATACCTCCTAAAAAGATCTATGTGAGCACATATAATTATGCTAATACTTTCGATATGAATAAAATAAAGGAAATGTTTTAATGAGTGCGTTTTTTGTGTGCAAGATTTAGCTCATCTAATCTGAGACGATAGGAAATCTTTTTTACTAATTCCGAAATCGAATCATCGTCTGAGGTAGTCTCATGTTCTGCGTCTATTCTTGACGTAGATGATTTCTTTTCAAATACTGATTCTTTCTTGAGTTCATTCATTGATTTACTCATATTAGATGTATCATCTGATATTTTGGCTAATATTTTATTTGATAGCCTTATTTCTTTTAAAATTTCTAATAATTCATTTGTTGGTGGTTTTGCCATTTTGTTTCTTATTATATTATTAGTCTTGATTATAATTTAGTTAAATATGACGCGGATTAAATTTTTTTTTGCGTAAAATATATAAGAACTAATTTCGTATATAAGAATATATACTAAATGTGTGAATTGTATAGGGTTAAAAATTATCTAATTCCTTCAACTAAATGGGATACAGTTAAAGAGATATATAATATCGAAACTGCTACCATCAAACTCGAAAATGATAGAGGATACCATATAAGATTGGATGAGAAAAAAAATTATGTTCTTTTCACGGACTTGGAAAAGGGTTGCAATTTTAAAGAATGGAAAAAAGATATGATCAAATTTATATTTGATAAATTTACTATCAAATTAGTTGATAATGATTTTTTATATACCCAAAATGAGAGTAATGAAAGTTCGAAACATGTTAGTATACCTAAACTTTACGGATCCATTAAAGCACAAAAAGAATTAAGGAAACAATTTATGGATTTATTTAAAGATAAATATATAACAGAAGAAGGTGAGCAATATGATCCAAATGTTTATAAAAATTCATGGTTCAGAATGCCCAATCAAAGTAAACAAAGTAAAAAGAATACTTGTCATAGAGTTATTAAAGGTAATATAAAAGATTTTCTATTGACTGAAATAAAAGATGATTCTATTTGTATTGATGATAAAATTATAGTTAGTGAGAAAGTTACTAAAGATAAACCTATTAATAATATAACTAAAAAAATAATAGAATTAGAGGAACAAAAGATAGAAGAAGATGAAGAAAAAAAATATAAATCTTTATTGAATATACTTCCTTCTAAATATTATAATAATTATGAGGATTGGATTCATGTGGGTATGGCTTTAAAAAATATAAATATTAATTTAAAATCAATTTATGATTGGTTTTCAAAAAAATCAGATAAATATAATAAAAATGAAGTATCTTTAAAATGGAATAGCTACAAATCTGATAAAGAGGGATATACTTTAGCTAGTTTAATTAAATGGGCTAAAGAAGGTGATCCAATAGATTTTAAAAATTGGGTTAAAGAATTTGGAACGGAAAAGATTGATTATAATAATAAAAACTATACTATTTTAAAAAAAAGAATAGAAGAAGATTATTTTAAAACTAAAGATATTACTGGATTTTTTTACAAATCAAAAGAAGGTAAATTAATATATAAAACAGCTTTGGATGTTAAAACAGATTTGATGAATGTTCAAATAGATATATTAATAGATGGTGAAATGGAAAAAATTCCATTTTATGCGATATGGGTTAAGGATCCAAAAATTAGAACTTACAATAAATTAGTATTCGATCCATCAATGAAACATGATTCAGAAGATTATAATGAATTTAAGGGATTCAAATATGATATTGATGATGAATATGTAAAAGAAAATCCTCATTGGAAAGATAATTTAAAAAATATATTTAAAATATTTAAACATGTTTTAAAAAATAAAAATGAATATGAATTCGTTTTGCAATGGTTAGCCTTTATTGTACAACATCCAGAGAGAAAGACTGATATTTATTTATTATTATATTCAGATACAAAAGGAATAGGAAAAGATACATTGATAGAAGTAATAGTTAAATTATTAGATGGATATACTGCTAAGATAGAAAGTATAGAAGATTTGGCAGGTAATTTTAATGAAAAATTCTGTAATAAATTCTTTGTTTATGGAGATGAAATAGATCAAAAAGCTAAAAAGGTTAATGATCTTATTAAATCTATGGTAACAAGAAAAATAGTAGCTAGAAAAGGAAAATATGACAAAGAAAGAGATGTTAAATGTTATAATAATTTAATGTTCACAAGTAACAATGAAATTTCTATACATATTGAAGATGGTGATAGAAGATGTGGCGCTATTCATTGCAATGAATCAAAGTTAACTAATAAAGAATATTCTGAAATATATACAGATATTGATAATGATGATACTATGAAAGCATTACATTACTATTTGAAAACATTAGAACTACCACCAAAACTAGAACTAATAGAGACAGAATATAAAAAGAACTTACAACATAATAACTTACCTGCTTATATTCAAATGATTTATAAAGATCATACATCATTTGAAGATGAAACTTATTCAACCAAACAACTCTTTAAAATATCTAAAGAAAAAGCAAATGAATACCATGTAACAAGTGTTTATACTTTTAGAAAAATGAACTGTGATTTTAAGAAAATTTATGGTAAGTTTTATAAAAAAGATCCTATTAGAGGTTATGACTTTACGGGTCTTCTAGAGCATCTAAAAACGTCCGAGTATAAGGATTTGCTTATGATTGAAGATGATGATTAATTTAATGGTCTGCTTATTACATTTTTTTTACCGGCACTAAAACAGTAATTTTGGGGGTAAACTTTTATATACAATTTTAAAATTTTATATTTTTACAAACTTTATCTTTATTATTACTGTCTTTACTGCCTTTAAAAAAAATAAGTAGTAGATATATAACCTTTTTAAGCCGGCAGTAAGATAAATCACTACTGCCTATTACTGCCTATTACTGCCTTTCACTGTTCCTATTATTCTTTTTTATTTTTAGTAAATAACTAGAATTTTGCATTTAAAGAAAAACATTTAAAAAGAAGTTAATATTGTAATAGTAGAGAGAATGTTGAAACAAAAAAATTACGAAAGAACTAATTATCCTAAAATTTATAAAAATACTTATTGGGGTAATTTTTTAAGAAAAGAAAATGAAGAAATAAATATTATAGAAAATAGAAATAAATTTATTAATAAATATGGTATTATAAAAATAAATGAAAAAGATCCGCGATATATAGAAAAAATAATAGATCGTAATAATTTTGATTATTTAGATCATGTGGAAATTTATTTAACTAATTCTAATAAATATCTTTTAGTAAGTAGTCCATATACCTTAATGAGTGAGATTGGAGAAAATGCAAAAAAACATATGGAAGCTGGATGGATAGAAGATGATAGAATATATAATAATTCAGCCAAAACATTTATTATGTTAGTTGATAAAAGAGTTAGAAAAACTAAACCCATATAAAAACTAATTATCTAAGTATATAGTGGGAGAACCAATAAATATAAATTACAAATCTCCTACTTCCTTCCATGCATTAAGCTATATAAAATCATTTTACAATATAAAAATTCCAAAGATTCATTTATCTTTGGAATATAGAAGGTCATCACATGTTAGAGCGTTTTGGAGTATTGCCTCCAATATGTTTAATATTACCGAACTATATTTCGTCTTCTAGTTAGTTTTAAAATGCTAATTAGAATAGGGGGACAATCTTAAAGATCTGGTTACTCTTAAAGTTTTATGTATCAAACTAATCCATTACATAAAAGTCCCCAAGAAAGATACAACTTAATTGTTGTTTATTTCGGCTAGCTTAAAAGAATATCTTTTCTTTTTAACTTATCAACTTAATTTATATGAAATTTAAAATTCAGAGTATTATATTGAAGAAAAATAAATATACTCTAGCCGATGCTAAAACTATATTAAAAGACGCTGGAATTACACTAAAGAAGGTAGATGATACCTATAGAAAGAACTATCATTCATTTAGATTGCATAACCCAAGTTATCTTAAGAAACTAGGATATACTAAATATATGACTAAAAAATTATCAGATGGAATTGATTTGATAATTGTATATAAGCCCACTAAATTTACAAAGAATTGAATTCTTCATTAAACTTATCATTAATTTTCTTTAACCTTTCGAATTCAGTTAGATAAACATCTATTTGTTTATTGTATTTAATGTTTCTCTTTCTTATTGTACTAGGAAGAGTCAGATATCTTTTTTTACCATAATCAATCATTCTCTTTTTATTTTGTAAATAATAAAGTTTTCTCTCTTCCTTATGTTCATTATAGAAACATTTAGCATTTTCTAAAATTTTATCATTATTATTAATTCTGTACTTCTTATTGAGTTTCATAAGTCTATCATGATTATTGGTTCTCCAAGCTTTTACTTTATCCATATTTTTTTCTCTCCATCTTTTATTAATTTCAGTACATTTAGCCCTGTTAGCTTTTTGATATTTCTTTTGAGCTGTATAGTCTCTCTTTTTAATTTCTTCAACTATTATATCTTCTTTTATATCTTCTTTTATATCTTCTTTTATATCTTTCATTATATATTATTATATATAAAATAATGTTTATATCTTTTACGCAAAAAATATAAAATAAAAATTAAAAAATTTATTGTGCCATCATATACCATTGTGAATTCCAACATACAATTTTAGAGGCATTTGATGGGGCAATAGCTAATAAGCTAGTACTTCCATCAACTGACAAATTTAGATTGTTAGCTACTCCAATGTTATAGAAAGTCATAGTCAAACCAACATTACCGGAAATTGTAGGGTCAGGTAATTTAACAAATTGGTCAGATACTCCACAGTCATAAAAATACATTGAATTTGAATTGGCTATACCTTCAGATGATAAATCAACCATAGCAACTAATGGAATTACTGAAGATGAAGCATCTATAGGGGTTTTAATAAAACCGCTTACAAATGGAGCAACTGCAGAACTTGCAGAACCAACAGGGTCTGATGCAGCCTCAGCAGCTGATTGAGCAGCACTCGCAGAACCAACGGGGTCATAATTGCTCGATAAACTGTCTGCGTATGCCTCAGCATTAGATTGAGCGGTACTGGCTGCTCCGGCCACATCATAATTTGAACTCAAAGAGTCAGCGTATGCTTCTGCATTAGATTGAGCGGTACTAGCAGAACCAACAGGATCTGAGGCAGCCTCAGCATTAGATTGCGCAGTACTTGCCGCACCTAAAGCATCATACAAACCATTTGCTACGGATTCTTTCAAGTAGATACCATTAGCTGTTGATTCTGTTAAATATAATGCATTTGCAGCGGTTTCAGTTAGAAAAGTACTATTACAGTAAGTTTCAACTGCTCCGGCCGCACCGATAGCGTCATAAAGACCATTTGCGGTTGATTCAGTTAAATAAAGACCGTTAGCTGTACTTTCGTTTAAGTAAGGTCCAGCTGTAAGAAATGTGTTTAGTGAAACACTATTGACGATTGTGTCATTTGATGTGACTACATTGAATGTTCTTGATATGAAATCGTTAGACATGTGTATATACTAACTATAGATAATAATAAACGAACTGGTAGTAATTATAAAATAAAGAATAGATACTTATTATTTGCACATAAAATCTTAATTCCGTTTCCATCACCAGCCATACTTTTTAATGTAGTAATATAATTATCTGTACATAAAGAGATAGTATGACCGCTATTAGATTCATCAACTATAGAAATACTAAAACCTTGTAAACCTATTGGATTAGGAAGCTTAACATAATAATCAGCAGTTGGATTAACAATAACTGTTGTATTATTATTAGTATAATTATAACTACTCAAATCTAAATTATTATTTAAAGGACTGAAAGTAACAACTGGAGGTATTCCAACAACTAAATTTAATACTTGTTGCAAATTAACGGCATCGGTTGGATTGGTTCCATCTGCTACATTTGTTATTTTACTATTATTTGTATTTATTCCATTATAAACCGTAACACTTTTTACTACGACATCAAGATCAGATGAACTAGATAACGAACTTATTGACATATATATTAACTAATGATTTTATAATAAATAAAGACCCGATTCATACATAATAAGTTTAGGTATATTTTTAGAAATACAAACCCATCTACTTTTTAATGCTTTAATTCTTTTTATTTCCATATTAGATAAACCGACATAGACAGTTAGCAATCTATCTATATTAGGATTATTTTGAGGAAAGACATAGAGATGAGTTAATTCTTGTAATAATGTTTTATTTTTATTTCCTCCTGTCATTAAAACATGAGAAGTAATTAATAAGTTAGTATTAGTATGTCTTGAGTTAGTCAATAAATGTTCTCTAAACTTCCATATGAATTCATTAGTCTTTTTATCTGTTATACTATCGCAATCATCTAAAATAACAACTGAATCTTTTACCTCCTCTATATCAATACCATCTTTTATAAGATCTTCATTAACAACAATCTTAACTAGATTCTTAATACCATCATAAGCATCTGTTTTATGTGGTGAGAATACATAAATATGATGTTTAGGATATATTTTCATATATTCTTGGCAGTAATTCTTTATTTGATATGATTTACCTGCTCCAGCCTGGGCAAAATATACGATTGTATCTCTCTTTCTTGTTTTATCCTCATTAATTTCCATATTGGGTAATTGTTGTATTCTACCTCCATTTATCTTAACATCTGTTAAACTTTCATTTAATTGTTTGATTTTCATATAAATTTCTAATTCATCTTCTTCAATAGGTTCTGTATCGTTTTCGAAGTGATCTTGCATTTTCTCAATCATTTGTATCTTCTTATACTTTTTCCATTTAGAGAAAAAAGGCATCCAATCGATATGATTAGCTGGTATATCTTTTTCTTCTGGATGACAGGCACATGAATTACAACATTTTTTACGTGCGACTTTACAAGCTCCACCATGTTTTTTACAACATTTTTTATCTAGATCTTTTAAGTAAATAATTTCGTTATCTAGTTCTCCACCATGTATTATGGCTAATGGATTGCCATAACTTAAAGATAATACGTACATCTATATAGTTAGAAATTAAAATATATATCTTTTAATAAACTTATTATTTTTATTAATTTAAAATGAAAATAAGATATCAGCCTAATATATAATTAATATAAGTATGTCATATTAATTACTTGATCGACTGTATGATTTTTATAGCCAATATTTTTGAGGAATAGGAAGAAGATGAATCTTTTCAAGAGCTTCAAAAGTTTTCTTATTTAAAACTTTCATTAGTTCATCATTGATAGTCTTTAATCTTTCTATTATAAACTTTCTAGATGTTTCATTTTGTTGATACTTATGATTCAATATATTTGTTATTTGATTATCTATTTTTTCTTCATTAAATTGAAATTCAAATACATTAGCTAATCTAGTTCTGAATAAATCTATTTCATTTAAGATAAAGTCAAATGGTAAATGCTTAATATTTTTAATATAATATATAAGTGCTTTACTATCACCTATTACCTGATACATTATACCTAGACCACTGTTTAAGATGGGAATTAGTTTCCCTAATAAATCATAGTCTTTTTCATATTTGGCAATAGATGCCAATCTTTTCACAGCTTTCAAATAATTCTTATCTTTACTTGCTACTAATTCTAAAAGATCTTTTTTTAATCTTTCTAAAAATGTTACATCCTCAACTACATTTAAACTTTTTACTTTACCTTTTTCTTTATAATAACAAAGAAATACATTAGTTACTTCAATCATACGACCATTAATGGGATATAATAAATCCAACTTAACTATTGATTTATCTCTTATTGCATCATCTAAATAATATTTGTAATCATGTCCACCTTTTTCATAAAGTTGATAACCATTTAATATATCTTTTGTATCCCATCTAAAGATATATTCCTTTCTTATTATTTCTTGTAATTCTAAAAATTCTTTTAAGCTTGGTTTATCTTTTATTAGCTTTAATAATTCTTCACTACTTAAAGTTATTTCTTCTCCGTACTTTTTATTATAAATATCTAAATCTTTCTTTTCTATTTTAGTTAAATAATTATCCTTTATTTCTTTTCTTATTCTAATAGGATCATAACCAATTATTGCACCTTTACTTACATATCCAATATCTATAAAAAGAGGTTGATAAATACCGGCTTTGAAATCTCCTATCAAGACATCAGATCTTTTTAAAAGATTTTTAATAATATTTTGTATATTTTTAGCTATCTTTTTTGATGCTTCTATTGGACTACCATTTTCTATAACTGTTTCATTCATATCAATATCACCACTGTAAAGAGCTGACTTATTAGCAAAACTACCTATAATATTTATATTTTTAGAATTAATAGATATCAACTTAATAATATCATTAACATGTCTGGAATAAGATGAGTCTAATTTTCTTTTAGTATACTCCATATACAAAAAGAAAAGATAAATTATTTAAAATTATGCAAATCTAACATTTCTTTTTTTAGTAGGTTCTACATCATTTTTAGCTCTACTCAATAGAGATTCAAATTGATTAGATAGACCACCTTTTTTCTTACCAAAACCAAATAGTTTATCTTTAACTAATAATTTACTTTTAATATCTTCATCAAATCCAGCCCCTCCTTTTCCTTTCTTAGATTTACCGTATCCATAAATGTAGTTATTCATTTGTCTTTGTAAAAAGTCATTAACGTTAGGAGCTATATAGACATCATAAATTTCTTTGGCTCTCTTAAATATGGCATCAGTTGAAGCATCCGATAAAGTTTGTCTACCTGTCGCCTTTTCAATAGATTCAAATTCAGATATTAAAGCTTTTTGTTCTGGGGATGAAATAAAACCGACAACTTTAGGAAGTACTAGACCTATATCATGTACCAAGTTATGTAGAGTGTATTTAACACCACCTCTATTGGTTTTCTTTCTTTTTCCTAATCCTACTGGTTTTATTTCTTTTATTTGTTCTTTTACTCTCCCTATATTTCTTATATTTTCCAATTCTTCTGCTTTTTCTCTAGCTTTTTTTGCATAATATGCTTCTTCTTTTGCTTGTTTTGCTTCTATTTTTTCTCTGTATAATCGGTCATTTCTATTTCTTGTACTCTCAATTTTACGAACTGGTGCACGTTTTGGAGATGGAGCATGTTTTGGAGATGGAGCATGTGTATTTTCAGGTTCAGGATATTTAGAATCAGATTCATCATAATTATCAGCCAAATCTCTAAGTTCATCTAATTCATCTTGTCTAGATACTTGTCTTTCTAAATTTTCTATTTCTCTTATAGTTTGATTTCTTGGTTTGGGATATGCTTTTTCTAATTCACTTCTATTAGGAGCATTTCTAATTCTTTCAGCTAGAGCATTATGATGACCTCTTGAAGATCTGGTAGATCTTGTTGATCCCTCCATTTCTAACTCATCTTCTAGTCGTTTTAATTCAGCATTTCTTTTGGCTATATCTATTCTAGCTCTTGCTGATTCTTCATCACGATCTCGTCTTTCTAATCTTTGTCTTGCTTCTCTTGCTAATTGATTTCTTGCTGTATCTAAAAGAGGATCTAAATTATCTTCTTCTTCTCTTAAATGTCTATCAAAGTCATTAATTGCTCTATTAGTATTTTCTTGCCTTCTTCTTCTAACTAATTCATTCGCTTCATCTGCCAAATCATAAGCTTCTTGTTCTAATCCTCTTTCATATTCATCTGCTTCCCTCTCTAATCTTTCATCAAAATCATCATCTCCATCAAAATCATCACTGTCATTCCCATCATATCCATAATCACCAAAATCTCCGTGATGATCTGGATGATCTCCTGCATCGCTAATATCTGGTTCATACCAATCATCATCATGAACAGTAGTTCTACTACCTCTTGAAATAGAACCGACATCATCACCTTCATCATAACCAGCTTTAGGATATCCAGCTTTTCCATGATGTAAATAAGGTTCATCATCTTCATATGTATTAGCATTCTTTTGAAATCTATAATCTTCCAATATATTTTCCCAATTAGATGGTAGATTTTTTTGTAATTGGGGATATGCTTCAATCAATACTTGTATATCATGCATATGATCTTCTGCCTTATCAAAATTAAAATTTTTCAAACTAGATTTTAACTTTTTCAAACTAGCAGTTAATTCTCTTTTTGATTTGCCGAATGATAAACCTAAAGTTTCTTTCAAATCTTCTAGTTTATCTTCCCTTCTAGCCTTTTTAAGCTCGTCATGTTGAAAACCAACATCACCCAAATATTCTTTTCTTTCAAATTCATCAGCGCCGGATAAATTAGCCATTTTTTTAGCATATAGTTCTTGTGCAACTGGATAGTCGATTACAGATCTTAATTGACTCATTGGTATTATATACAATAATAGAATATAATAAGTAAATTAGTTTTAAATTAAAATTTTAATAAAGCTTATGTTTTTTCACGTAATGACTCGCTTCAATCATGCCTAAACCATAATGGTTCATAACTTTTCTTACTAATGCACATCTAGCACCACCTTTTTTTTTATGAGTTGCTTTTCTTGATGGTTTTCTGCCATATCCTACACCACCGAAAGGAGCACCTCCCCTTTTAACTGATCTTCTTGAGGATTTTCTTGACATTCTTTTAGATGCGCCTCTAGTTGATTTTCTTGAGTATTTTCTTGACATTCTTCTAGATGCTCCTCTTGTTGATCTTCTTGTAGATTTTCTTGACATTCTTCTAGATGCTCTTCTAGTTGATTTTCTTCTGTATGACGGTCTACGAGATGCACCTCTTTTTACTGATCTTCTAGATGCACGTCTAGTCGACTTTCTTTTTACACCTCCAGTATATCCTCTACCTCTTGTTGATGCTCTTCTACGACCACCAGTTGCTTTACGAGTTGATTTTCTTTTAACGGATCTTCTTTTTGATCCTCCTCTGATTGGGCTTTCCGAGCTTTTACCTGCTGATTCTAATATTAACTGTCTTAAACGATCGCTTAATGCTTGTTCTCTTGGCATGATTTATATATTATGAATTGATTATAAATATTTAATTTGCTAATCTAATTTATAATAATAATGCCTAATGTTTATTGTGGCGCGAAACCTAATTTACCAAAAGGAAAAGATAGATTTGGTAAACCATCAGAATGCAAATCACAGATCCGTAGATTTGGAAATAAATTATATGATGTTGAGTTAGCTTTAGAAATAAAGGAAGCTGAAAAAATAAATAAACAAACTAAGGAAAAAGCTAAACAAAAAAAGGCATTACAAAAAGAAAAATCTGCCGAAATAAATAAGCGATACAAAAATGAAAACATCGAAAGAGATGAAAAAAGGAAAGTATTAGCTGATGAAGACTATGAAGAGTATATTAATAGAGCTATACCAAAAACTAAAACTACTATTAATAAATATATTATACAAATTGATTTATTAAAAAAGAAAAGTATTAATAAAGCTCAATTAAAAGAGTTGAATAAAGTAAGATCTAAATTGTCTGAAGCTTATAAAAAAGTTGGAGTTAAGAAATCTAAAAAGAAGGTAACCAAAAAGAAAGTTTCTAAAAAACCTATAAAAGCTAGTGAGATCGAATTTCTAATTGATGATATTAAATATACTGAAGATGAAATAAATAAATTAGAGAATATTATAAAAGAAGAAAAAGTAATTAATGATTCTGATTCTAAAAGAATTATAAAAGAATCAAAAGAATATATTAAAAAGTTAAATAAACAAATAGAAGAGTATAAGGATGAATTAGTAGAGGAATTTAGAAAGCTTCCCAAAAAGAAAGTTTTAGAAGTAGTCGATAAAGTAATAGCTCCTAAAGTAGAAGCTCCGAAAGTAGAAGATTCTAAAGATATATTAGAAAAATTACAAGATGAATATGAATATTTAGGAAGAGAAGCCAGAGAAATTTCAGATAATTTGGCAACTTTTATAAATTATTATGATATGAACCATAGAAAAAATCCTAGAAAATCTATATTTAAAGATGACACACCTTCAGATTATGAGTTTAAAGAATTATTAGAATCCAAAAAACATTTAGATGAGTTGAAAGAGTTTGAAGATTTGGAAAATCAAAGGGACAAATTTGATGATGAAGCTGATAAAATTTATGAAGAAATAAGAAAAATAAAAAAAGGTGGTAATTTCTTTTCTAATATTTATAACAAAGTCAAATCATTCGGCAAAGAAGCTTATGATAGAGTTAGTGCTGTAGTTAATGGAAGACAAACAAACCCATCTATTAGATCATTTACAGAAGCTCATAAGAATAAAGTACTAACATCATTGTATATTTGTAGAACACCTATTCAAACGGCTATTAAAGTTATATTTAATATTATAGCTGAAAATAAACTAGTGGAAAAACAAAATAAATTGGGTTATGATGATATATATCATCTATCTCTAAAGTTAGGTTTTAATGATGGTAAATTTTATAGAATGGAAAAGAATGAAAGTATTAGTTTTAAGGATTGGAAAGATGAACAAGGTCAAACATGTAATAGAGTTCAATTAAAAAAGACAGTTCCTTTTATTGAATTCTGGAATAATGCTTTAAATTATGCTAAACAACATAATATAGACATTTATACTTATAATGTATTACATAATAATTGTCAAAAGTTTTTAGATATAATATTAAAAGCTAATGCACAAAAAGGAATATTAATTTATACACCAGCTGAAGAAAAGTTTATAAAACAAGATGTAATTAGTTTATTAGAAGATTCGCCAACTACTAAAGCGTTAGCTTTAAGTTTACCAGCCTTAAAAAATTCATTTGATATTCTTGCTCATGGTAGAGGTAAAAAAGGTGGATTATTAAAACCTGTCAAACCAGCTTTAGGATCTACAAAAGCACAAATAGAAAATTATAATAAAGAATTAGGTTTATATAATCAGGAATTAAAAGCTAAAAGAAGCAGAGAGACTGGCTTTCATCCTGTTGATGATCCTGAAGAAGTAGAAAGAAGATATTTAGCCCATCAAGCCGAATATATACCTAGAAAAGAAGAAGAGTTAAGACAAAAAAAGCAAGCTGAACAAAGGGCAAGAGATGCATATGACGAAAAGACTGGCAGAACTGGTTTTAGAAAATTAAACCAAGGACTTACTAATATTGCCGATTTTGGAGTCAATCTTCCATTTGTACCAAAAGTAGTAGGTGAAGTTTATAAATCTTTTGCCCCGCCAACATCTAAATATTACAAAGGTGGATGTGATGATCCAGACTATATTATTTGTTAAAACTTTATAATCTTATTATATAATGAATAAGAATAAACAAATCAAATTTTTAAAAACAAAATTAGATGAGGCTTTATCATTTGATGATATATCAAAAGCTATGAATGGAAAAGTAAAAGTTATTACTTATCCAGAACTAGAAGATTATGAAACAATTGATGAATTATTAGAACCATACGATAAAGTAGTAGTTCTATATATGGTTGGTCCTAATTTTGGACATTATGTTTCTTTATTTAGACGACCAAATGGAAATATAGAAGTACACGATCCTTATGGTAAATACGATGTTGATATGGAATTGAAGTTTTGTTCTAATAAATTTAATAAAGGTAAGTATCCTTATTTATCAAAACTAATTTATGAATCTCCTTATAAATATGAATATAATGATAAACAATTACAAGCAGATGGATCAGAGACTGCAACTTGCGGCAAGCATGCAATCAATAGATTATTAAATACTGATTTATCTATTAATCAATATTGTAAAATTATAAAATCTTATAATAAATATGGTTATAATCCAGATCTATTGGTTTGTCTATTGTATGAAGATTTGAAAAATAATAATAGATATTAATAATATAAATGAATAGAAGTTTATTTAATAAAACTCAAAATCAACAATCTAAGTTTCAAATTAGTGAAATAAATTCATCTGATCCAGATAATATTTATTTAAACTTATCAATAATAAATAATGGTAACTCAATAAGTGAAGTACCTTTTATTCCTGCTAGATTTTCTCAGCAATTTTCACCACCCTTATTACAAAATGGAGCAAGAAAATATGAGTTATCTATTGTTAGACTATCTTTGACTACTGGATTACTTCCAATAATGATTATGCCAATTCAAACAGGTCAAAACAATCCTAATTTGAGTGTATTCTCAGTTAGCTTATCATATTCTATGTATTCAGCTCAACAATATGTAATTTGGTTACCAGATTCAGCGTATCCAGTTCCTGCCCCACCAAATGGAAGAAATCAAGATGTGAGTACTGGATATTACTTCTTAAATTCATTTGAAAAGTTTATACTAATGATAAATACAGCTTTTAGTGCTTGTTTTACCACATTAAATGGTTTAGTGGCTGGCGGTCTTCCAGTTGGTTCGGTAGCTCCATATTTAAATTTGAATTCAGATGATACTTTTTCATTAGTTGGACAGATAGCTAATTATGATATAAATGTAGGTACTCCTATAAAAGTATATATGAATCAACAATTATCACAATTGTTCGGAGGATTTCCAACAAATTATTTAGGTGTAAATGCAGTTAATGGCTTAGATGTGCAATATTTAATATATAATAAACATAATAATTTATACAATGAACCTAGTACATTTCCAGTACCAACATCAGCAGTATTTTATAATATGAAACAAGAATATCCAAGCTTAGCAGATATAACACAATTAGGAGTAAATAAATTAGTTATAACGACTAGTATGCCTATAAGAGCTGAACAAGTACCATTAACAATACCTTACGGATCTGATTTAAATGATAATACAGTAAATAACTCACAAGCAGTATATCAACAAATATTAACAGATTTCTTGCCACCTCAAGGAGCAGAGTTATTTAATGGGTCTGCTATCTATTTACCATCTGCACAATATAGATGGTGTGATATAATAACTAGTGACTCTATAACAGATATAGATTTAAATGTATATTGGTCTGATGCATATAATAATTTGTATCCTTTACAAATTCCACTAAATCAACAATGTTCAATTAAAGTATTATTTAAAAATAAAAAGGATTTAATATAAAATTATAAATACTAAAGCATTTTTATTTTATTATATTATCATATAATAACATGAGTCTTTCTATGGACAAATTAAATTTAAAACAAGCTCTAGATCCCAGATTAGATTTTAGCGATTCTTATAGAGATTACGTTGTACAAATGGGTGCACAACAACAACAAATTGTGAACTTTAGAGCCCCATCCGCTTCTAATTCTTCTCAATCTATAACTATAAATATTCCATCTATGCAATCTGTAGTTGATAGAGAAATATTTATTGAAGTACCTATGACTTTTACATTTCAACAGACTGCCGTAGCTCCTGCGACTCCTTTGAATTCATATTTTGATGCATTAAGAGCAAATCCATTGTCATCAATTATACAAACTATGAATTTGACTATCGGTCAATCCGCAAATACAACAGTCCCATTATCTGATGTAGTACAACCTATATCAAAAGTGAATGTCTGGCCCCTAAGAAATCAACAAGCTTCTTTGGTGCCTTGTGCACAAGATACACATGCCGCCCAAGTAGTTGGTGGAGTTGTTCAATATGTAGGTGCTCAATCAGCAAATAGTCCTTTTGCTTTGTATAGTGATAATTCTTACAAACTCCAAAGAGGTGCATCATTAATGAATGTAACAAATAATGTAAATGGTGGAGTATGTACTGTTCAATGCGTATTACGTGAGGCAGTTAAATTAAGTCCTTTATCTTGGTCTGGTCATGATGATCATGGTTTAGTTGGTATATCTCAAATGTTATTGAATATCACTTTTATGCCTAACTTGGCTTTTGCTTGGTCTCATGCTGATAACGGACAAGTAACAGCTTGGCAAGTATTATCAACTACTTTAGGACAAATGAATTGTTATGTCAAATTCTTGACACCTAAAACATTAACATCTATCCCTAGATCTGTATTTTATAACTATTATACAGTTAATAGACAATTGACAACTTACCAACAAGTAATACCCGCTAATACAGTTGCTACTTTTGTATCTCAAAATATGATATTGACAGCTATTCCTGATACTATTTTAGTTTGTGCAAGACCTGCCCGATCTTTAGTAACCGCTGCAAGTGGTGCAGGTTCAGGTCCTGCATATGTACCAGATGCTTATTTGGGTGCATGTAATGCCAATTATTTCGGTAACCCTAATGGACAAGGTATATTAAATGTAACTTGGAATGCACAAAGTAACGTATTTGCAGAATTTTCATGTGGTGATATATTTACTATGTGTAAGAAAAATGGTTATGTCGGTGAATTTCCGGAGTGGTCTGGTGTAGTTGGTCTACAGGGTCCTAATTTTGGAACTAATCCTTACGCTGGTTCTGGTTCAGTTATAGTAATAAAGTCAACCAATCTTCCTCTAAATGATGGTGATGCGGCTGGCAAATTACAAAATACTAACTTGAATATTTCATTCAATGCATATAACAACACTGGATCAGATATTCCCGCAAATTCATATGAATTGTGTTGTATCTTTATCTATGCTGGTGCTATGGAGATTTCAAATGGTGAAGTATATACATCATTCGCACCTTTGACAACAAAAGATATATTGGATGCAGAGAAAGCACCAAGAGTACCCATGAGACATTTGGAAATGCAATTTGGTGGATCTTGGTTATCATCTATTGCAAGCGGATTGAAAAAGGGCTTTGCTTATGTCGCTCCCCATGTTAAATCTTGGTTAGCCAATCATGATCACCCATTAGCTAAAGTAGCTCATTCTGGTTTGAGTGCTTTGGGTTATGGAAAAGGCAGAAGATCAAGATCAAGAGGTCGCGGTATGACTGGTGGAAAAGCTGGAAAGAAAAGTGCACTATACCACAGAATGAGAGGTGGTAATATGCCCTCAGATTCCGAAAGTGATTCTGAAGAATATAGTTCAGAAGAATAAATTTTTAAATTTAAATAAGTTTAACCTTATAAAGGCAATCTAATAAAAGATCTATTTCTTTTTTTATAAATGGGTAACCACCTCTATCAGAATCATTATTCATATCTTTAAAATCATTACTAGTTAATAATTTAATTAATTCATCTCTACGAGTAATTGATTCTTTATCTTCTTTATTTTCAATTAATAATTTTATTTCATCTCTAAGATCAAATAATAAATCTATTATTTCACCAATATTATTTAAATTATTTTCACCAATTTCAAATTGACTTTTTTCTATATTTTCTGTAGAAGTTATTTCTATATTTGTTGATTCCATATATAATATAATTATATAATACATTTTAAATTATTATCGCAGTTATTATTATATTATGAGTTATTCATCATTAAGTTTTGCACCCGATTTTACTATTAATGTAGGACGTATGAATGCACCAAGAATTATCCTTTCGGCTGTTGGTGATGCCGCTCAACTAGATTTTGTTACTAATGTTGCAGGTAGTCAAAATTATTCATTTTTTGCGGCGCGGGTGACCGGCGGAGGGCTTACATCTGGGCAGTTGACCCTCTTTTCGTATAATTCTTCATTGTCGCCAACTGCTCAGATTATGCAAATATTACCACAGTCAGATACAGTTAGTCCCACAATAAATTTTTATGGTTATCTTTCAGCTTATCATTATAGAGTCGGTAATATTGCAGGTGCATTTACAACCGATCAAGTACAATTATCGGGAGCTGGAAGTATAGTGGTTCCTACTACTGCAGTATCAGCCGGTTCAACTGTATTAGTATCATATTTAAATAATGCCAATCCTGTTATACCCCTATCCGTATCTATAATAAATAATGTAAGTTTTACAGTGACTGGCGATATTTCTCAAGTTTTTTGCTATCTAATAGTAAATTAAATTAATTTAAATATTATATATTATAAGTAATATATAATGAGTTATTCTTCATTGAGTTATGCACCCGATTTCAATATGCTAGTAAATAATATTACATGTAATGTATTAGAAGCACAAGGTTTGGGATCTTTAGCAAATTTAGCCGTAAATGTATCAACTGGTTCCTTTACTGTAGATGCTCTTACAAGTTATGTACATGCGACAAGTAATACAGCCAGCGCTGTAGATATTGGTTGTGTTGCAGGTGGTGGAGCTTCTACAACTGTTGTAGTTAGAAATGTATCTGGAACCGGAATAAATGCAGTTCAATTAAATGCAGGTGCTGGAGGTATATTATTATCTGCACAAACTGGAATTACTGTGACTAATCAAATGCTTTCTAGTGCAAATACATCAAATGGAGGTTATTTATATAGTTTAAGCAGTTTTCCTTCATCTTCTCAGGCAGGAACAACTTTAACTTGTGCTGGTAAAGCTGGAAAAGCTGTATTTACAGGTGTTACTATTTTATCTGGAGGTACACAAGCTTTTACTATAACCAACGCATATGTTGGTAATTATGGTTTGGTAAGTGCTGAGTTTGCATGTGCAGCAACATCATCTTGTTTTGTACAATCAGCTGTATTTACTGCAGGTGTTGGTATCGTAGTTACTGTTGTAAATGGTGGTGCTTTTACTACAACAGCATCAAGTTTTTCATTTACATTTATAAGTTTAATTTAAATTGTTGAAATAGATTATTAATATGAGTAATATAAATAATTAAATTATAATAATGGGAATTTCTTTGGTCTACCTAATTTCTTTTTGGGTATTTCACTTTTAATAGATGTATTAGATTTATTATCATCTGAATCAATACTTAATTTAGTTTCCTCATTTACTTTTTGTAATTCTTCTTCTTTCTTTTTACTATCTGATAGTTGTACTAATAATTTAGATTCATATTGATCATTAAAATCATTTTTGATATCTTTTACTAGTTTAGATAAAAGAGCAAGTAAAATTTTATCATCTTTTGTAAAAGATAATTTAATATCTTCCTTATCTTCTAATTTAATAATAAATTCTCCATCTTTACCTTCATTCAATCTATTTATTGTATCATGCATTTTTAAAATAGAGAATAAATAGATTTGGTTTTCATTTTCACTTGACATAATAATAATATTAATATATAAATTAATCTTTATATAATTTTAATTATAATTATATAAAGATTAATTTATATAGTATTAATATAAATGTTTACTGTTGGTGATTTACTAAAAAAGAATACTAAACTATCAGATAGTTCAAGAAAACAATATACTAGTATATTAAAGATTTTGAACGGAGGTTTAGAGCTTAAGAGTGTTAATTTTCTTAAGCAAATAAAAAGAATCCAAGAATTTATGAAAGATAAAAGTGACAATACTAAAAAGTCTTATTACTCTGCTGTTGTATCTATTCTTAATCCAATTAAAGATGTAAATGGATGGAAGTCGACACATAAGAAATATGAAGCTCTAATGGTTGAATATAAAAATAAGGTTATGGAAGTCACGCAATCTAATAAAGCAACTCAAAAGCAAGATGAAAATTGGATAAGTTATGAAAGTATTTTAAAGACATTTGATGATCTTAAAAAGAAAGTAGCTAAGATAAAGAAATTTGATTCTAAGGATAAATATAAACTAATGTTAGATTATATGGTATTAGCTCTTTATGTTCTTGTTCCTCCAAGACGTAACTTAGATTATGCCGATATGAATGTTATTACAACTGATAAAGGAATTAAAAACTTACCATCAACTAAGAATTATTTTGATCTTAATAAGAAACAATTCACATTTAATATTTTTAAGAATGTTCGTACTTATGGTGTCCAAACTTTACCAGTTCCCAAAAAATTGGTTTCAGTTATTAAGAAGTTTTTATTGGTTCATCCATTGGTTAAAAAATTAACTAAGACTGAATTACAAAATGAAAAATCAATACCTTTATTAGTTATGCTAGATGGTAAAAAAATATCTGGCTATTACATAACTAAATTATTAAATAGACTATTTGGTAAAAAGGTTGGTAGCTCTATGATTAGACACATAGTATTAAGTCACTTCTTATCAAAAGATCTAAAGTTACGTAAAGAGCTTGGTGAAAGTATGGCGCATGGTTTAAATGTTCAACAAGATTACATAAAACTAGATCAAAATGTAGAAGCTCCTAAAATTATTAAAGAAGAAATACCAGTAAAGAAAGATAGAAAAAGTACACCAAGACCTAAAGGTATATTAAAGAAACAAATTGTTTAAATATATTAGAATAGATCGATCGATTTAATTTCATAGACATATCTAATTATTCTTTTCTTAGTTGGGCCACTTTCTAATTTATTATTTATTTCTTCTATTCGTTGCAATTCTTTCTTTTCCATTCCTGACATATAGCCTTTTGCAATATTTTCATTTAAAAAGGCTTTCAACATAGTTTCGGCATTTCCACAAATATCTATTTCAATCAATAAATAAACTTTATCTATTGCTTTCATTATAATATAATAATAGCTAATAAATAAGTTTTTAAATAGAATTATGAAAATAAGCTAAAAAACCAGGCTGAATTAATCCAATTTCCATTTAAACCCGATAAAAATG
>TBL_comb47_HYPODRAFT_10002640_pt1 | contig 21932 bp, 18 predicted proteins | sample TroBogypolimnion_40_FD_10682 | JGI IMG/M metagenome (IMG submission 10682) | reverse complement strand
TCTCGCGCAGGCGCAGTCGCTCGGTTGGATCTGCCGCCGTTTGCTCTAGGGCCGCCGCCATGCTTCCCACCGCTTCGGGTTCAACCCGCAACACCGCGTCCGCCACCACCTCCGCGAGCGAACCTCGGGTGGAGCTGATTACGGGGCATCCGCAGGCCATAGCCTCGACGGGGGGAAGGCCGAACCCCTCGAACAAGGAAGGATAGACCATGGCTTCCGCGGCCCGGTAAAGATCGGGCAGCCGGACGTCCTCCACAAAACCCAGAAAGCGAATATCCCCGCAGAACGGAGACTGGGCGGCCGCGGTGTGAATGAACTCCGAACCGTGCCAATCGCTGCCGCCGAGCACCAGCAACCGGTTTGAGTTGGTCCGCGACTTGAACTGATTGAAAGCCTCGATGAGGCGGACGTGGTTTTTCGCCGGGTGTTCCAGGCGGGACACGTATAGGAAGAAAGGGGCCCCGAAATGCCAGCGCGCCTCGGCCTCGGCCGACGCCTGGTCGCGACCGCCGGGATGGAAGCGCGTGTGATCGATTCCATTGTGGATGACCGTCTGTTCGCTGGCGGGGATGCCGAAGAAACGCTCAACGTCGCGCGCGGTACTCGCGCTGATGGCGATGATCTCATCCTGGCAGAGCGCCAGGTGTTTCGCCACCACACGCCCGTAGAACATGCGGGCCGCGTCGTACTTTCCGCGGATGTGAAAAGGGGCGAGGTCGTGGATGGTAGCCACGCGCGGACAAGGGGCCTGGTAGAGCATCCGCCGGTAGGTGGGCGTGTGTACCACGTCGATATGCCGCCGCTGGCGGAGCAGCGAGGGCAGCGTGGCCTGGTGCCACCACACATTCCTCAGGGCGGGCCGAAATCTCTCCGGCACCTTCACGATCTCGGCGTCGTCCGCCGCAAAGGCGAACAGGGGTAGGTCTTCATCCAGGACAAACAAGACGAGTTGGTGGCCGCCCCCGCGCTCCAAAAGCGCCCTCACCAGTGCCAGCACATATTGACCGACGCCGGACTTGCCGCGCTGAATGGCCGAGGTGGAAATCCCGATGCGCATGGTTCAGCCCAGCAAGTAGCTCTCCATGCGGAGAATCCGCAGGACGTTAAGGACCGCGGCTTGGGGGTCGGTGAAACGAAGCGGGATGTCTCGCTCCCGCGCCGCTTTTCGAATCCGTACCATCAACCCGACTCCCGTGCTGTCGATAAAACGCACTCCCGCGAGGTTGACGCTCACGCCTGTCTTTCGGTGGTTGGCCAGTTCGAGTTGCATCATGGTTATGCGCCAGACATTCTGCTCATTGGCGGCCACAATATCTCCCTGCCAAGCCAACGGCTCTTCGCCGGGGGCGAGGTTAAGCGTGGGAAGAACATTGGTTTCGCCAACCCGAGCATGAACCAAATCGCGGGCGGTGGCAAGATCGGTCGCGCGTGGGAAAAACTCGGTGAACCGCATCAAGGCGAGCGCTTGCAATACTGGCGGCGCCGGGGCCACCAAGACCAACTGCCGTCCGCCCTCGCGGAGTTGCTTTTGCAATCGAACCAGGAGTCCCACTCCGGTGCTGTCAATGAAGCTTACCCCTGAGAGATCAAGCAACAGATGCGCCGTGCCGGCGGCCAGGCGGGGCCAGAGGTGCACGTGCTCCTCGACTGCCGCCGCATCGATGCGGCTGGGGAAGCGAACGACCTCCATGGAGTCGTTGTGGGTTGCTGCCACCAGGATCGCGTTGGTCTTGCGGGCCTGGCCGCGAATGCTGCGGAGTTGCCACCATTGGCGTAGGATCGCTCCGCCAAAAAACCAGAGGTCCATGAAGTAGCGGCGAAACAGTCGGCGGGGTTCCTGGAGCAGACGAAACACCCATTCCAGGCCGCTTCCTTGCATCCAGATCGGCGCGCGCCGCACCGACCCGGCGAGGAAATCGATAGTGGCCCCCACACCGATGCTCACCGGCACCCCGGTTCGCCGGAACTGCATGCTGATCCATTTCTCCTGTTTCGGACAACCGAATGCCACCAGCAGAATGTCCGGCCGGGCCTCGCGGATGCGGCGAACCATATCGTCATGGTCCATCTCCAGCAATGGCTTAAACGGAGGCGAGTAGGCCCCGACCAACTCAAGGCGCGGGTGCTGCGCCCGCACTTTTTCGGCGGCTTTGGCGACGCTCTCAGGGGTGCCACCCAGGAAGTAAACGCGCCAACTCTGACGTTCCGCCTCTGCCAGCAGAGCCGGCACCAGGTCCGAGCCGGCCACTCTTTCCGGCAGCGGGTTCCCCAAGAAACGCGAGGCCCAAACCAGGGGCATGCCGTCACAAAGCACCAGGTCTGAATCGCTGAGGATACGCCTCAGTTCAAGGTCTTCCATGGCCTGAACCACGAAGTCGACATTCGCCGTCGCAATATAGTGGGGCTGGCGTGAAGCGATCATGGTCGCCACCCGACGCAGGGTGCCGGACAGCGTTATTTTGTCGAATAGCACCCCCACCATCGCGATGGGGGGTGGGGCTGCCAGTGCCTCCGAAGTGTGATCGGGCGAGGAGGACGGCGATTGAGCCGCAGGACCTCCGAGTTCTTCGCGGGGCCTGACCTTGATCGTGGTGCCAGCTTCAACGGGATCCGGTTGGGATGGTGTCATGGGATTTAGGGCGAGGAGTCCGAAAGACGATGGAGCGAGTTTTGCCACCAAGAGATCGTCACGAGCGAGTCAACCTCGCCATCACGACGGAATCGCAAAATGGCTCGATAGCCGCCGCGCGGTTCAATGAACTCTCCCCGCCAGGCCGTCAAGCCGTTGGTGGCGACTGCAATCTCGCTTTCGCCACCTGTCGAGTCCAGATTCAGACGAACGGAGTCGCCGTCGCCCACGTCCCGAAAGGTGCGGGACTGACCGCAGGCGGCAATGGTCAGCGAGGCAATCGAGGCACCCGTCTCGTTGTAGACCATCACTCGGGAGACGTTCGAACGGGCGATCGCCAGTCCGGCCGCCGCACCCAGCGCCAGGAGTGTGCCCAGCGGCCATTGTACGCGGCGCCGTTTCCACCACTTAGACTCCAAAGCGGGCTGCATAATAGTCGCTGAGTTGTTGCCCGAGCATCGTCCACGAGAGTCGCGCCAGTACGGTTCGCCTTCCTTCGGTTTCCAGATGGAAGCGGAGTTGGGCGTTGTCGAGGGCTCGCGCCGTTTCCTCAACGAAAGTCTTCGGCGTGTCGCCTAGCAGGAGGTCCTCGCCGTGGCGCAGGTCGAGCCCTTGGGCCCCCACAGTGGTCGAGACCACCGGAGTGCCCATGGCCATGCTTTCGGGAATCTTCAACCGGGTGCCGCCGCCAATGCGCAGCGGAACAATTTGAAGCCAGGCGCGGCGATAGAACGGTCGCACATCAGGCACACCGCCCGTGACGATGACCCCCGGGCGCTGGCCATAAGCTTGGACCTCGGCTGTCGGCGATTTGCCGACGATCAACACCCGCAGTTCCGACACTTGTCGTCGAAGTGGCTCGTGCATGTCCCGGAAAAACCAACTCAGCGCGTCCACATTGGGGGTGTAATCCATCGCCCCGCAGAACAGCACCGTGGGTTCAGGGTCACGCGGGGCGCTCGAGCCCTGCGGCGAAAAGTAGTCGAGGTCGACGCCGTTGGTGATGACCCGCACGGGCACGGCCCGGCTGATGTGCGCCCGGATGAACGTCTCATCATCTGGGCCGCACACCACCTCCACGGCCGCGCGGCGGGCCACCCGCCGTTCAAACCGCCGGAGTTTAGCGAGGTTCTCCCAATCGAGCACGGTCTGACGCAGGCCTTCCGACATGGCCTCGCGCTGCGCTATTTGGAACTGGAGGTCGACGCGGCTCCGGTCCACGGCCAGGGGCAGCGAAGCGAGGGTGTCGAAGAAATACTGCGCCATCACGATATCGCACACGTGCGCGAGATCATATCGCTGGCCGGCTACGAAGCGTTCGATGGCTTCGCCGACGTGAGGCAGTTGCCAATGGCGAACCGTGGTCGGAAGCCTGCTGAGCAGACGATCGGGAAAGAGCCGCGGCCAGGCCGGGTGCTCGAACGGCACGAACTCCACCCGGCGGCAGAACTCGGCAAATACGGGCTTTTGCTCGCCGCGTTCCCCGCCTTCGCTGAGCGCGATCAAATCAACTTGGTGATCACGCCCCAGCGCTCGAAGCAGGTGGAACGTACGCTGGTAAGTGCCGCGGTCCACCGGAAACGGTATGTAGGGGTATACGACCAGGATTCTCATGGCTAATTGAATCGATGCCAGAGTTGCTCGTAGGCGGTGACCAGACCGGCGAAGTCGCGGGCGGCCGTCTTGAGTTCGCGTTGAACCCGGTTCAGCAGGTTGTTGTCCGAGAGGACCGAAGCTTCCCACAGGAGCAGGCTCAGGGCGTGTAAAAGCCGTTGGCGCGGGTAGCAAACGGCCCAGGAGTGGAGCGATGCCATCGGACCGAACGTCTTTGCGTTGACAAGGCGGTTGCGCAGGCTGGAGGTCTCGGGGCATTTGTTGGTGGCGCTCAGCGCATAGGCTCGCGGACTGGCGAAGGTCGTCCCCAAACGAGCAGCCTCGAGCCAGAGCCAGAGTTCCTTGGCCAGCCCGCCCAGTTCGGCGTGCTGTCGTTCCAGAGACTCGCGAGCGGCGACCGAGCGCACGGGATGCAATTTGAATTCCACCCCCGCGGCATGATGGCGGCAGATGGGCTCCCGCCATCGCGCGTCCGGGAATTGCGACCAACCCAGCAACCGTTGGTGCCGCTCTCGGCAACTCCAGTGATACTGACCCGCGGCCGCGAGCAGGACATCCCCCAGGGCGAGTTGCATCTTCGCCAGGTTCCGGCCGACGAAATCCGACTCCTCCGCGCCAAAGGGTTTGCGACGTAGACGTTCGGCGCTGAAGAGCAATCCAGTGCAGCGATTCATGAGCAGACGAGTCGCCTCATGCAGGGGCACATTCCGCGCTTCGCTATGGTGGGCACATCCCACGAGCAGGGAATCGTCGCCCAGGATCCAGCGATGGGCGGCGAGCAGGTCGTAGAAAAACATCGAGGGACCGGCCGACCGCAGCTTGGTCAGCGTCAGCACCTTGAACTCGACCTCCAAGCCGGCCGCAGGGGAGAGACTTTGCCCGAGCCGGTGAAGTGGGAGCCGGTATTTTCTCTCCGCCAACACCGCGTTGCCGGTGACGAAAACGTAGAATTCCAGGTCGTTGTATGCCTGGTCACCGGAGCCGGTGCGCAGCACACCGCCTTCTCCGCGCCCATACCCGCCGGCCAGAACCAGCCCCTCGAGCGCGGGTTTGGGTACGAGGGCGCAAACCTCAGTCCGCACCCTTTGGCACAGCGTCTCAAGGTGTTCCTCGAGGCGCGCATCGCCATCGATCGTGAAGCGATTGGGTGGGCTCGTGGAGGCACCGGTGGCCCTGACATTCGAGGGTTGGTGGGCGACGTCAGCGGTTTGACCATCCATGACCGTGGTCGGTCTAGAAACTGGTTCTTCTCGAATAACCTGTGCCGCTGGTTTGTTCACTGCGGGGTTTCTTATAGAACAAAGCCGCATGGCTGGCAATGCAATGTGAACGACCATGCGAAATGCTCAGCCGTCTGGCCGCTGGGTTAGGTCCCCGGGGCTCCGCGCCAGAGGCTCTCCAGTAAGTAACGCTCCATCTGGTCTATGATGACCGGTTCCGCATACCGGGAGCGAACCTCGGCCTGCCCGGCGGTCGCCATCCGCAAACGGGCTTCCGGACGGCCATCCAGGTCGAGAATCTGCCGCGCGAGTTCCTCTGCGCTGCCGGCGGTGTAGGTGAGGGCATTCTCACCATGCCGAAAGAGCTCCTGGCTGCCGCCCGTCATGGTCCCGATGACCGGCAAGCCGCTGGCCATGGCTTCCAGGGGTGTCAGCGCGAACGGTTCTTCCCATTCGGAGGTAAAGAGCAGCGCATCATGCGCCCGATAGACCGCGGGCATTTCGTCCGCCCCCGCCGTATGGAAAAACACGGGCAGCCGGCCAGCTTCGACCGCGGACTTCAACTTGGCGGTGTAGTCGGGGTCGCCTTGGCCATAGATGTGGAGTTCGCCTGGGAATTTGCCCTTCACCAAAGCCATCGCTCGGATGCCGGTCATGACGCCTTTGTCCTCCGCGAGCCGGCCGACATAGACGAGCTTGCGCACGGCCTGCTCCGCGGGTGCGGGATCGCCATGGAATCTCGAGGTGTCCACCGGGCAGTAGATAACTTCTCCGTGCTGCACCGGGTAGCCCTTGGCGGCCGTCAGCTCCCGAAGGGCACGGCTGCAAAAGTAGATACGATCAAACCGGATGGCGCTGACGGGATCGGTTGGTGCGATCTGACTCCACCGGCGTCTCAGCCCGGCGAGCGTGCAACCCCATCGGACCAGCCTGGCGGTTAGCCCCACTGTCGGTCGGTTCCACCAACTAAGCCACACATCGGCAATCAAGCTCCGTGCAATCCAATGGTCGGAGACATCGAAAACCACCGGTATTCCAAGTCGTTGAAGTGTGAGACAAAGGGATTTTGATATTCCACCCAGGTTCCAGACGTGGATGGCGTCCGGGCAAAAATCCGCCGCGGCAGTCCGCAACACGCGGTTGTTGTGGAACTCCAGTTTGCGGAGGTCGCTTATCCCAAGCCATGGGTGGCCGTAAAAACCATGTACCCTGAGGCTGCGCGACACCCCGGGTTCAGCGGTGGCATCTGAGGCGGATGCCACCCCGTGGTTCGAAGTTACTACCTGCACGGTATGGCCACGCGCGCTCAAGGCCTTCATGGCCACTCGGCAACGCAGTTCGTACCCGCCGACATAGTGCGGCGGATAAAGATTCGTAAGGGCCAGAATTCTCACGAGGGACCTCCGTGGGATTCCGCCCAACCCCGGCGAAAACCGGCCAGCTTGCCATTCCGCTCGTGCCACCGGACTCTGGCCGCGTACGGCAACTCTCGGAGCCGTCCGTGGCGGACGCAGAAGCCCGCATCGTGCCGCAGGTCGCTTAGCCAACCCAGCGCGACGGTCTTCAGCCAGTTGTATTCCCCGCGTTTACCGCGCCAGGATTTGCCGATCGCCCGCGCATCGCCGAACCGGCGTTTGCGCGCCTGCTCGGGCGTGTAATTATGCGAGTGCATGGCCACGGATTCCGGCACGTAACGCACCTCGTATCCCTGCTGTTTACACCAGCGGGTATACTCGTCGTCTTCCGCGTACTGCAAGTCCTCGCGGAAGCCCCGCTCGGCCCAGACATCCTTGCGCAACCCGCTGCTCACCATGCTGAAGAAGTGGTCCCACTTTGCGGACTGACGTTGCAGACCGAAGCACCGTTCGTAGTCGCAGGCGTAAACGGCCTGACAATCGGGCCGCGGTATCTGCCGGCCAAAACAGGCGGCCACGCGAGACGGCTGCAGCGCCTCAAACAGGGGCTGCAGCCAGTTCGATCCCTGCGGCGTCGCGTCGGCATTGAGGAAAAGAGCAAAGTCCGCCCGAGCCAACCGCATTCCCTGGTTCATCACCCGACTCGGGTTGTATTCCTGCGGACTGATCTGGACAAATTGGGCTGGCGCTGCGGCGCGGATCAGCTCCTGCGAACCATCGGTTGACCCGGAGTCGATCACGATGAGTTCGAAGGGGCCGAATGACTGCGCCTGCAAGGAGGGCAGGGTTTCCCGCAGCGCCCACGCTTCGTTGAATGAGCGCATGATCACGCTGGCGATCGGGGTCTTCATGCCGCCTGCCTCCCGGGCGCGATCAACCGCCGGCCAAACTTCGCTGATAACGTCCTCCGTTCCGCTTCGTGCAAGCCCAGCCGCCATATGACCGCCATACCGAGTAAGCCGGCGATTACGGATTCGCCAAGCATCGCGCCGATGGACCAACGGGACGGAACCACCAGGACCAGCCGGAAAACCACCAGCAAGCAGAGCATCGGGAGGCAGGAAACCCAGGATGGCAAGACCGCTCGTTCAAAAAGCTGCCAGCCGGTTAGCTCGACCTCCCTCGCCATCCAAGGCCAGAGCCGCCCCCAGCCGAAAAACAAGGTCGGAATGAACGAGCCGACGGCGACGGCGATGACGTTGCGATAGACTAGCACCAGCAGCACGCTGAGCGCCAGGTTGGCGATCGCCTCCCCCACGCCCAGCCACATCAGCCGTCGTTCGTGGCCGCTCATCATAAAAATGCGTTTCGAGACGCTATGAGTGAGAATAGTCGTGTAGTACCAAGCCAGCAGAACGTGGCCCACCAGGAAGGTCTCGTGTGGAATCACCCGGTCGCCCGTGAGCAACCGCAACAATTCATCGAGATAAAAGGCGCAGAGCAGATACAGCGGCGTGCCGATGAGCACGCTCCAGCGCAAGCTGTTGACCAGCAGATCCCTCAACGCCGCATGGTCGCCCATCGCGAAGAGATGCGCTGCCGCGGGCGAAAGCGTGTCCTGAACCTGTTTCGTGAATTGTCCAAACACCTCCGCCGTTTTCGCCCCGGCTTGATAAACGGCCACCGCGCCCACCGATAGAGCCGTGCCCAACACCAGTTGGTCGCTCTTGCCCAGGACGATGTTGGTCGCCGTGCCGAGGTAGGCAAAGATTGAAAAATGCATCGTCTCTCGCATCAATCCCGCCGAAAAGAGTCGTGGACTGAGCCGAACGGCAGGCATCAACCGCATCGCGAAGAGGGCCGCCAGGCAATCCGGGGCCAAGGCGAAAAACAACGCGATGAACATCACTGCCATGAAACTCCACTTCAGCCAGACGGCGCAGGCGATCAAAAGGAGTCTCGCCACCAGGGCGCCAGAGATGAGGTTGTTTGCCAGGCGAATGCGCTGCTGCCCGCGCAATATCTCCGGGAAAATCCCCATCGGAAAAGCCAGCCCAATCCCGAGGAAGAAGACCACCAGAATTCGCCGGAATTCCTCCGTGTTTTCCGGCGAGACGCCGAAACACCCAATGATGCGGGCGGAGCCCAATAAGACAACGAGCGCGATGAACCCGGCGACGGCCGCGTAGAAGAACAAGATGGTGCTCAGAACGCGGCTGAGTTTCTCCCAGTCCTTTTGGACGGACAGTTCGGCCACCCGCTTTTGCGCCGCGAAGCCAAAGCCAAAGTCCAGCAGGATGCCATAGCCGAACACACTCCATAACAACGACCAGAAACCGAACTGTTCCTTTCCCAGGGCTTGGTAGAGCATGCGGAATGTCAGCAGCCCTACCACCATCCCGACCGCCGTTCGCACATAGTTGGAAACAGAGTTGCTCCAGATGTTTCGCTTTACCTCGAGGTAGTTCATCCTGCCCCCCGTCCGTAGCGGCGCCTCGCATGCTCCTCCGCCGCTTCGTAATGCCGTTCGAGCTCCCGCGCGATCCGGCTCCAGTCGTAGCGTGCGAAAGCCTCTTCACGGCCTGCCTTTCCGAGGCTCTGCCGTAGGGCCGGCGTGGTTGCCAGCAGTCGGAGCGCTGAGGTCAGATCCGCTGCCGTGGCCTCGGATTCCGGGTTGATAAACAGGCCATTCTCACCGTGCCGGACCAGCCCCTTGAGTCCGCCGACACGGTTGACGATCACCGGCCGGCCCGCGCTCCAGGCCTCCAGCACCACGATACCGAAGGGTTCGTGCATCGAGGGCAGTACGAAAACATCGCAGGCATGGTAGGCATTGACCAGGTCGGGGTCATCATTTCTCAACCCCGGAAGCAGACTCACGCTCCCAGCCAAGCCGTTGGCCGCGATGGCCTTGCGCAGCTTGGCCGCGTATTCCGGCTGGGTCTCCGGCCCTAGCAGGACGAGAATCGCATCGGGTTGCTCCTTCCGAAGGCGGGCGAACGCCTCTACCAGCAACAGTTGGTTCTTCTGCGCGTCGATCCGTCCCACCCCCAACACCAGGAAAGCCTCCGGCGGAAGCCGGTACCTGCGGCGAAAGGCAGCGCCGTCCCCCGTGGCGAACTTCGCGAAATCCACCCCGTTGGGGAGGTAGGTCACGCGGTCGTGGGGCAATTGGGCTTTGGCCTTCTCCCATTCGCTCTGCCCAACACAAATGATCTGGTCAGCGTCCTCGAGGATGCGGCGCGATCCAAAAAGCGCGCCAAAGACCTTGCCCCACTCGAACTTGTTGGCGATGGGTCTGAGCAGATGATCCAGTTCGGCCGCCGGCACATCAAACACGCCGCCATGCAGCGAAACCACGAAGGGCTTCCGGCGCAGCCGGGCTGCGGTTCGAACCTCGCCGCCCAGGCGTTTGAGGGTGTGGGCGTGGAAGAGACGCACATCGGACTGAGACAGCAGCGACTTGAATAAGGAAAGGGAGAGGAGGTTGCCGCCTTTCTTGTCCATGGCCGCGCGATCCGCAGGGCTGAGTCCCAAGAACGGATAGCTGTAGGGAAAGCGCCGTACCGGCACGCCGCCAATGGTCTCCTCCCGACGATGCGCTAACGCCATCGAAGTGAAGATCTCCGGCTTTATCCCGGCGCGCTTCTGCTGACGGGCGATCTCGAGAATNACGGTCTCTGTGCCCCCCCATTCTTCCGCCACGAAACGCCGCGGCACATGCACAACCCGATTATGTCCGGGCTTGATCATCCGCGCAGGAAGAGATACGTGCCCCCGTTTTCGCGCTCGACGTGAAATCCCAGACCCAACAGGTCGGCGATGATTTGGTACGTTTTCGCAAAACCCGTGACGTGCGGGTGTAACTCCATGATGATCTTCCGCACGCTCCGCGGCACTTGGGCGAAGTTGACAAACTGCTCTGCCCCCTCGATGTCGATGATCAGAGCGGTTGGCGCGTAGCCCAGGCGCCGCGTCAGCGTCCCCAACGAGGCAGCCGGCACCCGCACGGAGCGTCCACTGTTAGCTCCGGCGACGAGTGAGTTCTCCCAAAACTCGTTGCCGATGTTCAGCGTCACCTCTCCGTCTTCAGCCGCCAAGGCCAAGTTCAACACCGCAGGCGTCCGCCCGTTGAGTACGTAATTCCGTTTGAGCATTTCGACGGTGCCCGGGTTTGCCTCAACCGTCGTATAGCGGCTGATGCCCAGCCGGGTTTGGCAAAACAGCCCGATGAAACCAATGGCGCCTCCTACCTCGAGCACGGCGTCCTCTGCCGTCAGAAACTCTTGCGCGAGGGTCCGCTCCTGCACCTCGTAGCGCCCCTCCAGGAGATTGTTCTTCATCACCGGTGAGAGGGTCGAGACATCCAGTTTGACGCCTTCCAGCGTGGCTTGACGCACGCGTGGTAGCATGAACTTGAACCTCCAGCGTGTGCAGAAGTCCGACCAGAGTTGAAAAAGGAGGGTGCGGCGAAAAAGGCTTGGCCGCGGTTTCGTCTCGGGGGTGCTCATGGGCGGGAGGGTTGGGCTTGTTTCGCGTTCAGCTCTTTGGCCCGTGCTGCGGACTCTTTCATGAGGTCGCAGATCTGCGGGATAGCGATGATCTCCACGGGAATCTCGGACTGGTTGGTGAGCAGCGAGGCGTAGCTGTGTTGGTCGGAGGGGTGATAGCCATGCATGGCTCGAATCGGGCGTTCACCCATGTGACTCGGCACAATCAACACCCCCTCGCGCGCGAGGAAGATGACTTCGCCGAAATACCGGTCAGGGAAGAGCGTGTGCAGGCGGTCAAGTTCCTCATCCGGGATAATCCGCCCCTCAGGCACGCGTTGCAATTCGTCGGTGACGAGCTGTCGGGCGTGGTCGTTGAAGAACCAGAAGCGAGCCATCGTCGAATCATACACCACCGCATAATCGCGTTCCGCCCGCACCGGCAGCGCTTCAATCCGCGCCATCAGGTCGAGGTGTTCGTCGCAATTGGCCATGCCGTGGTCGCTGAAAACATAGAGCTCTACCTCCCCGTACTGGCCGCGCGCCGCCGCCAGCAGTTGCTGAATCCACTGCTCATAAACCCGCAGCCGAGGAAGGATCTCGGGCGAATCATTACCCACGCTGTGCAGTAGTCCGTCCAAGCCCGGCCAATACATGAAGGCGAAATCGATCCCGCCTCGCCGCAGGTCATCGGTTAGGGTGTCGAGATTTTGCTCCTCTGTCTTGCTCGGGTCGCTCACGAAGTAGGGTGTCCCTTGGGCTACAAGAAAATCAAAGATATTCGTCCCGCGGTTCATCCCCCCGGGTTGAAGCGGACTTCGCTTCTCGGTGAAGTCGTATTGGTGAATATTGCGAAACGGGATGTTGTAGAGGTCGAAATAGCCTCGGAACCGGAGCCGAGCCTTCACGAGTTTGGTCAGCCATCGCCGAAAAATGCGCCGGCTGGTGATCGCTTTGGGGAGCCACCGCAGCGCTCGTAGCGAGCGAAACGGCGAATGCTCCGGGTCATGCACAAAATAGCACCAATTGCGGTGGTCGTCGGGCCAGCGACCCGAGAGAATCGAGGGTACGCAGGCGGAACTGTAGCCAAAAACGCTCTCGAGACGTTTTCGCGTCGGGGCGAAGTCCCCACCAAACGGGTTGTGCTTGAGAATCTCCCAACCCATGGCGTCAATCATGATGAAGAGCGGCAGGATCGGTTTCATAGCCGTGCGAAATTGACGTTAGCATTGCGCATGCAATTCACACGCAATTCCCAAAGTGGGATTCCCGACGCATCGCTAGGGCGGTAGCTTTGGCCCATGACCACGCAATCACAGGGAAACCCTGAGGTTTCCCCCGAATTCAGTGTCCAGCTCGTTCGATTCGGTTTCATGTTTTCGGGTGGTAAAGCAAGTAGCGCGCCAAGTGTGGAGTCAGGCATCGAAAGAAAGGCGCGAGGTCCACATCGACCCCGTGCCGGGGACGGGAGCCGAGCGGAATTCATGTTGGTTCTAGAATGCGGCGAGCTTCACTCAGTAATTCTGAGGGGGAAAAGGGTTTGGTGAGGTAGAGGACGGCGCCGGAGGTTTCGGCCTCCTCGCGCACGATCCGTTGGCCGCGAGAAGTGAGGATGATGACCGGTATATGGGCGGTGTCCGGGCGGGATTTTAATTCGCGCAAAGCCTCAAAGCCGTCCATCTCAGGCATCATCACGTCCAGCACCACGAGATCCGGTTTTTCAGCCACGGTCAACTCCACGGCTTGTTTGCCGTCGCGCGCCAAGAGGATTTCAAATCCGCCTTTCTTGAGGCTGAGTTCCGTGACTCGCAGGATATGCGGTTCATCGTCGGCGATAAGAATGCGTTTTTTCATGAATGATAAGCGATTTTGTCGGCGATCACGATGAAGGCCGTGTCATCCGCGGGAGGGGTTCCTTGTTCAAAATCCTGCAGCAGGGTCGCGAGGTGTTGCCGGGTGCCCTCGCTGGATTCGGTGTTCCGGGCGGCACGGGCGAGGGTTGATTTGACAGCCTCCAAACCGAGGAGTTCACCCGCCCGGTTGCGCGCCTCGATGAGCCCATCGGTGAACATTAAGGCCTGGCCGCCGTGCCAGGCGCAACGATGCTCGGTAAACGCGGCGTCCACGAGAATGCCCAAGGGGGGTCCGCCGGCGGGGATTTCCAGCACCTCACCCTGGGGCGTGGCCAACAGCAGTGGTGGATGACCGGCGCCGGCGACACGAAGTTCATTGCTCCGGCCATCGAGAAAGGCCAGTTGAACGGTGATGAACATGCCCGCCCGGTCCAATTCGTCAAAGAGGTTGCGGTTGAGCCAAGCCAGGAACTGAGCGGGCTGGGGCGCCAAGTCGCGCCGGGCGTGAACCAGGCTGCGGAACATGAAGGCGAACAACGCTGCGGGAATGCCTTTGCCCATGACATCGGCTACCACGAGGAACACGTTGCTGGGTTCTACGCGGAGCGCGTCGTAGTAGTCGCCTCCGATTTCGCGGGCGCTGCGATAGTAAGCGGCTAAGGCCACGTTGGGAGACGGCGGCATCCGTTCCGGAAGGAGCGCTCGCTGGATGTTGGCGGCAATTTCCAGGTCGCGGATGTCCAATCGGGCCCGCACCTGTTCGTCGTGGATCTGCCGGCTGCGGATCTGGATGCCCAGAAAATCGGCGAAGGTATGAATCACGTTGACCTGGCCGGCTTGGAACGGGCGTTCCGTCTGATGGCGCCCGATGGTCAACACTCCGACCAATTGGTTATTCACGATCACCGGATGAGCAAAGCCGCAGGACCCGGCCCCGAAGGCGGCTAGCGGATCGTGCGCTGGCAGCGGCGCCTTGGTGTCGAACCAGACATCGAATCGGTCGGTTGCCGCTGTCCTTTCCACGAGTAGCCCGCTGCTTGAAGTCGATCCCAGCAGAATGGGCTCGCCGGACCAGTTCGCCGCCGAGGTGGCGTCCACATGAAGAGCCTGCCGCTTCGGGTCGGCGAGGCGGAGGATGTACCAGTCCGATTCCGTGATGATCAGCAAGTGATTTAGCCAGCGCCGGGTGAAATCGTCGGAATTACCACCGGCTTGCAACTCAGCACTGAAGCGGAAAATTGCCGAGAGGCTTTCGTAGGACGAAGAGAGTTCCTCGGTCATCAGATCCAGCGTTTGGCGAGCCTCCTGGAGTTCGCTTTCCGCGCTTGGGTGGTTTGCTGGGGGTTTCGAGGCGGCCAAGCGTGCCTTACGCAGAACCATGCAGTTTTCACCGGTGCCTCGCAAATAAAGCGCCTCGTCGGTCAGTTGCTGGATCAGAAAGATGCCTCGTCCGGACTCCGCGTCGGGGGGGGCCAGATCGGCTTTGGGGGAGAACTCGAACCCCGGGGTATGGTCCGTGAGCCGGACCTCCACCTGGCCTTCGCTTGCCAGTAATTCCAAGAGCACCGCCTGGTTTCGTCCGTGTGGCGTCGCATACTGGACTGCGTTGTTCGCTGCCTCGGCGAGGGCCAGTTCCCAGCCATCGAGTTCACTGGCCGTCAGTCCCTCGCCGGCGAGAAACTGGCGAGCCTGGCGGCAGCCCTCCCGGACGGCATGCAGGTCGCAGCACATCGCTAGGGCGAGGTGCCGGGTCGATAGGACGGAGACCGGCGTCATCGGCTCTCGCTGGGGGGCGCTTCGAGGTGTCGGATCCATGACGGATAGGGGAAAGCAGGCCTACCGCACAACCTCCAGCACTCGATGCAGGCGGGTCAATTCAAGGATTTGCAGGACGGTCGCCGTAGGCTTTAGGATCCGAACTGCCCCAGCTCGCATCGCCATCGTTTTGTGGAGCGCGATGAGCGCCCCGAGGCCACTGCTGTCCACGAACGTGGTAACCGATAGGTCCACGTCCAGCAGGGTGACGCCGTCTGTGAGTGCCGCTCGAGCCTCGTCGCGAAACGCAGTGGCGTTGGCGGCGGTTAGCTCCGCGATGCCAGTGGCCAGCAGCGTGTTTCCGTGGGTTTGTAGTCTCATAAAAGTTCCATTATCTTTGGTGTCCAGTGCTCATGCCTAGGAAGCGTCACCACCCCGCCCGGACCACTTCCGCCAGAAACCGGGCGCAATCGCGCGCGCGCGTCCCAAGAGGTTCGCCGGGCCAAATGCGCCTAGGAGGGAGGCGCGCCCTGGCTTCAGTTCCTCACCAGCCGGTTCAGCGGTCGTCCCCGAGGAGGAGGCCAAATCTCGCAGCAGGAAACCGTCCGTGATGGCGGTGAACGAGCCGGTGGGCAAATTGAGCAACCCGTCCCCCCAAGCGAAGGAGTGACGCAGCTCCGTCAGAGCCCCGAGATAGGTCTTCGGGCCAATCATGCTCGAGGCTACCTCGGCGGATTCCTCGACATAAGCCCCGTCCTCGATGACGGTGTCGGGGCCGATGACGCACCGCGGACCGATAAACACATTGCTCCCAATCCAGCAAGGCCCGGTCACCTTCGCGGTTTGGGCGATGCGTGTGCGCATGCCGACCCACACACCGGGGGCGGTCTCGCGCATCCCTACCTGGTGGTGGGCGGCCCGGGGCATGAAGGCTAGCAGGGTGGCGAACCATCTCGAGTAGCTCTCCCACAACGGCTGATCGGACAGTAGTGGCAGATAGTCGAGCAGATGAGCCTCCCGGGCCGCCGCGAGCCCGCTGTTTTCTTGTGGAGCGCCATGTTTTGCCAAGGCCTCTGCCGGGGCGAGTTCCCGGTGTGGAGAGACGAGATCCAGTTTCAAACCCCAAGCTTCTCCGTGCCCCACGGCCTCCTCAATCGCCTCTGCGCGGTCGCTCACTAGGACCGTCACCGCCGTGGCTCCCTGCGTGGCCAGATCGGTGAGCGCATGGCTCAGCACGGTCTTCCCTAGAAACGGGGAAAGCACCAGCGGACAGCGCCGCGAGAGCATGGATACCGCGGGACGCTCGTCAGGGCAAATGAGCAGCGCGCGGAATGGGGCGGGATTCGATGGGGGGGGAGAGTCATTCATAGCCGGTAAAGCAAAAGTCGGGCTTTTCAGCCGACCGGCCCAACGCCCAGCGATAGACCTCGGCGACTTGGTGTGCCTTGGCTTCCCAAGTGTAATGGCGATAAACATGGTCTTGCGCACGAAGCGCCATGCCCGGTAGTTGGGCAGGGTGGGCGGCGAGCTCGGTGAGCGTGTCCTGAAAGGCCTGCACCAGGCTTTCGCGGGGTGCCATGGGCAAGGCGAACCCACCTCCCCGCGGGACCAGTTCTCCGGGCCCGCCGTAATTCACCACGATCGGCACCAAGCCGCGGGCCATCGCCTCCAGCACCACGCCTCCGCCAAATTCCCGTACACTCGGAAAGGCGAACACTTGCGAGCGCCCCAGCCTCGCCGCCATTTGCGTGTGATCCACCCAGCCGGGGAATTCCACGCGATCCGCCACGCCGATTTCGGCGGCCAGCCGTTTCAGTCGGGGGAGTTCGGGACCATCTCCGATGATGTCGAGCGACACCCGGCCTTGGCGGGCTAGGGGCGCGGCGGCCTCGACGAGAATGTCCACCGCTTTCAAAGGCACCAAACGGCCCACGAACGCGATCCCCAGGGGCGTGCAGGGAGCGGGCGGCTGGCAGCGTGGAAACCGTGCCGTATCAATGGCATTCTCCGAGAGCAATACGCACTTCTGCCGATGGCACTCAGGGATCTCGGCGAGGGCGAAGCGCGCGCCAACCAGAATGGCGGAGGCATGACGTCGCGTCGCCGCGAAGCCGGGCAGGAGTCTGGAGACTCCGCGAAGCGGGCTTAACCACTCCCTTTCCGCTCTTCGCAGATGGGCGAATTCCTTGGGCCATGGCACGCCACCGTTCAAGGGACCCAGTATAAAGGGAACGCCGATGGCAGCGCAATGTTTTGCAAGCAGGCTGGGCACTGCCGGTGAGTTGGGGGTGACCCGATGAACCAAATCAAAGTCACCGGCCCGCAGCCGACTTCCGAATACGCGCCAAACTTCGCGTTCGAAGAAAGGGTAGGCCAGTGCCGCGAGGGCCGAGTAAGTGCTCCAACCGAGGCTCGTGCCGCCTCGCAGGAGTTTGGCCACCTTCCACGCCAGACCCTGCCACCGGCGATTATCGATGGCCGTGAACTCCAGGGTTCCGATTCCCGCCGCCAAAATATCATCCCGGTTTCGCAACTCTGAAACCAGATGCACATCCGCCTCGGCGACGAGGGCTCGGGCGAAACTCCAACCAATCAACGAGACACTGAACAGCTTCGGGTTGGCGGCTTCGGCGACCAGCAGCACCCGGGGCCTCCGCCTCGGAGGCACGCCGACCGGCGCGTTCAGCGAACCAGTTGCGGAGGTCTCCTGAGGTGGAATGGTGATGCTCATGCGGTGGTGGGAGTGGGAAGGGGCGCGGTCGCTACGGGAAGCCCGATTAGGTTCGAATTCGTCCGCTGGCCTTGAAGGGTTCCGAGCGAGAATCTTCGCCGACGGTTGAATTCAAGCCTGGCCAGGAACCCGGCCAGTATGAGCCACATGGATAAATTCTTAGTCTGCGTCAGCACCCGCTCCACGGTGCAGTGTACATAGGTTAGCGCCAAGGCCACCAGCAGGCCCGCCGCCAAATAGCCGGTCGATGTCCGCCAGAAGGCGGTGAGGCTCCGCGCCGCCCACCAGAGCGTCAGCACCAGGAAGATCGTGAAACTCGCGAAACCAGCGTAGCCAGTCTCGGCAAGCAGCAGCCAATACAGGCTCTCGGTGAGCGGATTCGCCAGGTAGTTCTCCTCGATCAGCCGAAACCCGCGACTTTGGTCCCAGTCCATTAGGATCGCCGCATATTTCTCTACTGGCAAGCTGTTGGCCATGCCGAAGTTGTTCCAGCCGACACCGAGGGCGTGGTCGTGCAACATGGCTTTGGACTGGGCGTTGAGAATCGCCCGCAGATCGTGTTCCTCCTCGCGGGAGGAGGCCTCGTGCATTCGGGTCATGAACGAGTCCAGCGCCACCAGGCTCACCACCAGCGCGCCGACCCCGCCGGCTGCGGCAATGCCCGCCAGCTTGAAGGAAAACCCTCGCCCTGCTGCTAGCAGCACGACCATCACGGCGCCAATAGCAAAGGCCACCAGCGCGGCGCGGGAAACCGATAGGAGGATCAGCAGCCCGGCGGCCGCAAAGCCCGTCAGGTAAAATGTGGTGTCCCGCTTGCTTGCCTGTGGCGAAAGCGCCAAGGAGAGAACCGGCAGCGCGCACAGGTAAGCCCACATCGCCATGGGGTTTTGGTGTTCGAACCAACCATGCACCTGCCAACGCCCGTCGAGGAACCGCATCTTCAGCGCGACCATGACCTGCACGACCAGACCCAACGCGAGTCCGTGCGCCAACCAACGAATATCCTCTTCGTCCTGGAGGGCGTGGAAGGCGCCGATGAACACCAGGATCGCTTTCGTGAACTTGAAGGCGGCCATTAAAACATAAAGTTTATTATCTGCGGGGAAAAAGGACAGACAACTCAATCCGCACCATGCCAGGTATAACCAGGCCCCGGGCGGCAGCCATGCAAAGTCGCGTCCTCGGCGGGCTGCGGAGCTGGCGATGATGGCCACCGCTAACACCTCGATGATTGAGAACTCAAAGCCCTTGGTGTGCCCGCGATAAAACTCCACGGATTGGAGCATGAGCGTCAGCTTGCCCGGAAACCAAGAGGGCATGAAGACCAGTAGGACGAGCGCGGCTCTTTCCAGCGTGCGGCTTCGGGACAACAGCACCCAACCGACTGCCGGCGCCACCAGCAGATAGGCGGGCATGATCACGGCCGCTTTGATCAAGTCGTTCATGTGGTGGCGTCCGCGTCAGTCCAGCTTGCCGGCTTTCCTCCAGCGCCAGAGGGTGGTGGAGTTCACTCCCAATTGGCCCGCTACCCAACTGTAGTTCTCATCGCTTTCCACCAGCAACTTCTTGGCCAAGGCGAATTTCTGTTTCTGGTTGGGGATTACTATTTGGCCCCCGACGGTCTGTCCTACAGCCTCCGCCGGAGGGGCGGGAAACCCGCGCGCCGCCAAAGCCTGCCCAGGTTCGCCGGCCGCCACAACCCTGACCTCAGGGCTGATGAGCTCCAGGGCCCGCGTTTCCGGAATCTCCCACCAGGGCTCCCGCAGGATTGGGCCATCAAAAAGCAACACCAGGCGGTCGATCGTACTCTTGAGTTCACGCACATTCCCCGGCCACGAATAGCGTTGGAATTTCGCGAGGAGGGCCGGCTCAAAGGTCTCAAAACTCTTCCCGAAACGCTCGTTGGCCTTGCGGATAAAGGTCATCGCCAGCTCGGGAACATCCTCCGGGCGCGTCCGTAACGGAGGCACCTGCACAATCAATTCCGCCAGCCGATAGTAAAGATCCGCCCGGAACCGTTTCTCGGCGATTTCCGTATCGAGGTTCCGGTTGGTGGCGGCGATGACCCGGACCTGCACCGCGTATTCATGTTCCCCGCCCACCCGCCGGGCCCGTCGCGTCTCCAGGAACCGCAACAGTTTCGGCTGCACCCCGAGTTCCATTTCCCCGATCTCGTCGAGGAAGAGCGTTCCTCCGTTGGCCTGTTCCACTAGGCCGGGGCGGGTTTTCATCGCGCCGGTAAAGGCCCCTCTTTCCACCCCGAACAGCTCGGATTCGATCAGGTCTTTGGGAATCGCCGCGCAATTGAGCGCCACGAAGTTCTTGCCGTGCCCCGCCTTGTGGAGCGCCGCGGCCACCCTCTCTTTCCCCACTCCAGACTCACCTTGAATGAGGACACACACATCGGTGGGGCCTAAGCGATCAATCGTCTGACGGAGCCTTTGGAGGGAATCGGAGCGGCCGATGAGCACATCGTCCGCCGAAAGGGGGCGCCCCCCGTAGAGCTGTAGCCAGACCTTCTGGTTGGCGGCGGCTTTGATCATAGCATCAATCCACCGTGCATCGCTGTCATCGCTCGATAACACATCATGAGCGCCATCACGCAAGATTCGTGCCACATCCGCCGTGGTGACCGTTTCGATACAGACGATATAAAGACGGCTGGCCTCCGCTAGTTTGACTCGCAGGTGCGGCCAGGAATCCGCGCTCATGGCTTCATAAGGCAGGAGATAGACCACCTCCGCGCTGTCTGAGGTCAATTCACCGATGGTTCCTTGCGCGAATGGATGCGAGGGAAACCCCAACCGTTCCAGTCTCGGGACGAACTTCGCCGGAAACTCGACTGGATAAACAATGGTTGTCATGCAGTTGCAATGCGAGTATGGTTGCCGACAGCCATGAATGCAATGCGATTGTTTGCCCCAGAGTGCAGTCGTTGGTTTCGCGCCCCGACGAAAAAATCTTCAAGGCTCGGTCTAAGGCTGACGTCCGCGGGATCTGGTTTGGTTGGCACGAAAGGTGCTTCGTCGCCCGACCGTATATGAAAAACTATCGCACTCGAAATAGAACCACTCCCATCGGTGGCAAGTCCTTCTACTGGCGGCGCATCGTTCCCTTGGTAATCGCCCTGGCTATCGCTCCCGCGATAACCGGTTCCGCCGCTTCCGCCAATGACGCCAGTTCCGCCGCTGGCGGCAACGATGTTTCGTCCAATTCAGATAAATCCGACTCGGATAAGTCATCGGCAAATCAGGGACAGGCTTCAGGCACCCCTTCGGCGATACAAAGTCAGGCTCGGCCTGGCGGACTGAGTATCATCGGTCCGGTGATGCAAGCCGGGTCGGATGCGGCTGGCAAGAACTTTCAAACGGTGCTCCCCTCGATGCAGCAGTTCCTGAACAAAAACCTCCCGGAACAGCAGAACAACTCGAAGAACCCGCTCGTGTTCTCGATCAACCCGGCAAAACTGATTACCCTCGCCACCAAGTCAGACGTGACCGCCTACTTCGCGTACGAAGGCGCCGGGTATCATAACACGGTGGGGTTTAACACCACGGGTGTCGGTGTTTCTTCCGGTGATCCGAAGATCATCTTCCCGGACGCATCGAGCAGCATCGGGTACGGCGGTGCGGGCTCCGGAGTGCGGAGCGCCTCCGAACCGCTGCTGCCTGGAGACTTCGTGAACCTGGGCACCTATGGTGCTGGCAGTAAGTTGAATTTCTTTCTCATCGCCAATGGTGCCTACGGTGGCAGCACGGTCTTAACCGCTTCGGCCTCGTCCAACCCGGATGGTATTAACCATGTGGCCAGCTTTACGCCCGGTTTCTGGGGCGTTGCTAACAGCCCGTATGTGTTCCTTTCCTTCGAGGACTTGCTGGGGGGTGGTGACAAGGACTTCAATGATGTCGTGATCGCGTTGAACATTGGGGCTGCGAACGTGGCGGCGTTGCTGGCGACTCCTGAGCCGGCCACCTGGCTCACCCTGGTGTCGCTGGTCGGGGTAGTCGCCTGGGCCATGCGCCGCAGCCGCAACCAGGTGCTGGCCACCGTCACTTCCAGCCGAGCCTAATTTCATGAAGCGCCCCGCGAGAATTCTGATTCTGGCCTCGGTTGCGCTCCTGCTCACAGGAGTTTGCGTCGCCGGTTTCCGAGCCTGGCGCGCCAGGGCCCTGGTTCGCCAGGAGCAAGCGGCGCACTCCCGGGCTGGGTCGCTCATCCGGGAGGGCAAGGCCGCTGAGGCGCTGGCCATGGTGGAGGCGTTTGCGAGGAAGGAAACCAAACTGGA
>TBL_comb47_HYPODRAFT_10002639_pt1 | contig 21934 bp, 33 predicted proteins | sample TroBogypolimnion_40_FD_10682 | JGI IMG/M metagenome (IMG submission 10682) | reverse complement strand
CGCTGGGATTCAATATATGTTGGTTCTAACTCCATTACCTTTTCGGACACTCTAGGTGGTCCAGATCAGATATTGTCAGTTGCGAATCAGGTATTCTATATCACTCAAGGTTCAGGAACAAACACGGCATATAACGCCAATGCGGGATTCAATGCTGGTGGGATCATTTTACAAAACTATACTATTCAGTTAGCAAATACATCGGAAAATTTGATAGTCGGTTCTACTTCCGTAAACACAAGCGTTGTCTTTAACCAAGACATCAAAGCAAATACAACTATTACTTTTACTGACAATACCGTACAAAATACAGCTTACGAGGTTCCTAACGTAAGAATAGCAAACGTAATATCAAATACAGTTTTAATTGATTTTGCATCGGACAACTTTGTCCATATTCATACTAACGATGGAACAGTTACTGCTAACTTACAGAATCTTACTGCTGGTAAAGTAGTTGAGCTATTCATCTTTAACAATGTCGGTGGTACTCAGCAGTTTAACCACGGTGTTGCTTCAACACAAGCTACAGGCGGCGCATCTTTTTATCTCAGTTCTCATAATACGATGTATGTTAAGTATTTCTGTTTAGATGGAACTGCAAACAATACGTTCGTAGCTGCTATAACATAAGTTATTTTATAAATAGACCGTGAAGAAAGCTACGGCAATCCTTCAGTTGTTTGGTACACCCATGGGAATCACCAATGTCGAACAAAAGTCTCCATCCTAGTCCTCAGCTAGTTTTCGAAGAGCAACAAGGGGTTGTCGTAGCTCCTTCACACAAACAAATTCTCTCCCTCTATAAAAAATCAGAAAATAGTGGTATTCCTTTTGACACAATCCTTGAAGTGTTCAAAAGAGGTTATGCCGTATCATTAAACGAACAAGAGGCGTTTAATAGAGTCAACTCATTTATCGCAGGTGGAAAGGCGATGTATATGGATAACGATTTAGTAGAAAAACGTGGTCTTTGGGATAATATTCATGCCAAGCGTGAACGCATTAAACACGGTTCTGGTGAGCATATGCGTAAGCCTGGAGAAAAAGGCGCACCAACACCAAAAGCATTAAAAGCATCTCAAACAGAAGCTGCAAATCCAGCACAACAAGCTGCAATTGCAATTGCTATGAAAAAAGCTGGTAAAACACCAAAAAATGAAGCATATACTGGCGCTGAAAAAGTGTCACATGATTTTAGAAAACCATCATCTAGATTCGAATCTACTGATGAATTAGTAAAAGTATATAAAGAATTTACTCCAGGACAAACAATTAAAACAATTAAAAAAGTTGTAAAAGAAGCAGCTGAATTGTATGAATGTAATGGCAATTGCACTTGTGGTAAACATGTTGATGAAGATGCAAAAGGATATAAAAATCCTACTGGTGGATTGACGCAAAAAGGTCGTGATCATTACAATAGAGAAAGTGGCGGTCATCTTAAAGCACCAGTTACTACTCCTCCTTCTAAATTAAAAAAAGGCAGTAAGGCTGCTAACCGTCGTAAATCTTTCTGCGCTCGTATGGGTGGCGTAGAAGGACCAATGAGAGATGAACATGGCAGACCAACTCGTAAGGCATTAGCTTTAAGAAAGTGGAACTGCTGATGAAAAGATTTAAAGATTTTATCAAAGAATTAAACGTCCGTGATGCTGCTGGTAAAATTCATCATATCGGCAAAGTTGCTATTCGTATGGCAAATGGCAAAATAGAAATGAAAGATCCAGGTAAAAGCGGAAGTTCTGGTGGCGGTGGTAAATGAAAAGTTTTAAGCAGTATTTAGAAGAACAGCAGTCACAAGGCACACTTCATGTTGCTGATATTGATGACACGCTTTTCCACACTACTGCTAAAGTTGGTGTTAGAGATCCTGCAGGTAAAGTAATTCAACGTCTTTCTAACTCTGAATTTAACGATCATAAATTACCTCCTAACCATAGTTATGATTTTGGTGAGTTTCGTGATGCTCAAAAATTCCGTGATGAATCAAAACCGATTCCATCGATGATCAGTAAAATTAATAGAATACAAGCTAACATCAAGAAACATCCTAATAGTCGAGTAATTATTAATACAGCTCGTGATAATTTTGATAACAAAGATACATTTCTAGATACATTTAGAAATCAAGGTATGGATATTGATAAGATCCACGTTCATCGTGCTGGCAGTATTCCAGGAGATGAATTACCCGCTGATAAGAAAGTTAAGATTATTAAGAACTATCTAGACAAATACAATCACAAGAAAGTTGTGATGTATGATGATAGCAAAACTAATTTACGTGCTCTACTAAATATGAAAAGAGAATACCCGAACGTGCAATTTACTGCATTTCATGTTAAACCTAATGGTTCTATGTCTAAATTTACTGATGAGGAGAAATGATTATGGATATTATTATTGGAGTTATTTGCCTTTCAATTATTGGCGGCGCAATTTGGTTGATGGTTAATAAGAAAGAAACACCAGCTGAACTTATTAAAGAAGTTGAGAAGGCAGTTGAAGCGAAAGAAGAAACTGAAGTGAAACCTAAAAAGCCAAGAAAACCAAGAGCACCAAAGAAGGCAGCTACTGTTACTAAACCTTCTGCTCCTACGAAACCAAAAGCACCAAAGAAAGCTAAGTGATGGACGAATTAATTGAAAAAATGAAAGTGTGTTTGGCGAGCGTATTTGCTCTCTATCTAAAAACACATTATTTTCACTGGAACGTTGAAGGGCCAAATTTCTATAGCCATCACAAATTTCTTCAGAAGATGTATGAAGATCTTCACGAATCTGTCGATAGACATGCTGAAGAAATTAGAACATCTGACGGTTATGCTCCTGGATCTTTCATTCGTTTTAGTGAACTTTCTATTGTCAAGGACGAGACTAATATTCCTCCTGCTATGTCTATGATGGTTAAACTTATGGATGATAATCTAAAAGTTATTGTTCTTTTAAAAGAAACACAAAAACTAGCTGAAAAAAATAATTCTGTTGGTTATCAAAATTTCCTTCAGGATAGAATCGATACTCACTACAAACATCACTGGATGTTAAGATCCATAACGAAGGCTGTCTAAAATGAACAAGTTTACATCACTCGAACATATGATCCGTAACGTAATGGCTGAGGCTATTTCGAAGGGAACTGAAAAACGCCGTACAGTGAAAAATGTTGGACGTCCAGATGATGGCGAACCAATGAGTGATAAGTCAAAGATTTCAAAGCAGGGTGAAATAATTACTAAAATTATTGATGAAGTAATTGGTGATATTGGTCCAAATGCTCCTATTGATAATGAAAATTTTAAAATTGGCGATATGGTACACGCAGGTTTTGGTGTAAAAGGTGGTGCTGGTTATAAAGGAAAGGTTCATCATGTTGACGGAACTCATGTATATTTGCATACAGGAAATGGTAAATTCGGTCCACGTATTGTAAAGGCTCCAAAACATCTTGTAACTAAAGAAGAAGATTTATCACAATTTAATAACCCAACTGATAATATTCCTTCACCAGCAAATCAAAATTCAACTACTCCACCAGCCGCTCCTTCTATGCCTAATGTTTGGTCGAATACACCACAAATGTTTCAGCCAAAAATGCCAAAAATTTCCGAATCTGCAATACCTATGGGTGATGTTGAAACTACTGGTAAAGATGACAGTGGTAAGGGTACTGACGAAAAGAAAAATAAGAAAAAAACTGGCGCTGAGTCTGACCATGATGATCCTAAAATGATCAAAGGCGGTAAGACAGAAGTAATTCTTAAGCCACACACTGATGACAGCAGCCGTGATGAATCTCAAGAAAAAATGGATAGCGATAAAGCTCGCAGAAAAGCCAACAAAGAAATTGGACAGAAAGGCGCACCAGTGAAAGAAGAAACTATTTTCGAATCAACTTCTGATGCTCATTCTCATATGAAAAAAGCAATGAAATGTTATGAAGCAGGTGATATCGGTGGTCATCATGCTCACATGGCTAATTACCATCATATTATGAGCGGTCATCATGCAAGAGCAGGTCGTCACCATGTAGCTGATGCTCATGTTAAAAGAGCTGAATATCATATGGATGAAGCTGCTAAGTTTGGGCCACTAGATACTGCAGGTCCAGATGCTAAGGCAGGAAGACATTCGGAAGTTACTAATGATGCAATTAAAGCATCTTCTCGTTCTTCGCATGCTGATGCACCATTTGAACCAGATGATGCAAGTACAATGACTGGTAAAACAAAAAACATTGCTAAAAACCTTGCCAGAAAATCAATGAAGGCTATGGTTAAAAAAGTAAGTGGCAAAACTGTATCTGAAGGAACAGTACCTGAACCAAAAGCTAGAGTTCTTAATCATGGCTTAACTAATTCTGATGCTGCTAAATTAGCAAAAGTACATGCAATGTTAAGTAAAGAGAAAAAGCCTGTTAAAAAAGAAACTCTTGATGAGAAAAATTGGATTGCTGGAGCAATTAAACATCCTGGATCATTACACAGAGCATTACATGTTCCAGCTGATGAAAAAATTCCAGCAGGTAAATTAGAAAAGGCTTCTCACAGCGAAAATCCTAAACTTCGCAGAAAAGCTATTCTTGCTAAAACATTAAAGAAATTAAAAGAACAAATGTACGGTGGCGAATTAAATGCTATTCAAGGTGCAGGAAATGAACCTGCTGCAAGAGTAACAGAAAGCGAAGGCTGGCATGTAAAGCATCATCCAGTATTCGGTAAAGTGCTTGCTCATAATGGCGACACTAGAACATTTGATTATGACACAGCCGAAAAACATGCAACAAGACATGGCGGCATGATGTTCAAATCACCATACGACTCTAAGAAATATATTGTAAAAATGCCTGAAACATTGCCACATGGCCAAAAAGTAGAAGTAGAAGGATACTAAGAAATGTCAAACATGTTTAAATCAGATAATAAATTTGGCATTTCAGATGCCATGCTTGAAGCAGTTAAAAACATCATCAATCCAAAATCAAACAAGTCGATTGATGGCGAAGAGTCTGGTTCTAAAGAAGAAAAAGACGAAAAGCCAAAAATCAATAGAATGAAAAAAGCAGAACACATGAAGGAAGCAATGAAATGCCCTAAATGTGGTAAGGCTTCATGTATGTGTGAATCTGTTGATAAGAACGTTCCTTTTGATGGCGTTAAAGCAGGTAAAGAAAAAAAAGATGAAAAGGCTTTCGTTGCTGGCGTTGAAAAAATGAAGAAAAAAGAAGGCATGAAAGAAGAGCTTGTTGGCAAGCAAAAGAAACTTGATAAGAACCATAACGGTAAACTAGATAAGCAAGATTTCGAAATGCTTCGTGGCAAAAAGAAAATGGAAGAAGAAGTTGAATTTTCAGAAGCTGAACTTGCTCGTATCGAAGCAATTGCTAAGAGTATCTAATGATAAAATTGTATGATCTGATCGAGAAGAAATCACAAGCTGAACCAAAATATCAAACTACTGTGGTTTCTTCTCCACTTAGAGGCCAAAACCAAGATCAAACAGGTTATGGCGTGAAGAATGATGTTGCCGATTATACTATTAGTGATAGCGTTGGTACTACTGACTACGCAAAAGGTAGTAAGAACAGACCTGTAAATCCTGATATTAGCATTGGTGCACCTCAAACTAATCGTACAAAAAATGCTCCTAGTAGTTCATCAGCATCTCAAAGTTCTGCTACTGCAAGAGCTGCCAAAGAGATGAAAATGCAAATTAACAGAGATAAATCACAGGTCGATATTGCAAGAAAAGAAATTTCTCTTAGAAAACATAGTGAAAAAATGCGTGATCAAGAAGCAGAAAAAATTAAAAACAAACCGATTGGTGCACAAACTGAAGCCTACGTTCGTAGTGATGTAAATACAACAAATACACACGGTCATGACGATCCTTCAGATTCAGCAGCTGCTCGTATAACTGGTGTAGCAGCAAAACAACCAGCACCAAAAAAACCAATTAAAACACCATTACCTCCAAAAGACCCTAAAGCAAAACAAAAGGCGAATCCAGCAATGACAAAATCAACTATTCCCGAATCGAAAATATATATGACATTTGCTGATTTTATTAAGGTCAGTGAAGGTAATATCGCTGAGGCAACAAGAGCATCTATCGCGAAAGCGGCTGCTGTAAAATCTGCACGCGAAGCTGGTGTTAAAATTAATGAACCTAAAAAACCAGCAAAAGAAAATCCTATTAAGTTAAGAGCTGAATCATATGAATCAGAAGCATATCTTGGAAATCATGAAGGACTAAGAAAATATGCCCATGCTCATGGTGGTATCGATGCGGATGATATGTTAAAAGCAGCACATCATATGGAACATGGTAATGTTGAAGGTTTAAAACATCACCTTCATGGCATGGATACAGATCCTCGTGATTTTGTTCTTCAACACATTCATAAAGGTCATTGGAATAAACTTGGTTTTGGTTCAATGAAAGAAGAAAATGTTAACGAAGCTAAAAAACATGATGATGATGAAACAGACGTAAAGGCAGGTAGCGGTAAATTTGCTGTTGATCTTAGAAAACGTCCAGTTGGTGATTACCATACATTAACATTTGCTGATGGCAAAACGCATAAAGTTCACACTAGACATGTTGCAAAAGCAAATAAAATGATGGCAAATGCTCCAAGACCTTCTGATAAAGAAGATATCCAAAATAGCTTACATCATTCACATGATAGATTTATGCAAACTGTAAATACTGGAAAAGCTATAAAAGACCCTAAACGTAGCATTAGCCTTGGTGGTTCATCAAAAATTGGTGGGTCTAAAGAATAATGTCAACTGCTAATAATCACCATTATATCAATGTGGATAAGTTTATAGCAGCAAATTCTTCCTATAAGAATTTTGTTGGTGATGTGCCGAAAAGAAGACTTAGTAACACACATCATCATTACTCTTATACTTCCGATATGATCACGGTTCAAAAATTATAAATAATAGAAAACAATTCCTTAAGGAGGACTTAAAATGGCACAATGGGGTCGTAACGATCAATCTGTAACAGCCAATTCATCTACTACTAAAGAGTCATCAAACGGCGCACCGATTGGTACTTACGCTCTTGCTAAAGGTAGTGGTGGATCTAACTCTAATCCAGTAAGCATGGATGCAAACGCACACTTTGGTAACACATCACCTGGATCACGTGCTAACGTCGACGTATCCATGTATGGCAATACTACAGCTGGTGCATTTATTCCAGGCATGGCGATTGGTGTTTTTGCTGTTAATACTACACAAATGGCTATCACTGGTGGTGGCAACCTTGCTATCGGTGTTGTATCATTCGGTGGTTCAGGCTATCAAGCTAATGCTGCTGTTACTCTTACTGTAACAAACGGTGGTACTGGTGGTGTTGTTAATGCTCATGCTAATACAACAACTAACGCTGGTAAAATCGATGCACTTAATATTTCAACTGTAGGTTCTGGTTACGTAACTGCTCCAACTGTTGCAATCGCTGCTCCTGCTGCAATTAATATCACAGCAAACTCAACTGGTTTCGCTAACGGTACTGTTGCTGGCGCTGCGAATAGCTCATTTATCATCACTACTGCTAATTCATTCTGGCAGGTTGGTGATCGTCTATTCTACGGCGTTCCTACTGCAAATACTCCAATTGCTCCACTTATGGGTAACACATACTATTATGTTTCGTTTGCCAATACAACAGTTATTAAATTAGCTGCAACTGCAACTGGTGCAAATATCACAATTACCGATACTCGCGTATTGGGCGCTGCTGAAACTCATACATTCAAGGGTGATACTGCTACTGGTTATCTTGATGTTAATACAACTTACCCACAAGTATCTCACGCTGGTTGGGTTGTTCGTCGTGAAGGTACTGGCGGTCGTGCTGGTCGTGTTCACTTTGAGACTCTTGTAGCAATGAGTTCAATTGGTGTCAGCGGTACATCTTCTACTGGTGTTACTGGTGCTGCTAACCCAACTTCGAATGCTACTAACGCAGCCGTAGTCTAATAGTCAGGATATATTATGGCAAATGACGCCAAAAGATCGTCACAATTAAATGTAACCAACAGCGTATCTGCAAACGATAGGCTGTTGGTCCTCAGCAATCCTGCTACAGCAGCTAATTTACAAACAATTACAGTTAATAATTTTGTTAATTCAATTAGTTTTTCTAAATTAGTAAATGGGAATAGTACATTAAGTTTTTCTAATACTGGATTGTTAACATTCCCTAATGGCGGTCAATTAGGTGCAAATGTTGAAGGCGATGTTAATGGGTATGATTTTTATGCACCTGCCTCATTAGATTATATTGGAATAACTTATGGACCATTTCCTGCCACAGGCCAATCAAGTTATTTAAATTTCTACAAAGAAAATAATTCTGGTGCTAACATTTCTTCTCATGGAATGGTTTTACAACTTTGGAAAGGCAGTGCAAATAATACTTTAATTCCATGGGTTTTTGGCTCTAATGGAAGTTTGACATTTCCAGATACTACTTTACAGTATACTGCATTTAATACAAATACATCATATACATTCAGCAATGTAATTTCTCATACTGCTAATGTAAGCATTAATGCTACTCTTTCTGTTAATAATGAAATTGCAGCTGGTAATGGTTTCTATACCAATTCTACATTCGCTAATTCACCATCATATGGTGATGGTGTTGTTATTGATTACGTAACAGGCAATGGCCGTATTTCTGTTGGTACCAATGATGGTGTAACAATATATACTGGCGGTGTTGCAAATACAGCAATGGCAGTTGTTAACACTACTGGCTTATCAATTACAGGTAATAATTTAACACTTGGCTCATCATTAATTGCAGCTAATGGCTTTTCATATCTTCCAAATGGATTGAAAATGAATTTCGGTCATTTCATTTGTAATACAACAAGCCAAGTTACATTCTCAAATGCATTTTCTACAGCTGTAATTTCTATTACAGTAACACCAGCTAATAATGTTTATGTTGGCGCTAATACTCCTTATGTATTTGCTTCTAATACAACTACAGCAAATATATATTCTGCATCAACTACAACAGCGTCAAATGTATATTATATGGCGATTGGATTTTAATGAGTGAAAAATTAAATGATGAGAACTTTTTGATTTATGCCGCCAAATATTATGATAATCCTCAGTGTCAAACAACTGAGGAATTTCTTGAAGATTTGAAACGTATTAAATACATTAAGAAATTACTGACTCGATATGTTGAAAGTGGTGAATTGAAAGATAGGTTGATACTCAATCATCTTATCATATTAAGTAACATATTTGATTCTTACCACCTTTGTCGTATTCTCTACCTTAAAATGAAAAACCAATTTAATTATGTTAAGCCTTTTTTGGTCATGTTAAATGTTTTGCCTGAGAAATTATATAATATCAAAAATGAAACTACAATTGATACATCATTGATTCCGATGGATGAACGAATAATCGAAGCACTAAGGAAACTATAAATTGAATAAGTCTGATGCGGTTCTTATCAAACATTTTATTTCTTTTGCACAAAAAGAATTAAAATTAAAAGTATGTCCGCCAATACAATTTGTTAGTAATGATATAGATTCTAAGAAAACTTTTGGAATGTTTAATCCTTCTAATTCTAGCATTAAAGTTAGAACTAAAGATAGACATCCGATTGATATTATGAGAACATTAGCTCATGAGCTAACACATTTTAAACAAAAGCAAAATCATGCAAGTGGCAAGCAAGCCATGGAAGATAATGCTAATGCAATAGCTGGACGGATAATGAGAAAATACGATCAGAAATACGGTAATGTTTTCAAAACCAAACCTTTAAAAGAAGATGGAGCAATTGCTGGAGCAGCAGAACCAGCAGCCGCCAACCACACTGGTGTTGGAGTTCCAGGAACTGGTGATGATCCAGTAACTTGGAAAAAGAAAAAGCCTCTTAATGCCATTCTAAAAAGAAAGGCAGTCTGATGTCTGAAGAAAGCTGGACAAGTAATCGATTCGATAAAATAGAAACTTGGATGCAAAAGTTAACAGAAATATCTGTCGATTTGAAAAGTATGCTGGCCGTACATGAACAGCGTCTTGGACAACACGATAAACAACACGATTACATAGAAGCTATGGTAGAACAACGTAGAATACAAACGGATAAACAAATTGATGATGTGTATAACACTATGAGAGAACAAGATAACAGTATCCTTAAACAATTAAACAAAATGCGCGAAGAGTCAAGCGCACAGCATGCAACTCTTGGTGAAAAAATTAGTAAAATGGAAAAGATGACTTGGATGTACGTCGGTGCATTTTCGGTTATTTCCTTTCTAATTGCATACGGCGACCATATAATTAAATTGCTTGTGACAAAATAGTTCTTGCCTTATTTCTAAAAACACAGTATAATCATATATGTGATGATGATATTGGAGATGTTTGATGAATTGGTTAGAACAAAAATATGTTGGAATGCTATCCACTCGTTTAAGAAACTATAAACGAAAATCAGCAAGTCTTTATAACTTCTCTTGTCCCATTTGTGGAGACTCAGAATCAGTTCGCTCGAAAGCCAGAGCGTATATCTATGAACGTAAAGGTAAATCATCTTTCCATTGCCATAACTGTAATGCTTCAATGGCGGTTCCAAACTTTCTTAAAATGGTAGATCAAACCATTTATAACGAATTTGTATTAGAAAAACTAAAAGATCAAAAATCCCCACAACAAATTGATTTAGAATCATTCGTCGATAAGATGAAGAAGCCTTCTTTTATCAAAGGTAGCCCTCTAAAAAATCTTAAGAAAATTAGTCAGCTATCTCCAGATAGTAGAATGAAACAGTATGTTGTAGATCGTAAAATACCTACAACGTATCATGCTAAGTTATTCGCTTGTCCTAACTTTTATGCTTTTACTAATGAATGCATTCCAAATAAGTTTTCACAGGAATCACTAGATAAAGACGAAAGCAGATTGCTTATTCCTTTTATCGATAAGAATAATAATTTACATGCGTTTCAAGGTAGATCTTTAAATCCTAAAAATCCATTGAAATATATTACTATTGTTATTGATGAAAGTATACCAAAAGTTTATGGCTTAGACACAGTAGATTTTAACAAAACAACTTATGTAATGGAGGGTCCAATTGATTCTATGTTTATCCCTAATAGTATTGCTACTGCTGGTGGCGATCTTGTTTCTGCTCTCAGTAATATTCAGTCCTCCAAATTTTCGATGGTAGTAGTATATGATAATGAACCAAGATCAAAAGAAACAATAAAAAAGATTGACAAAGCAATCATTCAGGGGTATAATGTAGTAATATGGCCTGATAACTTTGAACATAAAGATGTTAATGATATGGTCAAAGCTGGATTAAGTTCTGATTTTATCAAGTATATTATGGATCAAAACACATATAAAGATTTAGCAGCGATGTTAGCATTGAAGAAATGGAGCAAGGCGTGAGTTATATAGCAACAGTTGAGATGGATGAGAATGGTGAGTTCGTTCTTACTATTCCTGATGAATTGATAGTAGAATTAGGATGGGCTCCAGGAGATGAAATTGAATGGAATTATGATGCCCAAAAATGTGTTACTTTAGTGAAAAGGATTAATGATGAAAAACACAGCTAAAATTATTGGTGTAACAAGACCATTAAATGGGTTAGGAGTAGATGAATTTATTGCATATACTGCCAGAGTTTCTAACCCAAGCAATCAAATGAATAATGAATCGGCAACAAAACTTTTAAAATACTGCATAAAAAATAAACATTGGAGTATTTTTGAAATGGTGCACATTGTTATGGAGATTAATACAACCCGTGATATCGCTCGACAAATTTTACGCCACCGTAGCTTCTCTTTCCAAGAATTTAGCCAGAGATATGCGGATCCGACCAAAGACCTCGGATTCACACCTCGTGAAGCTCGTCTCCAAGATACAAAAAACAGACAAAACTCCATTGAAGTAGATGATCATCAATTACAGGAAGTTTGGCTTGATAAGCAAGTTGAGATGATAGCTAAGGCGACTGAAACTTATATTTGGGCTACTCAAAATGGAATTGCAAAAGAACAGGCTCGTGCAGTACTGCCAGAAGGTCTTACTATCTCTCGTCTTTATATGTCTGGTTCTCTTCGAAGCTGGATTCACTATTGTCAGCTACGTATGTCTATTGGTACTCAAAAAGAGCACAGGGAAGTCGCCACCGACGCATGGTATCAAATAACTGAGGAATTTCAATCACTTAAAGATATGCTTTTTGTTGATTAATTCGCTTTACTTTTTACCTATTGTGGGCTATTATAATAAGACAGGAGATAAAAATGACCAAAGAAATGATTTTCAGCGACTTTAAAAAACTTGAAACCAATTCAGAAAAAATTCAGTATATCGAATTTTTGATGGGACTTAAACTTCACCACTTGGATATTAATTACGAGAACCTTCTTAAATATTACCGTACACAAGGTTAATATATAATGTTCACAATCACAGGCACTAGTCATTTTTCGAAAAAACAAAAACTTCAAATCGAGGATCTAGTTGAATTTGTTAATGATAAGTTTTTTACCAAACGTCTTCAAGAAAAACTGGATATCACAATTCAGTTCAAGAAAAAATTGTTAGAGAAACAAGGTGTTTGTGGTGATTGTTTAGGCATCGATGATCATATTCGACCAAAAGAATTTATAATTCGAATTGACTCGAGTATGAAATATAGCCGTATTTTAAATACCTTGGCCCATGAGCTAGTTCATGTCAAGCAATGGGCCAAGGGTGAAATGTATGAATTGTTGCGTAAGAAAAACATAGTTAAATTTAACAAAAAAGAATATAATTCAGAAAAAATAGATTACTGGGAGCTACCATGGGAAATTGAAGCTCATGGTCGTGCTCCTGGATTAGTTTATCAATGGGCTCACGCTAGGAAGTTCAGCGGTAAAGAGTGTGATAAGGTTATCTACGAGGGATAATTATTTCCCTGTAAATTGTTTAACAATTCCACCTATTTGACTTATTTGTGACATTGATATACTACTTCCGCTGCCTAATAATGATATAACTAATACCAATAATAAAATAGCTATTAAAGTTATGATTATTACAGAAGCAGTACCTAAATTATCTTCTAACTCAGATACTTTTGCTCTTAACACATCAATCCTAGCATCATTGTCTATTTTATTCCATGATGCTAACCATGGATGATTATCTATATCTTCTTTGGATACTGGCTCTACCATCATTTAGCCAATAGATATAATACGTAAGCCATTCCACCTAATAATGGAATACTAATAATTAATATAACAATGGTCCAAACTATTTGCCAAAACTCTTCTTTTTTTCTTTGAGCTTCTCTTTCTAATCTTTGTGCTTCTTTGGCGGCTTCAACTTTTGCTTTGTAATATGCATCACGTTGAGCAGGTGTCATTTTAGCAATCATAGTTGCTTCTTGTTCGGCTGCTATTTCACGCATAGCTTGTTCGCGCAATCTGTTATTATTGCGAATGGTTTGATTGTTTATATTTGTAATTTTGTTTTGGTTTATTACTCGTTGAGTGTTTGCAGCCTTTTGTGCTGGCGCATTTTTAACAACATCTACAATTCCAAATACGGCATTTGTTAGATTTTTGCCATATGATTCACCTAGCTTTGCAGCTGATTCTGGATCTATCATAATTAACTCCTAAAATATTTAAAAAATAAATTCAAATTTTAAAAATAATATAAGAATCAGTCGTTGATATTTATCTTGTAAAAAGTTTATAAGTAATACACTTACTGAATAATTAATGAATAAAGAGGTTAACAATGATCGCAACTCCAATTAGTGTAATTAAAAGAGACGGAACTAAAGAACCATTAGATCTAAACAAATTTCATAAAGTGGTTCAATGGGCATGTGAAGGAATTACAGGAGTTTCAGAAAGCGCAATCGAGATTAGATCTCAAATTCAGTTTTATAATAATATCAAATCAACTGAAATTCAAGAAACATTAATCAAGGCTACGGCTGATTTGATTGATGAGGAAACGCCGAACTATCAATATGTTGCGGGTAATTTAATTAATTACAATTTGAGAAAGGAAGTATATGGCGACTTTAATCCAATTGATCTTGCTACTCACATTAAACAAGTTACTGATGCAGGATATTATGACTCTGAGATCCTATCATGGTACGGACCAGACGATTTGCGACTACTTGACAGCTATATTGATCATAAGCGCGATTTCAATCTCACGTATGCTGGTATGGAACAGTTTCGGGGTAAGTATCTAGTAAAGAACCGTGTTACTAAGAAATATTATGAAACACCACAGATGGCATATATGCTTATCGCGATGGTATTATTCAGAGAGTATAAAGTAGATCGTCTAAAATGGGTTAAGGATTTATATGATGCAGTATCTAATTTCGAAATATCGCTCCCTACGCCTATCATGGCAGGTCTTCGTACTCCTCAAAAGCAGTTCAGTTCGTGTGTTCTTATTGAAACAGACGACTCACTCGATTCCATTAACGCAACGTCTTCTTCAATTGTTAAATACGTTTCTCAAAAAGCTGGCATTGGCATTGGTGGTGGTAGGATTAGGGCTATTGGTAGCGCCATTCGTAATGGCGATGCTTCTCATACTGGTGTTATCCCCTTCTACAAGCACTTCCAGTCAGCGGTTAAAAGCTGCAGCCAAGGTGGCGTTAGAGGAGGTGCAGCAACTCTTTATTATCCTTTATGGCATCTTGAAGTAGAAGATATTCTCGTATTAAAAAACAACAAAGGAACGGAAGATAATCGTGTCAGACATCTCGACTACGGAGTCCAATTCAACAAGGTTATGTATGAAAGACTGCTTACTGGCGGAAACATCACACTATTCTCGCCGCACGATGTTCCTGACATGTACGAAACGTTTTTCACAGATAACGACAAATTCAGAACACTCTATGAAAAATATGAAAAGTCAACCAAGATCCGCAAAAAGACGCTATCCGCAATTGATCTATTCTCGGCTTTCATGCAAGAGCGAAAAGACACTGGTCGCATCTATTTACAAAATGTGGACCATGCTAATGACCATGGCTCGTTCATTAAAGAAGTAGCACCTATTCGCATGAGCAATCTTTGCTGTGTATCTGGCGAAACTTATGTAACAGTCGAATTGCTAGATGGTTCCATCCAAGATATTATGATTAAAGATGTTACGACTGAAATGAAAGTTTTGAGTAGAAATAATAAAACTGGTAAAGACGAATTTAAACATATCAAAGCTGCTGCTATGACTAGAAAAAATGCATCATTAATGAAAATTACTGACGAAAGCGGTAATTCTATTGTATGCACCCCAGATCATCGTATCTATACAAAAAATAGAGGGTATGTTGAAGCGCAAAATCTTTTAAATACCGATGAATTATTGGTAAGTTAATTTCTAAAATAATAACAGTACGGGATATACAAACGAAGAATTGGTTGAAATTGGTAAAAAAATATGCATTGGTCTTGGTAGAATTGTTGGTCAACTGACGATGGTTAAAGAGTGTGAAAAACTTGGTATAAGATTTCCTAAATCATTTAGACCCGTAAGATTTGGAGGCAATTATAAAAATTATGTTGCTATCCTTGAAAAGGAATTAGGAATGACATTTAATCCATATTTTCGATCCGAAGAACAAAGACAATTATATAGAGAAAAATATACTGGCACTGTTGGTCCAAATAAAGGAACTAAAGTTGTCAAAGATTCAAAAGGAAAAAGAAAACATGTTAAAAATTGAATACCTCAATTACACAGAAGATGTATATGATATTACAGTAGAAAAAAATGAAAACTTTTATGCCAATGGAATTTTAGTTCATAACTGCGAGATCAATCTACCAACCAAACCATTGAAGGATTTTAAAGATGGGGCTCCAGTGAAGAAAAATATTAAAATGACCAAAGAAAATTACCAAAAATATCTAATTTGGCGTAAAAATAATCCAAATACCCTTCTCCCCAATTCATAGCAGATATAAATAGTTGTGAAGAAGGAGGCACAACTATGATTACACTTTACGTTAAAACTCATAAAGTTACAGGATTAAAATATCTCGGTAAAACAGAAAAAGATCCATATGTTTATAAAGGTTCTGGTATTAGATGGAAACGAGAATTAAAAAAATATGGCAATGATGTTGATACCGAGATATTATTTGAATCTGAAAACATTGAAGAAATTAAAGAAAAAGGTCTTTATTATTCTGAACTGTGGGATATAGTTCATTCAGATGAATGGGCTAACTTTATTGAAGAAAATGGTTCAGGTGGTGATACTTCTGCATATAGAGATTATGAAGCAATGAGCGAAAAAACAAAAGGTATACCTAAAGGACCACAATCAGAAACACATAGGTTAAATAATTCTTTAGGGCATATTGGACAAACACCTTGGAATAAAGGTAAAAAAACTGGCCCTGTTAGTGAAGAGACTAAAAAGAAACATACATTATCTAGAACAGGTAAAAAACGTGGAAAATACACTTTGAAAAAACCGCCTAATGGGTTTGGACATCTTCAAGGTAAAAAAGCTTGTTGTTTATGTTGCCAAAGAGAATTTGATCTTGGTAATCTAGCTAAACATTTAAGGAAAAAAGAAAATGAATCTACCATTTAATTTTGAAGTTGTGAAAGAGATAGGAGATGACGATGATGAATATGTTTATGTTCTTGGGGAAGAGTTTGATTCTGAAGATGATGCAGAGATTAGCCTGTGTACTTTAAGTGCCATTAATTGGGGAAAGATAAAGGATCCAAATGATTTTGAACGTCCTTGTACTCTCGTGGTGCGGGCTTTGGATGAGTTGCTTAGCTATCAGCACTATCCCGTCCTTGCAGCAAAAAACTCCACTATGGCTCGTCGTCCTCTTGGCGTTGGCATTGTCAATCTCGCATATTGGCTTGCTCGTAATGACCTAACATACCAAGGCATTGATACTGAAGGATTAAACCTTATCCATAAGTATGCAGAATCATGGTCTTATTATCTCATTAAGGCTTCTATCGATCTTGCAAAAGAAAAGGGCGCACCAAGCAAATCTAACGAAACCAAGTACTCTCTTGGTATTATGCCCATTGACACCTATAAAAAAGAAGTTGACACATTAGCCGATCCGATGTATTATAAGGACTGGAATAAATTAAGAGAGGATGCAAAGAAATATGGCATACGTAATTCCACGCTCATGGCTCTCATGCCAGCGGAAACCAGTGCTCAGATTTCAAACTCAACCAACGGAATTGAGCCTGTCAGATCTTTGGTATCAGTTAAACAGAGTAAAGATGGCGTTCTTAAACAGGTTGTCCCCGAAGTCAGAAAACTTAAGAGAAAGTACGATCTACTTTGGGACCAAGTTTCCCCAGAAGGATATATTAAGATCGCTAGCGTGTTGCAAAAATTTATCGATCAAGGAATTTCAGTCAATACCTCATACAACCCCAAGTACTACGATGACGAACAAATTCCAATGAGCGTTATGATTCAGCATCTATTGATGTTTTACAAGTATGGTGGTAAGCAGTTGTATTATTTCAATACAAATGATGGTGCTGGTGAAATTGATGTTGGAACACCATTAGCTCTTGGTGAACTTGACGATGAATCCTGTGAATCATGCAAAATTTAATTAACTATATTAAAAATTCAAATTTTACTATTGAATTACATTTTAACCCATTAAAATGGGGGATTTATCATTATATTGAGACTAAATCAGATATGGATCCAGGTCTAATAATTGTTTTTAGATTAGTAGTTGGTCCTATTTGTATTCACTTTTACATAGACGACGGGAGATGGTAAATGAATAAACTCAATCTAACACACGAAAAAATTTTCTACAAGATCGAAAAATCTTTAGAACTAGCTGTTGTTCATGTGAAAACTGAAGATAATCTTGTACCATGTTTGTTTGAGTTTGAGACTAAAAAGCTATATGAGATGCCTGAGGGCTATATGGATTATGATGCTAAGAAGTACTGGAGAAAAGCAGCGTGAGTGTATTTGATTCAACTAACCGTAAAGATCCAACAAAAGTCAAGGCGTTTTTCGACGATCCTGTGACGATTGCTCGTTATGATAAGCAGAAGTATCCATTCCTTGAAAAGCTAACTGAAAAACAGTTGGGCTTCTTTTGGCGTCCAGAAGAAATTGACGTTACACGTGATTCGAAAGATTTTAGAGGACTGACGGTTCATGAGCAGCACATCTTTACCTCCAATCTCAAACGACAAATCCTTCTTGACTCAGTACAGGGGAGGGCTCCAACAGCTGCCTTTGGCCCTATCTGCTCACTTCCTGAACTCGAGAACTGGATCCTTACATGGGCATTCAGCGAATCTATTCACTCACGCAGTTACACTCACATCATTCGGAACGTATACGCTGATCCTTCGATCATCTTTGACGGTATGATGGATATGAAAGAAATTGTAGACTGCGCTGGTGATATCAGCAAGTACTACGATAATCTGATTGATATGAATAATTTTCATGGCTTGAATGGATATAATACAAACGCCAGTTACGAACATAAGAAAGCACTTTGGCTTACTCTTATGTCAGTCAACATTCTTGAGGGCGTTCGTTTCTATGTCAGCTTCGCATGCTCTTGGGCATTTGCTGAATTGAAAAAAATGGAAGGCAATGCTAAGATCATCAAGTTGATTGCTCGTGATGAGAACCTTCATCTTGCTGGCACTCAACAGCTACTAAAGGTATTGCCAACTGACGATCCTGATTTCGCTCGTATCCGTGATGAAACACGTGATGAATGTATCAAGATGTTTAAAGCTGCAGCTGAGCAAGAAAAAGCATGGGCCAAGTATCTATTCCAAGATGGTTCTATGATTGGGCTTAATGAACATCTATTGAATGAATACGTTGAATGGATCTGCAATAAGCGTATGACAGCTGTTGGTCTTTCGCCTATATATAAAAGTAATTCTAATCCATTGCCATGGTCTCAGAAATGGATCAGCGGTTCTGAAGTTCAAGTTGCGCCACAAGAAACGGAAATATCTTCCTACATTGTTGGCGGTGTTAAAAAGGATGTGACAAATGAAAGTTTTAAGAATTTTTCTCTCTAGTTTATTTTTAGTAGCTGCTTCTTATGCTGTTGCAGCTGACCAAGTTCCTCCTCATCCTGTTGCGTCATGCGCCAATCAGATTCCTTATGGTCAGCCAAGTGTAAAGGCTGGTGATACTGTAGTTTGTCGTGCAGCTTATGAACTTGCTTTTAATCCAAACACACATACTCCAGATTGGGTTGCTTGGACTTTAACGCCTGATCATGCTATTGGTTGTGTTGCACGTACTAATGCATTTGCTGCTGACCAGTCGCTACCTGCTTCGGCCAAGCCATCTGACTATGCAGCTTCTGGCTATGACCAAGGCCACCTAGCTAATGACGCTGACATGTCTTGGGATCCACAGGTTGAACATGAGTCATTCCTTATGTCTAACATGAGCCCACAACTTCCTTCTGTTAATCGTGGTACTTGGAAGAACCTAGAATCAGCTTCACGTGCATGGGTTTATTCAACTAAGCATCCGCATACAGAATACGCTGGTAACTTTGGTGGTACAAAAACTATTGGCGCTGATAAGGTTGTTGTTCCTGACTACCTATTTAAAATTGTAACTGATGACGTGACCAAGAAGTCCTATGCTTTCTTGTTCCCACACAAAGATGGTTTGAGTTCTGATTACACTCAGTATCAGGTGACAGTGGCAGATATTGAAAAACTTACTGGTATGACTTTCCCTATTCCCGACTCCAAAACAGTTAAGAATCCTGTGATTACTACTGATCTAAAGACTCTTGCTGATGATAAGAAAAAGCAATGTAAGGAGTAATAAATGAGTACTATCTCTACCATTACAGAAATTTTAGAATCAATTAAACTTACAATTGAAGATGATGATCTTCGTACTGAAGTGTATTATGGTATTTTAGAAGTCCTAGAAGAAAACCATATTGATAATGGTGATCTTGTCGGTATTGATCCAATTCTTGATACTATCATTGAAGACGCCAATGATGATGACGATTGGGACAGTGAAGATGAGGATGAGGATGAAGATTGGGACGACCAAGATAGAGATACCTTTTAAAATATGAAATAAATAGAGGGAAAGGAATTTCCCTCTATGTCATATTCGAACCCTTGGTTACATAATGGTAATATAATTGATTCTGAAGTCCTAGATAATTACATAGGATTTGTATACCTCATCGTAAATATGTCCAGCGGTAAAAAGTATATTGGGAAGAAACTGCTCAAGTTTAGAAGAACCAAGCAGATCAAGGGCAAAAAGAAAAAAACAACCATTGAATCAGACTGGAAAGACTACTATTCTTCTTCTATTGAATTGATAGAAGATGTTAATAAAATAGGGAAACATAATTTTAAAAGAGAAATACTAAGATTGTGTAAAACAAAAAATGAATGTAATTATTGGGAAGCAAAATTACAATTTGAATATGATGTTTTACTCAAACCTGATGAATGGTATAATGGATGGATTATGGTAAGGGTTCGCAGATCAAAATCTTTGATTTGAATTTACAATCGATGTATTTATATAACTTGACTTTTATTCTGAAAGCGAGTATTATAATAATAATGTCCGTTTAGCCCAGTGGTAGGAGGCAAGGCACTTAAAATGCCTACAGGACTGGTTCGAATCCAGTAACGGACACCAAATAACAGGTGTAACATGAAAAAAATCGATCTTCAAGAAGTAAAACAATTTATCGATGCACAGTCACCAGAAACTAAAATTTATATTGGTGCTGACTCGGAACGATTCCTAATCAATAATGTTTGGCATGCTGATTATACAATTGCAGTTGTTGTACACATTGATGGTAATCGTGGTTGTAAGATTTTTGGAGAAGTAATACGTGAACGTGATTATGATCAGCAGAAAGATAAGCCACGTATGCGTTTGATGAACGAAACTTTTAAAATTGCCGAGCTCTATATGAAGCTAGCGGAAGTTTTAGAAGATCGACATGTAGAAGTGCATTTGGATATTAATCCTGATGAACATCACGGTTCATCATGTGTAATTAATGAGGCTACAGGATATATTAGAGGTATGTGTAATGTGATTCCTATGGTAAAACCAAATGCTTGGGCTGCCTCTTATTGCGCTGACCGACTAAAAGAGATCCTAGCAGCATAATGTAACACCTTCTTAAAAATCGGTTATCTATAAATAAATGTATAAAAAGGAGATTTATATGTTTATTGATAACAAATATACTAAATGGTATTTTAAAATTATAGAAAACGCCAAAAATCAAAATAGAAAAAAGAAAAATAAAGTATACTATGAATCTCATCATATTATACCAAAAAGTTTTGGCGGTAAAGAAGAAGTATTATTAACAGCGAAAGAACATTATATATGTCATCTTTTACTTTGCAAAATAACTTGTGGAACATATAAATATAAGATGATAAATGCTTTGATAAGGATGACTTACTCTAAATCAAATAACCAAGAAAGATATACTGCTAAATCATATTCTTTAGTTCGTTCTTTAATAGCTGAGAAAAATTCAGTTATGTTTAAAGGAAAGAAAAAAAGCGAAGAAGTTAAATCAAATATGAAAGGTAAATCTGGTACTTGGGTTAGAACAGAGGAAAGTAAATATAATAGCAGTGAAGCACAAAAGAAAAGATTTATTAGCAGTTCTGGGACATTTAAAGACAAAAAACATTCTGAAGAAACAAAACAGAAATGGTCTGAAAAAAGAAAAGGTATTAAACCACCTTTTGATGCAAAAGGTACTAAATGGTACACTAATGGCGAAGTGGATAAAATGTGTAAATCTGATAACATTCCAGAAGGATTTGTTTTAGGTAGAG
>TBL_comb47_HYPODRAFT_10002635_pt1 | contig 21959 bp, 16 predicted proteins | sample TroBogypolimnion_40_FD_10682 | JGI IMG/M metagenome (IMG submission 10682) | reverse complement strand
ACGGGTCCCAATGTACAGTTACGATTGGGTGACAATCATGGCGATTTGGTAACACCCGTCCCCACCTCCCCTCCGGCTCCCGGAGCCCGCTCCGGTTTCGTCTCAAAATGAGAATTGCTGCGCCCGAAGGGATGCTGTTGGCGGCGGGGACGCCGACCTTGGCATAGGTGGCTAGCCCGGCTGGGAGCTGCAAGGGCCGCCGGTTTAGCCCTTGCTTTCGGCGGAGGGGGTAGGTTCAATCACATCCATGCGGCGCATCCATCTCAACTCCCGTTTTCGATCGCGGATTTATCCAGGCTCGGTTCCCCGTTTTCCTGGCCGGGCTAGCCGGCCAGCGGCTTGGGTTTGCCTCCTCGTCCTGGCCGGCCTCTCGCTCCGGCTCGCGGCGGCCGAGGCCGTAATTTCGGTCCGGTTGTTCGACACCGGTACGGCTTCCCCGGCACCGCTGGCCACGGGGGCGTTGATGCAAACCGATCGCTGGACGGCCTTGCCGGAGGAGAAGACCAACTACAAATTCAAAGGTGACGCGGTGGTGTCCAATGATCGGCTGGTCCTGGTGCTTCGCCGACGGGGGCACGGGGCGGAGGTCTATGCCAAGGGGCCCCAGGGCTTCGTGATGCGGGCCGAGCTGATTCCGGTGGGCCGCGCGCCCGCCACCGCGCTGGCCGCCATCAAGATCCTCGAGAACACCCAGGGCAGTGTGGTGGTGGACGCGACCTATCGGGCCAAGGGCGGGTCCGTCACGCTCGGCTACGAACTGAAACTGGGCCAGGTCTTTGTTCAGACCCACCCGCGGGCCAACGCGGTCGCGCTCCAGGTCCTGGCCCCGGGCCGGTTTGCCGTGCTCCCGGATTTCTTCGCCGACGACATCGTGGCGGACGCCACGACGCTGACGGTTGCGGAGACCGAGTTGCCCAGCGAGAATTTCCTGCTGCACCTGGTGGGCGCCGGCGAGGCCATCGTGATGCCCGTCTGGCATCCCGCCCAGGAGGATGTCCGTATCACCCTCACCGGCCAGGGCCAGGCCCGGACCATCGCCAGTTCCGAGATCCGCTACGGGGCGGGCGGCAAGATAGCAGTGGCGGTCCTGAGCGCGCCGGGGATCTGGCACGAGCGGGACATCGCCCGCGAAGACGCCAACCAGATCCTGCCGCTCCGGTGGAAAGCGCCTTACCCGGCGCATTGGCGGGTGGACTGGCGCCGAGACGACCAGTTGGTCGATAGCTGGGAGATGTTGACTCAGAAGCCGGACGGCGAATACGTCAAACACGGCTGGTACGGACAGGCGGAGTCGTTCGGCAATGTGGATTGGCTCAAGACGGGGCGTGGCCGTTGGACCACGGTGCTGGGGAGTTTCATGTACCCGTGCTGGCTCGACCAGGAGGGCATCGGTTCCTTGCAACCGCTCAAAAAAGGGGTCCATTTCCTCGGCCCGGCCCTGATCTATCCGATCAACCGCATCGAGTCCACGCCGCTGGAGGAGTTTACCATCGTGGACATCATGCGCGCCACGCTCGGGGTGGGTCCCTGCGAATATGTCCTGGATGTGGAAGGTCAGAAGAAGACCTTCCAGGGCCGGCCCACCTGCGCCTCGCGGACGATCCTGGACGGCATCTACAGCAGTAAGGAACAGAAAGCCAAACATGAGGAGGTCGAGAAGACCCTCGACGAGGTGATCGCCTTCGTGCGCCATATTCGCGGCCGGATCGAGAGCTATGTGGCTTTCAGCCACGAGAACATCACTTGGCTGGAAACCCAGAAATCGGCCCAGCCGGCCCTGGCCGAGCATCTCACCGCCATGCAGGCCACCCTGCGCAAGACGGATGACTACGTCGCGCACCGGAAAGACGGGCTCAAAACGCCCGAGTTCGCCGCCAAACTGGTCGACGACTTCCGCGCCCAACTCGTCGACTACCAGGGGGACGACGCGCTGGCCAGGTGCAAGCAGACGACTGCGGCGTTGGTGGACATTGGCGGCAACCAGGACGAGTTGGTGGGAGAATGCCGGATGGTGGTCAAGAACCTCCGCCAGCAGGCCGCCCTGGCCATGGCGGCCGATCCCCGCCTCGCTCCCGTGGCCCGCGAGTTGCGCCACCGCACCCAGCAAATGCTCCGCAATCCCACCAGCTATGAAGCCCCAAGACACTAACGCCGTCGGAACGCCGGTTGGCGGCTGGCTTGCTATCCCCGCGCCTGGCTTTCCCAGGGCCTGCTGGCTGGGCCGGTCCGCGCTGGCGCTCGCCGTTCTCCTGCTCGCCGGCTGCGATTCCGGCAGCAAACCCACGACGGAGAACCCGCCTCCGGCCGCCGCGCCCAAGACCATTACCACGCCGACCGGCCTGACCATGGCCCTCCTGCCCGCCGGCGAGTTCATCATGGGCGACGACCGCGGCGACGCCGACGAGCAGCCCGCCCACAAGGTCCGCGTGAGCGCCTTCTCGATGGACACTCACGAGCTGACCCAGCAGGCCTACGAAAGCCTCACGCATCAGAATCCATCCAAGTTCAAGGGACCCGATCGGCCGGTCGACCAGGTGGATTGGTACCACGCCGTTCTCTACTGCAACTTGCGCTCGCTCAAAGAGGGCTTGAAACCGTGTTACGACACCAAGACGCTGGCCTGCGATTTCAGCGCCAACGGCTACCGGCTTCCCACCGAGGCGGAATGGGAATACGCCTGTCGCGCCGGGACACGGGACAAGTACTCGTTTGGCCCCGAGGCCGCTCGCCTCAAGACCTACGCCTGGTCGAAAGCCAACGCTGACCAGGCGACCCATCCCGTCGGCCAAAAAGCCGCCAATCCCTGGGGCCTCTACGACCTCCACGGTAACGTCGCCGAGTGGTGCCATGATTTCTACAGCGAGACTTACTACCAGAGGAGCGAAGCCCAAGACCCGCATGGCCCGCCTGCCGGCGACAAGTGTGTCCTGCGCGGCGGCAGTTGGCGCAGCGGGGAGGACGGCTGCCGGTCCTCCGCCCGCAATAGCGAAACCCCTCGATTCGCCGACGCCTGTTTCGGCTCCGACGGCTGCGGCTTCCGCTGCGTGCGGAATGGACCCTGAGGGTTCGCTGGGCGCGCGTTCCGAGTCCCTGGATGGGAAGCCGGCGCGCCGTCCCGTCCGCCTTCTGGCCTCGGCGGCGAAGGAAATCGCTATTGATCCGCACCCGGTTTCATGTTCTTTAGGGCCATGAGAATTTTCTGTCCGCTTCGATTGTCGCCCCCCCTGGCGGTGTTGGCCGCGGGGGCGGTCTGTCTGCCCGTTGTGGGCGCCGAGACCATTTCACCGGCGGTTGGGCCGTCGCTCCTGGTCTTTATCGGCACCTATACGGGGGCGAAGAGCGAAGGCATTTACTGCGCCCATTTCGATCCGGCTACTGGCCGGCTCAGCGCCCCCGAACTGGCGGCCAAGACGGTCAATCCCAGCTTCCTCGCCATCCACCCCAGCCGGCGCTTCCTCTATGCCGTTGGCGAAGGCGGCGGCCAAGGGGCCCACCGGCAGGGGGGCGTGAGTGCCTTCGGTCTCGATGAAACCAGTGGTAAACTGACCTTCCTGAACGAGCAATCGTCGGGCGGGGGCGGGCCCTGCCACCTGGCGGTGGACCAAACCGGGAAATGGCTGCTCACCGCCAATTATGGCAGTGGCAGCGTGGCGACGCTGCCGCTTCAGGCGGACGGCCTGATGGGCGTCCCGAGCGCGACGGTCCAGCACCAGGGATCGAGTGTGGATGCGCAGCGCCAGACCGGCCCGCATGCTCATTTCATCACCACCGACCCCGCAAACCGCCTGGTCCTGGCCTGCGACCTGGGGCTCGACAAGGTGCTGGTTTACCAATGGGACCAGGATAAGGGCGCGCTAACGCCGAACGATCCGCCCTGGGCCATGGTCAAGCCGGGGGCCGGTCCCCGCCACCTCGCCTTCCACCCCAACGGCCGGCTGCTCTTCGTGATCAATGAAATGGGATCGAGCCTCACCTCCTTTGCCTACGACCCCAAGCACGGCGCCCTGCGCGGACTCCAAACCCTGTCCACCTTGCCCGAGGGCTACACGGCCAATAACACCGCCGCGGAGGTCCGCGTCCATCCGTCCGGGAAATTCGCGTACGCCTCCAACCGCGGCCACAATAGCATTGCGGTCTTCTCCATCGACGCCGCCAAGGCCAAGCTCGCCCTTGTCGAAATCCAACCCACCCAGGGCCGGAGCCCCCGCTGTGTCACTCTCGATCCTTCCGGTCACTGGCTCCTGGCCCAGAACCAGGACTCGGACAATATCGTCGTGTTTCGAGTGGATGAAGACACTGGGCGCCTGACGCCCACTGGCCAGGAAGTTAAAGTGGGCTCGCCGGTCTGCCTGGTGTTTCTGCCTACTTCCCGCTCTTAAACAAATCGCCGATGCCCTTGGTGACCTTGCCGGCTGCGTCCGTGGCGGTTTTGGCGGCGTCCTTGCCCAGGTCGGCTGCCTGTTTGCCGAGGTCTCCCACTGCCGCCTCGGAGGCTTTGAGGGATCCGTTGAGCACCGCGGACAACACCTGGCGGGTCAGTTCCACGCCCGTTATCCCCTCGGGCCCCTGGCCCAGGTTCTGCAGGCGGATTTCCGGGAGCGGCACGGTGGCGGTCTTGCCCGCCAGGCCGGCGAAGCTCACATGGACCTTCCCGCCGGTGATAACAAATTCATCCACCTGAAGTTTCTTGCCGGGTTGCGAATCCTTGGCCGGGGCGGGCGATTTATCGCCGCCTGCCAGGGCTTGCAGATTCTCCTGGATCTTCCCCAGGTTGCTGCCCTTGAGGCTGCCTTCGTAGGTAATCTCCGGCGCCTCCACAATCACCGAGCGAATGATAATCTTATCGGAGAAAATAGAGCCGGGTTGGACCGCCAGGCTGGCCGTGCCGACGCTGATGGCCGAGGGCGTCTTAAAGCCCTCGGGATTGCCTACCACCAGGCCTTTGACGCCGCCGGCACCGGAGAAAATAGAGAGGCTGGCGCTGGCCAGCTTCACGTCGACTTTAATCAGCTTCGGTCCCACCGTTTCCACCCCGGTTTTGATGGCGCCGTCGAGGAGGAAATGCACGGCCAGCGCGGCGATGATGGCCAACACTGCTAACCCGATCAGGATGCGAACGATAATCTTCTTCATGGTTTCAAAGGCCCGCTGCTCGTTGGAACGAGGTTCACGGATGCTGCAACCTAGCCGAACTCGGTCGGAAAGGAAAGCTGGGCTTTTTCCGGGGGGCGGCTAGGCGGCGGGGGAACACCCCCACTCCCGCCACCCTTGTCGCCACCTTTATCAACTTCCTTCCCGTCTCGAAAGGCGTTTGACACCGTGCGGGGCCAATCTACCCTAGTGGAGCCTTTCACGCTGCGGATTGGCGCCGCGGGAAGATGCCCGTAATGAAGATTCACTGTTTTCAACATGCGCCTTATGAGGGACTGGGAGAGATCGCCCGGTGGGTGGAAACCATCGGGGGACGCCTCAGTTTCACCCGGTTCTACGAGCAGGCCCAGTTGCCGGAGGCGGGAGCGGTGGATTTTCTGGTGGTGATGGGTGGGCCGATGAATGTCTATGAGTATCGGCAGCATCCTTGGCTGCGAGCGGAAAAGGAGTTCATCAGCCGTCAGATCGAGCGGGGGGTGCCGGTGCTGGGGGTCTGCCTGGGGGCGCAACTGATTGCNGATGTGCTGGGGGCCAAGGTTTACCAGAACCCCGAGAAGGAAATCGGGTGGCTTCCCGTTCGGTGGCGCGCCTTGCCCTCCACCCGCCGCCTCCTGGGCCGACACCCCGGCGAGATGACGGTATTTCAATGGCACGGCGATACCTTCGATCTGCCGCCCAAATCGGAATGGTTGGCGGAGAGCGCCGCCTGCGCGCATCAGGCCTTCCTCTGCCGCCGGCGGGTGGCGGGTCTTCAGTTTCACCTGGAGGTCGGTCCCGAGGAAGTGGCCTTGATGGCCAAGCACGGCGCGGCGGAGCTCACGGGCGGACGGTTCGTCCAAACAGCCGAACAGATGTCCCGCCCGCCGGCGGGGTTGGACGCCGGTTACGCCTTGCTGCGGCACCTGCTGGACCGGTTGGTCGATCGCAATCCCTGACCGGCCGCCCGGTGGTGCAGCCGATTACGACGCGTAGCCTTGCTCTCGCGCCAGTTCGTGGAGCGCGTCCAGGCAGGGGCCCAGGTGGGAGGCGTAGGCCTCCCAGCGGCCCACCACACTCCGATGGATGGGCTGCAAGACCTCAGCATAAGTCGGGGAATGGATGAAACGGCGGGCGGCCGACGGCCGGTGGTCGGCCGGCAGGAGTCCGGGGTCCAAGCCGAGAAAGCGACACACGGTCTGGCTGGTTTCCGTGGGCGCGGCAACCAACTGCTCGTAGCGCACTTCCATGCGGTCCAGTGGCAGGTGGCCGCACATGGCCTTCCAAAGGGTGTAATTGACGCGCAGGTGGCTGGCAATGGTTTCGGGACGATTAAAGTGGGCCGTAAAGGCATTGACCGGAAACGGGCGCAGGTAACAACTGATAGCAAGGTCTCGCGGGTCGCGCAGCGGGAAGACCACCTTGAGCTTCGGAAAGAGCGAGTACAGGGCCGGCACCGATCGGGTGACGGCCGGGTTCTTGTCGATGATCGCCGGCTTGGACCAGTCAAGTCGTTTGCCGATCTGGGCCTCCAGGCAGCGACGGTACTCGCGGCGGAGGCTTTCGCGCTGGTTGGCGTTCGCCCGCAAGAACCAGTCTGCGGCCGCAGGCTCGGTGAAGTTCTCACCCAGGCGCAGCACATGGGCCAGCGCCAGCACCTCGTCGGCGTAGTTCGTATGCGGGTGACCTGCCAGGATCTGGCCCAACAAGGTCGTCCCGGAACGGGGGTAACCGCAGAGGATCACCAGGCCGGAGGCCGCGGGCGCGTGTTCGGTGCCTGAAATCCGGGCCGGAAGCCAGGTCTCGATTTGTCGGAGCTCATCCCGCCAGGCTTCGGGGGGGGCGCGCAGGGCATCGGCGAGCTGGCGCTGGAGCGTCTTGGCCTGGGTGGCCGCAGCCCAGGCCTCGTCGAATCTATGAGCGGCGTCGAATAGCGTGGCGCACGAGTACCAGATCTCCGCGGCTTCTTCCGGGGCCGGCTGCCCTTGAAGCGCCGTGCGGAACCACCGTTCCGCCGCGGCCAAGTCTCCGGATCGCTGGGCCAACCTGCCCTGCAAGTGCAGGACGCCGGCATCCCCGGGGGCCAACTCGGCGGCCTGGGCGGCGGCGTCCTGGGCTGGGGGCAGTTGGTTGGCCCGTTCGAGCGCGCGGCCCAGCGCCAACCAGTTCTGCGCATTCCGGTGGCTGGCGGTGGCTTGTCGCAGCAGGGGCAGAGCGCGTTCGGGCCGATCCCAATCCTGGTAGTTCTGGGCGGCAAGACGCAACACGCGCTCATTTAAGGGCGCCGTGCGCAACGCGGCCTGCAGCCACCGCTCCGCGTCCGCATAGCGGAAGGAGAGCCCGTAGGCTTTGGACAGGTAGAGCATGATGCCCGGGTGGCGCGGGGCTTGCTTCAACGCGGCGCTGAAACACGCGATCGCGTGGTCGAAGTCGCCCGCCTGACCGGCGAGCGTTCCTTCCGCAAGCAGGGCATCCAAGGGAGGCTGGCTCATGATTCGGACTCGTCTCTGGGGCTGTTGTTTCCCACACCCCGGCAAGAGAGTCAAGCCGAAGGGCGTGGGCAAAAAAAAGAACGACCGGGATGACTCCCGGTCGTTCGTGTTATTGGTTGCCGAAGATCAGCGGCTTAGAGTTGAACCCGGTAGAACAGGTTGCTGCCGGTCGGGTTGACCTGGTAAGCGGGCGCGGTAGCGCCGGTCACGGGAGTCCAGGGGCCCTTGGGCGAGGGCGCCGAGAGGAGGGTCCCCGCCTGCCAGAGAAGCTGCAGGCCAGTGGCGGTTTTCTGGACGGAGAGTTTCACCGGTCCATAGGTGTCAAAACTGGCAGCGTGGTTCTGGCCCACCGCGTAGATGCTCTCCGCCTCGGAGCGGGCGAGCGCTCGGCGCCAGATGCCGAGGTCATCGATGTCATAGGCGCCCACAAAGGTCGAGCCAGGGGTGTAGCTGCCCGAGGGATCCTGTCCCAGGAAGATCCCGTAGCCGGTGTCCAGATTGCCGATGCTGGCGATCGAGCGCGAGTCCACCAGGGCGCCGTCGACGTAGGTGTTGCCCAGTTTGGAATTGCGATCGAAGGAGGCGACCACGTTGTGCCAAACTCCGTCATGGGTCAGCGGGCTGCCGGGGATGGGGTCAACGTTCAACCCGCCCGTGTCGGGGCTCACGCTATTCATGGTCCACTCCATCTTGCCTGAATCGTCCGTGAACACCCAACCCGGCGAATAGGTCGAGTTCATGGCATTCCCGATCATGGGCAGGTCGTTGGGGAGGCCCGTGTAATGCACCCAGAAGGACACCGAGAAACTGTCGGCGGCGGCGAATTGCAGGTCGGTATAAGGCAATCCGGCGGCCGCGTTGAGGATCTCGACGTAGTTATATATGCCGTTGGCGATATCGGTGTTGACGTGAACGGCCTGGCCGAGTTTGCCGGCGACAAAGGAAGTATTATTCATCGGGGTGGCGTCATTGCCCCGGCCGGAGGAATCGGTATAGGCGCCGTCGAACTTGAGATGCAGCACCAGGCTGTTGGTCAAGTTGGCGAAGGCGGGATTGGGGAGCGCGACGGCCAGGGTCGTGGCGCCGACGGCGGAGCCCCGCGCGTTGACGACCACCACGCTGTAAGCCCCGGCGTCGGCATAACCGACACTCGGGAGCGTCAGCGAGCTGGTCGTGGCACCTGCGATGGCCACGCCTTTGGCTGACCATTGGAAGCTCAGCGGCAGGCTGCCGCCGGCGACGGCGGTGAAGGTGGCCGGCTCACCCGCAAAGACCTGCTGCGGGAAGGGCCCGGCGACAATGGAAGGCGGGACGGTGCCAAACCGGGCGGCACCGGCGAGGCCGGCGATCTGCGCCGCCGTCAACGATTGGTCATAGATGGCCACTTCGTCGATATCTCCGGTGTAGGTCCGCGTATTGTTATTGGGGTCCCGGCCGATGAGCGTCGTTCCGGTGAAGCCCTGAACCGCGTGCGCCGTGGTGTTGACCGCCGAGGAGAAGTTCACGCCGTCGTACAGATACATCGTGGCTTTGGTGGGCTCGATGACCACGGCCACAAAGGACCACGCGTTCTGCGGTGGGATCAGCCCGGAATTCCAGTTGTAGGTGCTGCCGGTGCCGGCCCAGGTGTAGCGGAGTTCGCCCGCGGTCCCGAAATGCAGGCCGGCCGTGGTGCTGCCCGAGCGGTTGAAGACGATGCCCGCCCACTGCGGCTCCAGCGTGTTGGGGTTGATCCAGGCGGCGATCGTGGCCGTGTTCTTGTTGATGTTCAAGGCCGGGATCTGCACGGTCGAGCCGCTGAGGTTGACCGCGAGGTTGGCGGGTTCAAATCCCAGGGCATCCGGCGGCACCGGACCCGGGTCGCCAGTGGCGATGCCGAGCACGCCTGCGGAGGTGCCATAGGGCACATAAACCGCGTCGGCGGAGGCACAACGGGTGCCGTGGTTGGCCGAGGTGACCTTCACGATGGGTTCGTCTAGCCGCCAATAGCCGACCGGGTTCTTGGCCAGGACCAGCGAGCTATAGGATTGGGTGCGGGCCGAGTTGGTGCCGTTCGAGTAGTGATTGGCGACGTCGGTGCTGGAGAGGAGGTTGGTGTAGATGGCTGCCTCATCCACCGAGCCGGAGAACCAGAAAGCGTTGTCGCCGCGCGCGCCAATGCCGAGGCCGTAGACCGGGTTGGGCTCAAAGGCCGAGGTGGCCACTGAGCTGATCTGAACGCCATTGACGTACAGAATGGCGACGGCTCCGTCATAAGTTCCCACCACGTGATACCACTGGTTGGTGCTGGCCGTGCCGGTGGTGGAGAGGTTGACGCTGTAGTTGTTGGTCGTATTGCCCATGCGGAAGTTCCAGGCGCCGCCGTTCATGTAGAAGATCCAGCCGGCAGCGTTGTTGCCGCTGCGGTAGAGTGAGCCAAACGGGCAGGTGGTGCCGGCCGTGATGTCTGCTTTGGCCCAGAACTCGAGCGAGAACGGCGGCTGCGGATTGAAATCCGCCATATAGGGCACCTGCAGGTACTGGGACGAAGCAGCGCTGAACTGGGTGGACTTGTCGGGGTTCCCGACGATCGCGCCGGGTTGTCCATGGTTCGGCTGGTTGATATAGTAAAAGAGATTCGGGTTGCCTACCGTGCCTTGGTTCGTGCCCACGTCGTCGAGAACCGGCATGGTCTCATTGAAGCGCCAATACCCGATCGGGGCGTTGGTGCCCACGGCTTGCTCGAAGCCCCCGGCCAGGCTGGGGGGGGCGGTGACGCTGACCGTCGAGACGGAACTGGTGAGCGAACCACTGGGGTTGTAAAGGAGGGCCTGGTAGAGGCCGGCGTCGGAAGCCTGCAGGCCGATCAGGTTCAAAGTCGCCAAGGTCGCGCCGGGCACGTTGGTCCCGTTCTTGGTCCATTGGTAGAGGATGGGGGGCGCACCCGAGGCGGTGACCGAGAGACCCACCGTCGAGCCCGGATAGAAGCAGCCGGACTGAGGCTGGGATAGCAAGGTCATGGCGCAGGGGGTAGCCTGGTAGCTCACGGAGATGAAGGCGCTGCCGGTCCCACCCTCCTTGGACACAAACGAAAGGCCGGTGGGAAACCCGGCCGCATTGTTGCCGTAGCCGGTGTTACTCTGGCCCTCATAGGTCGCCGCTACCGTGGCCCATTTGTTGGTCCCCGACATACTGGACTGGAGGAAACTGATCACTTGCGGTCCCGTCAACACCATGACACCCGAGGCCGCCGGACTGGGCACCGGTACATCCCCTAAGGTGCTGCCGTTGATCTTGTCTCCCGCCAGCACGTCCCCCGCAATATTCCCGGGCGCATTGGCCCAGGTCAGGGTGGTTTCATCAAAGAACGAGTCGTTGGTGGCTGTGCCGTCGATGCTCCCCGGGGTGACGTTGGTGACGCCGTAAAAACGGATGGCGTTGTTGGCGCTGTAGCCAGAATCGACGTTGGTGCTGAGCTGGAAGGTGATGCTGGCTGAGCAGATGTTGTTCGTGCCCACGGCCGTTTTGAGCGCCGTGAGGTCGAAGCCGAACCAGGCCTTGCGCGTGTACTGCGAGGCGCCGGAGGGATTGGGGGTAGCGATGTTAAGCTGCGGGCCGGTGCCGCCATCCTGGACGACCGTGGCGCCGGCTTGCGCGGGGCCCTCAGGGCCGCCCCAACCGTCCTGGGAAACCGGTGCGGTGGTCGTGGCCGCGGAAGCGCTCGCGGCGACCAACAGCGAAAGCGCTGGTAGATATTTGAATTTGAGTTTCATGCTGGTGTTTCTTGGTTGAGTGACTTTAATGAATCGTGTCCGCTGTTTGCTCTACTACCTATCAGTAATGCTGGTTCTGGTTCAGTTTCATCCCCGCCGATGCGCAAGCTCGCGCCCTTCGGGGTACGACGCAGAAGCCTACGTCCGCCCCACCAGCTTCACCATACCACAAACGGGGGATAAGAAGACCTCCAGGGGAAGACATCACGAGTTGGGGGCGGGTGCCGTGTGTGGTTTGCCTTGACAGCGAGGAGGGTGAAAGGGACCATGAGCTAGAGCTTGGTTTCGGCGGGCGGCCCGGGATTGCTTCCTGGCGCGACCAGCCTCCGGGTCGGTGATCACTGGCATGTTTGGAGCACCAAAAAACAAAGAGAAAGAGCGTTACTATTTGCTGGCGGGGATGGGCGGCCGGGCGTTGCGCCGGAAGAATCGCCTGATCCTGCGCTGGTCCATCGCCGCCGGCCTGGTGGTTTCGTTGCTCCTGGCCGGCTTGCTCTATTTATTGTCCTGGGCCTCCAGACGTTGACCCCCGGGTTCGGCTTCCCGCCTCCCCGCCAGCCCGTTTTTGCCCCAAGTCCCGGATGACATCCTCGATGATTTGTTCGAGTGAGTAGCGAGGTTCCCAGGCAATGCGCGATTGGATCTTCTCGATCGATGGGACGCGGCGTTGCATATCTTCGAAGCCGTCGCCGTAGGCTTGTTCATAGGACACGAAGCGCATGGTCGAAGGGGAGTGAGTGAGGCGGATGACCAACTCGGCGAGTTCGCGGATGGAGATCTCGCGGGTGCTGCCGACGTTGAACACGCCCCCCAGGGCTGCCGGGCAATTCATGAGGCCCGCCAAAGCCGCAATCACGTCCTGGACGTGGCAGAAGCAGCGTTGCTGGGCGCCGCTGCCATGAACCACGAGTTCCCGTCCCGCGAGGGCGGCGGCCACAAAACTGGGGAGCACCATGCCGTATTCGCCGCTCTGGCGGGGGCCGACCGTATTGAAAAGCCGGGCGACCACGACCGGCAACCGCGATTCCTTCCAATGGGCCAAAGCCAGGAACTCGTCCAGGGCTTTGGTGGCGGCGTAGGCCCAGCGGTGCTTGTGCGTTGGCCCTTCCAGCCGATCCCCATCCTCACGAAAAGGAATGTCCTCGGACTTGCCGTAGACCTCGCTGGTGCTCGTGAGCAAAAACCGCTTGCGATAGCGAGCGGCCGCGCTCAAGACCGAATCCGTGCCCTGGAAGATGTTCTCGATGGTCTGGACCGGGCGCTCCATGATGAGCTTGACGCCGACGGCGCTGGCGAGGTGAAACACCTGGTCACACTCACGCACCAGCCGCTCGACCAACTCCGTGTGCAGGACGGTATCTTTGACGAACCGAAAGGCCGGGTGAGCTTCGAGCGTGGCTACGTTTTCGTAGCGCCCGGTGCTCAGGTTGTCCAGGATGGTTACCTGATGGCCCCCCAGCAGGAGAAGTTCGGACAAATGGGAGCCAATGAAGCCCGCTCCACCCGTGATCAGGTAATGCATAAGCCAGGATAGGGATGGCGGCGCTTGGGCGTCGAGCCGGATCGAGCAGTTGCGGGGGGCGTACCGACGGCGGCCTCCGAGCGGGTGCGGCGACGGTGCGAGCCAACGCCGGGGCCATAGGAGGAAGTGGAGGGCACGGTCATTTACTAGGCGCCGAGCCCTCGGGGCCGGTAGCGGCGTTGGGTTTGACCTGCCCGAAGGACTGCGGACAGAGCCCAATCGCCTGCAATCGGCAGCCACCGAGAGGTTTGGGATGTTGGGTGCGCGGCGTCAGGTGCTGGCTGGCTTCCTCCCGCCATCGGCCGGGGCTGCACCCAAATCGCTTCTTGAACCGGGAATTGAACAACCCCAGATGATTAAAACCGCAATCCGCCGCCACGTTGGTCACCTTCGCCTCGGGGTTCCTCAACAAAGACATGGCCTTGACCAGCCGAATCTCCATTCTCAACGCCGCGGCGGGGATCCCAAAATGCTGGAGAAACAGGCGGTCCAGATGCCGGCGGGTGCAGCCGAACCGGTCCGCCAGTTCCGCGATCGACAAACCGAGCAACTCCGTGTTCGAGAGTTGGTCGAAGGCGCGAATCACCCGGTCGTCGATGGGCACAATCTGGTTGCGCCGGCGGCGGACTTCCTTGAACTCGACCGACAGCACTACCGAGGCCACCCTTAACAAATGACTGCGATACTCCAGGTTGATCTGAGGTGGCAGGTGGGCTAGCAAACGGTGGGTTTCCCGGGCGGTTGGGTCGGTCGCCGGACAAAACCGGACGCCCTTGAGCCCATCGACCACGGCCTGCAAAACGGATATCTCCGAACTGTCGAACAGCGGAAACAGATGCTCCATCGAAAGGGAGAACCAGGCAAACTCCAAATCGCCGGAGGTTTCAGGCGATAGCTTGCCGGACCCGGGACCGCTTAAGACCAGGAGATCACCGGAGGCAAAGTGATGGAGCACCGCCCCGACTAAGTGCTGGCCGCTCCCGGAGCGAGGCAGGACAAACGCGACGCCATCCCCCTCGTAGGCCCACTGGCTGGCGGGCCGGAGGCGAATCGTTTGCAACAAGAGGTGGCTCTGACCCGCCATAGCTCAATCCGTCCGCCGGCATTGAAGCTGGGCTGAGGCCGCACAGCGATGCGTCATGAGCATTAGCATGGATGAAGCTCAGGAAAATGCAATTGGAATCGCGGTCTCCCCATCGTAACCGTACCCTCGGGGCCCGCGCCGGAAGAAAAACTTTCCAAAGTCAGGGATTTGATCTATGAGTTCACTATGGCAGAGCCAGAGCGAACGGGTGAGAGGATTTTCCGCGGCATCGCGGTTTCGCCAGGCATTGCGCGGGGACGAATTCTCGTGTTGGGCCGGCCGAAGCCCACCATCCACGAGCGCCAGGTTCCCGAGTCCGAATTAGGCTTAGAGGTCAATCGGCTCGAATCCGCATTAGTCAAGACTCGCCAGCAGATTATCGAGGTGCAACGGAAGGTCAGCGAGGGCATGGGGGCGGACGAGGGCAGCATTTTTGACGCGCACCTGCTGGTGCTGGAGGACCGGGCGTTGCTCGACGAAGTGATGCGGTTGACCCGCGAGCGAAGATGCAACGCCGAATTCGCCTTCTACACCGTCGCGGAGCGCTACGCGGCCTCGCTGGCGAAGATCGAGGACGAATATCTGCGCGAGCGCGCCAATGATATGCGGGATGTCACCGCCCGGGTCTTGAATAATCTCCTGGGCCTGGAGGAAGAGTTCGATCTGCGTCACCTTCGGGAACCGTGCATCATTATCAGCCACGACCTGACGCCCTCGAATACCGCCCAATTGGACAAGCGGAACGTGCTCGGGTTTGCCACCGATGTGGGGAGCCGGACTTCGCACACGGCGATCATGGCCCGCTCGCTCCGCATCCCCGCCGCCGTCGGACTCAAGGACGCCTCGGCCCAACTGCAGAGTGGCGAGTACGCCCTCCTGGATGGCTTCAACGGCGTCCTGGTCATCAACCCGACCGACCAACGGCTCTTCGAATATGGGCAACTGCTCCGCAAGCAGGTCACACTGGAGGAGAAGCTGCGGGACATTCTCCTCAAGCCGGCGGTCACGATTGACGGACACCGGGTGGTGCTGTCCGCCAATATCGAGCAACCGAGCGATGCAGAACAGGTCAAGGCAAGCGGGGCGGACGGCGTGGGCCTATTCCGCACTGAATGCCTGTTTATCCAGCGCGACACGCTCCCGGCGGAGGAGCAGCAGTTCCAGGCTTATCGTGAGGCGGCCGCTGCGCTCAAACCGATGCCGGTCGTGATCCGTACCCTGGATCTCGGCGGCGACAAGTTCATGGCGCATCTGCCGGTCCCGACCGAGATGAACCCGTTCCTGGGCTGGCGCGCCATCCGGTTTTGCCTCCAACAGACCGACATCTTCCGCGACCAACTCCGCGCCATCCTCCGCGCCAGCGCCGAGGGTAATGTCAAGATGATGTATCCGATGATCTCCGGCCTTGACGAACTCAAGCAGGCCAACGAGCTCGTCGAGCGTTACAAGGAAGAACTGCGCTCGGAGCATATCCCCTTCGACGAGAACCTGAGATCGGTGCTATGATCGAAACTCCGTCCGCCGCCATCGTGGCGGAGTCGCTGGCTAAACGCCTCAAGTTCCTCAGCATCGGGACTAACGATCTCATCCAGTACTCGTTGGCCGTGGACCGGATGAATGAGAAGATTGCGCACCTTTACGAGCCGACCCACCCGGCGATTGTCCGGCTGATCAAGATGACCGTCGACGCCGGCCACGCCCACCAGGCCTGGGTGAGTGTGTGCGGCGAAATGGCCGGCGATCCGGTGCTGGCCCCCCTCCTGCTCGGCCTGGGCGTCGATGAACTGAGCGTGGCGCCGTCCGTGTTGCCCTCCGTCAAATTCCTGATCCGGCGCCTCAAGATGACCGAAGCCAAGGAATTGGCCGAGTTCGCCCTCCAGTGCGAGTCAGCGGCGGCTATCCTGGCTCGGTGCCAGGAGTTGGCGCGGAGTATTGCCCCCAGTCTATTCGAGAATAAATAAATGAAAGTCATCCTACTTGCCGCCGGGTATGCCACCCGGCTTTACCCCCTGACGCTCACCCAGCCCAAACCCCTCCTGGCGGTTGCCGGCCAGCCCATGGTCGAGTGGGTGCTCGACAACCTGGCCCCGATCGGCGGGTTGGACCGCGTTTTCGTCGTTACCAACGCCAAGTTCGCCGACCAGTTCCAGGCCTGGTCAGACCACTACCGCGCCACCAAGGCCCGGCTCGATTTCACGGTGGTCAACGACGGTTCGACCGATGATTCGAACAAGTTGGGCGCCATCGGCGACATTCATTTTGTCCTCCAAACCCAAAAGGTGGATGATGATATCCTGGTTGTGGCCGGCGATAACCTGTTCAGTGAGAAACTCACCGATTTCGGCCGCTGCTGCCGTGAGAAACAGAGCCCCGTCCTGGCGGTTTATGATGTCGGCGATCTGGAGCTGATCAAGAAGTACAACTCGATTTCCGTGGATGTCCACGGGCAGATCACTTTCTTTGAGGAAAAACCCAAGTCGCCGACCAGCACGCTCACCGGCATTGCGCTCTACTACTATCCCAAGTCTTCCCTGCCGCTCATCCGCCAGTACATGGCGGAAGGCAACAACCCCGACCAACCTGGACGTCTGATCCAGTGGCTTTATACGCGCGTTCCCGTCTATACCTGGCGGGTGCCGGGACTCTGGTATGACATCGGTTCACGGGAGAGCCTGGAGGAAGCCAACCGCATCTTCGCCAAAGTGGCGCACTGAGGGGCCCGCCTGGCGAACTCAGAGGAAGGGTCGCTTGGGCGCCAGAAACGTCGGTTTGGGCGGGGCTGTGTCGGTCGGGTGCTGATCGGTGATGAACGGCGTGGTGGGGAGCAGGCTGGTGGAACCAAAGGTCTTTTGGGCGGGGCCCGGAGCCAAGGGAGGGAGCGTGCCGTAGGCGGGACTCAGCCTATCGGGTTGATTGGCGCGAGCGGTGACGAAGTCCGTTGCACCGGGCGCGGGCGCGTCGATTCGATGCGCCGAGCGGAAATCGCTTGCCGTCTGGTCCAGTGGGGCGCCGATCACTCGCCGGTACTCCTGCATGTTGGCCTTATGCTGGAGCATGGACCGCTCTTCCGCCGGCGATTTCTCACCTCCCATATGGAAGATATCCGAGAAACCGCTGTGCGCGTGACTGAGGCTCGAGGACTCGTCGTCCAACCCCGAAGTGACGGCTTTGAGGAGGGCTTTTTCGCTGGCCCGAATGTTCGCGGGCATGGCGGCGTCCTCCGCCGAGCCTTCTTTGGCGAGTTGCGCCCCCCACGCGGCCCCTTCGCTATCCCGCCAGGGACCGCCCTGGGCGCCCGGCCGGAGCCCGGATCGGCGAAGATAATACTCCTGGAGCCGAGCCTGCTTGGCCCGTTCCTCGGCGCCGGATCCCGACGGTTTCAAGGCCTCCTCGCCCGAACTCCCCAGGAGCAACTCCTCGGGCGTCATCAGGATCCAATTCTTGTTCCGCTCCATCTGCTGGAGCGCCTGTTTCGATAACGGGCGCGGGGTGTAACGTTGAATCGGCGCATCCAGAGCGTTTCCCGGGTTGGCGAAGGAGAAGATGTCCAGGGGAGCTCGGAGGTCCTGTTCGACCTGCTTCAAGGTGTCCGCTCGCTTTTCTGCCTGGTGAAAATTAGTCGAAACCACCGGGTTGTCAGCCCCGGAAAACTCGATGGATCGGCCGGCGGGCCGGCCATTGGCGGGAGCGGCGTTTAGGGTCATCGCACCCCCAAGCATGACCGCTGCCGCGGCGCACCACCGGATTTGAAAAAAACTGAATCTCATTTCGACCGGATTAGCATAACCGAGAACCACCCCTCGCGTCAAACTCGATCTAGACGCTGAACCGGAACAGGATGACGTCGCCATCCCGCACCACATAATCGCGCCCCTCGATGCGATAATGGCCGGTTTCGCGCGCGCGGGAAACGGAGCCCTGGCTTACCAGGTCCGCGCAGGACACCACCTCCGCCTTGATAAAACCGCGCTCGAAATCCGTGTGGATGGAACCTGCGGCCTTGGCGGCGGTGGTGCCGGCACGAATCGTCCAGGCGCGAGCCTCCTTCTCGTTGAAGGTGAAAAAGGTCCGCAACCCGAGCACCTGGTAGGCGCCGCGAATCAGGGCGTCCGCCCCGGACTCGGCGAGCCCCAACTCCCGGAGGTACTCCTGTGCCTCCTCCGGCGCCAGATCAGCCAGGTCGCTCTCGAGTTGGGCGGAGAGGACCACTGCCTCGCACTGATGGTGCGCCTGGGCGTAAGCGCGAACGGCCGCCACCCCGGGATGGGTGGCCGCGCCGGCGAGTTCGCCTTCTTTCACGTTGGCGGCGAAGATCGTGGGTTTGTCGGTCAGCAGAAAGAAACTGCGCACGATGGCCTTCTCGTCGGGACCCAGTGGCAGACCGAGCGTATGGGCGGGTTTGCCGGTGTTCAAGTGGGCTCCCAACTTGTCCAGCAGATGCGCCTCGATGAGCGCGTGCTTGTCCCCGCGCTTAATGTCTCGGGAGATCTTCTCGAGCCGCTTGTGCACCGCATCGATGTCGGCCAGCACCAGTTCCGTCATCACGGTCTCGATATCGCGCACGGGGTCGATACTCCCACTCACATGCACCACGTCCTCATCCTCGAAGCAGCGCACCACCTGGATCAACGCGTCTACTTCGCGGATGTGGCTCAAGAACTTGTTGCCCAGGCCCTCGCCTCGGGAGGCGCCTTTCACCAGACCCGCGATATCAACAAACTCGATCGTCGTCGGAATGAGCGAGTTGACTTTGGCGATCGGCCCGAGTTGTGCCAGGCGGGGGTCGGGGACCGTGACCGCGCCCAAGTTGGGCTCGATGGTACAGAAGGGATAATTCTCGGCGGGAGCCTTGTGCGAACGGGTCACCGCGTTGAACAAGGTGGATTTGCCCACGTTCGGTAACCCGACGATGCCAGCCTTTAACATGAGATTAGTTATAGCGGGGGTTAAGACCCGGCGCAACCGCCGATTTTATCATTCCGCACCGGGTTCGGGCTCCGCGATCCGGCGGCCGCCCGGCTCGGCGCAAACGCCACGCTTGGAGGCGGCGATAAAGTCGAGCAGGACCCGGGCTGGGGCACTCAAAAACTCGAGGCGCGCCTGGGCCGCCGCCTGGCGCAAGTTCATGCCGGAGCGGAATAAGGCGTGGTAGAGGCGCCTCAGCTCGAGCCGGTCGGCGGCGGAGACGCCAGCGCGGCGCAACCCGACCGAGTTCAAGCCGGAAATCCGGTTGGCGCCCCGCGCCACGGTATAGGGCGCCAGGTCCTTGCTGACGGCGGAACCGCCTTGCATGAGCGCCATGGTGCCGATGTGCGTGAACTGATGGATCAGGCAGTTGCCGGAGATCATGGCGCGGTCGCCCACCACCGCATGTCCCGCCAGCAGTGAACCGCCCCCCAGGATGACATGATCGCCCAGCACGACATTGTGGGCCACATGGCTGTGCTGCATGAAGAAATTGTGCGAACCGATCACCGTGTCCTCCTCCACCTTGTTGGAGCGGTGAGCGGTAAAGTGCTCGCGGAAGACGTTGTAGCCGCCGATCCGCAACCGCGTCGGCTGGTCCTGGTATTTCAAATCCTGCGGCGCCTCGCCGAGGATGCAGCCGGCAAAAATCCGGTTGTGTTCGCCGATGGTGGTCAGGCCGGTCAGGTAGACCTGCGGGCCGATCACGCAACCAGGCCCAATCTCGACCCCCTGGTCGATAACGGTGTACGGCCCCACCTGGACCGTGGAGTCTAATTTCGCGTTAGGATGCACCAGCGCTGTTGGATGAATCACAGCCTCCACAGTGGCGAAACCCCGCCGCTTGCCAAGCCAAAAACTCAGGATCCAACGATTCGCGGGCCAGGGCGGAGCGCGGACCCCCTCATCCTCGCGTGGCCAGCCAGGGATGGCGCGGATGAAGGAATCCGTGCATCCCTGCGGCGGCCGCATGGACTGCCATGGGAATGGTTCGAGCGTCAGAACCCGGCCCAATAACCCAACTCCCGGAGGGAGACGTAGTCCTTGGGGCGATCCTGCGAGGCGCGACCCAGGATGACGTGGTCCAGGACGTCGATCTTCAGGAGTTGCCCCGCGCGAATCAGGTCGCGCGTGACTTTGATGTCGGCTTCCGATGGCGTGGGGTCGCCGCTGGGATGGTTGTGGGTGAGGACGATCGCGGCCGCGTTGGCGGAAATGGCGGGTTTGAAGACCTCCCGCGGGTGGACCAAGAGGGTGTCAAGCGTGCCCTCGGAAATCCGGGTGATCTCAATCAACCGGCGGCGGGTGTTGAGGAGCACGACTTGAAAGGTCTCGACCTGGCGGAGGCGGGCATCCTCTCGCAGCAGGCCGGCGATGGCATCGGGGGTGTCGAGCAGGAGCGGTTCGCGCCGGATTTCCTCTGCCATCTTCCGCGCCAAGGCGAAGGCGGCGGCCAGCGTCACCGCCTTGTCGCGCCCGATGCCTTTGACCTTCTTCAGATCCTCGATGGAGGCCTGGGCCAGCGCTTGCAGGGAGACATATTTCTGGATCAACTGCCGGCCGATTTCGACGACGTTGGTGCCCTTTAACCCCGTCCGGAGGAGGATGGCGAGGAGTTCCGCGTTGCTCAGGGCATCCGCCCCGTAGGCCGCCAGGCGCTCGCGCGGGCGTTCGCTCGCGGGCTGATCCTTCAGCTTGATCCCGTTCATGAAATCGGAGCCTAGCGCGCGCAGAGCGGCCGCACGAGAAAAAAGCGCAACCACGGCGGCGGTGTGTTCGGCAAGGGTGGGGACGTGGTTCACGCGAAGCCGCGAAGTGAGACTGCGCCGTGTTCCTCGCGGACACTTCCTTCCGGGCGCCCGCGACGGTTTGGGCTTGGCATGGAGGCGGGAACCGACCCATTGTGTGGAGCGTGACCTCGCGATTTATGAAGCACTCACCTTTACTACTGGCCTGTCTGACTTTGGCGGCGGCCACGCCGGTCCGTGGCGCGGGCCTCGAGTCCAAACTCTGGTATGACCAACCGGCCACGCGTTGGGAAACCCAGGCGCTCCCCATCGGCAACGGGCGGCTGGGAGGGATGGTGTTTGGCGGCGTGGGGCGCGAGCAGATCCAGTTCAACGAATCCAGTCTCTGGATTGGCGACGAACGGGATACCGGGGCCTACCAGGGTTTTGGCGATCTGTTTATCGATTTAGGAGCAAGTGGCATCGGGTCGGTCGAATGCGCCAGCGGCCAGGCTTCGCCGGGCGGGGAGTCGGTCGAGGCCAGCATCGATGGCAAGCCGGAGACCAAATGGTGTCTCGAGCATCACGGCCAGCCGGTGGTCTGGGTCGGCCATTGCCCGTCCGGAATGGTGGTTTCGTCCTACGCCTTTACCTCGGCGAACGACATGCCGGAGCGCGACCCGAAATCGTGGACGCTGGAAGGCTCGAACGACGGCCAAGCCTGGACGGCGCTGGACCGGCGAACCAACCAGCCCCCTCACGCAGAACGCCAGCAGCGCAGGGAATACACCTGCGCCAATGACCGGAAATTCCAGCACTACCGGTTGACCTTTTTCGAGCAGGGCTCGCCGACGCATTTTCAGGTGGCGGAAATCGAGTTGGGCAAACCCGCTCGGTTCGCGGCCACGGCCTATCGGCGCGAACTCGACCTGGATCGAGCCGTCCACACGGTGAGCTACACCCAGGCGGGCGTGAACTACCGCCGCGAGTATTTCGCCAGCCACCCGGCGGGGGTGATCGTGCTGCGGTTCACCGCCGATAAACCCGGCGCCTACACCGGGTCGGTGCTGCTCACGGACTTGCACCGCGGCAAGGTCGTCGCCGAAGGCAACCGCCTGACCGCGAGCGGGTCGCTCGCCGGCTTCAAGTATGAAGACCAAAGCCCGGCCTATGCCATCGCGTTGGATTACCAGGCGCAGGTGCTCGTGCTGCACCAGGGCGGCTTGGTCCAAGCCTCCGGCGGAGCCGTCCGCTTCGAGGGTGCGGACAGCCTCACCATCCTCCTGGCTG
>TBL_comb47_HYPODRAFT_10002634_pt1 | contig 21964 bp, 21 predicted proteins | sample TroBogypolimnion_40_FD_10682 | JGI IMG/M metagenome (IMG submission 10682) | reverse complement strand
TCCCGAAGGCCTGTGGACGCGATTGGATGATCATGCGCTCATTTTGGCCAAGTCTTGTGGGATTGAATGCACACCTCAGTCCATGACCCTAGAGAGCAATCGCCGCTTGATTGCCAAGGCCTATGGGGGCGTACTCTTGGAAATTTTACAAAGCCATTCGAATCCTCTCGGACCTTTGGCGCGGTCCTTGATGCTGACCCCCGAGCTCAGCTTCACGCCAGCGCCCGCGTATTTAACCTTTTCAGGCGGGGTGTCGGAGTATTTGTTCGGTGCTGAAACAGCGGACTTTGGGGATATCTCGCGCCTTTTGGTTCAAGAGATCGTTGAACAATTTAAACAGTCGATCAAAATTCCTGTGGTTGAAGTGACCGAGCGTATTCGTGCCACGGTCATTGGAGCATCGCAATTCACCGTTCAAGTCAGTGGCAACACCCTCTTTTTGAGTGAACCCACGGCCTTACCGGCCATCAATGTGCCGGTTGTGAAAATTGAGCTTGGGGCCCTAGAGGCATTGGATGCGGGCAAGATCGAGAAAAGCATTGAGCATCAAGCCCAGCGCTTGGACCTCAGCCCCAAGGACCGCATGGCCTTGTCAATGGTCTGGACCTTGGAGCCCGATCACAGCAACTTGTTGCTGGTGGCCGGAGCTATTGCAAGCTACTTCGGGCAAGAGAGGGGAAGGTTGGAGCCGCTTTTTTTGGTGATCGAAGGCGATGTGGCATTGTCCTTGGGGCGAATCTTGCGTGAGGAACTTCAATTTCGGAGTCCCTTGGTCTGCATCGATGGCATTGAGCTCAAAGAGTTGGACTACATTGACATGGGGGCCTTGATCGATGAATCCCATGTCGTGCCGGTGGTGGTGAAGTCGCTGCTCTTTTGAGCACGTCCTTTGTATAATGGCCACCTGAAGAGGAAGTGTCAAGCCGTCTTGATTCTTCACCTGTTTTTTGACTCAAGCCATGGTTTAAAGGTGAAATGAAATGAAATTGATCAGTTTTTTGCGTTCTGGCTCAGCTAGCTTTGGTGTTGTTGTGGGTGAGAACGTGCTTGACTTGAAGCCCTTGCTCGGCTCTGAAGCGGCTGACTTGAAAACCGTGATTGAAAAAAACTTGGTTTCTCGCATCAAAGATTTGTTGGCCTCTCATCAGCCGAACTTGAAGTTGGTCGATTTGACGCTGTTGCCCGTCATCCCCAATCCCGACAAAATCGTCTGTGTGGGTTTGAACTACCACGACCACGTTAAAGAGACGGGACGTGACTTGACAGAAAAACCCGCCATTTTCTTGCGTTTGAACGATTCACAAGTCGCCCATGGTCAAAACATAGTGCGTCCCATGGAGTCGCACCGCTTGGACTACGAGGGTGAGATTGCGGTGATCATTGGAAAGGGCGGTCGACGCATTCAAGAGTCCGATGCTTGGGACCATATTGCCGGCTACGCTTGCTACAACGACGGTTCGGTGCGCGATTGGCAAAACTTCACGACCCAATGGATTCCTGGCAAGAACTTCTTCAAAACCGGTGGCTTCGGTCCCTGGATGGTGACATCCGATGAGATCGCGCCGGGACAAGTCATGACCTTGACGACCAAATTGAACGGCCAGGAGATGCAGCGCACGACGACCGACATGATGATCCACAGCATCCCTCGCCAATTGGCTTTCATCTCGACTGTGATCCCTCTCAAAGCGGGTGACGTGATCGTGACGGGCACACCTGGCGGAGTGGGCAACAAGCGCACGCCTCAAGTCTTCATGAAGCCAGGCGATGTGGTGGAAATTGAGGTCGACGCGATTGGTGTTCTCAGAAACGGCATCGAAGACGATGCGCACTGAGCCGGTCGCCGTTGATTGGGTTTGTCATGGGCGCCCTTTAGGCTCGACTCAGGACCAGACTTCGTTGGCGGTTTCGATGACCAAGCGCAGTTTGGCACGTTGATTTTCCACCGCAATGTTGTTGCCGTGGATGGTGCTTGAAAAGCCACATTGGGGGGACAAGGCCAGTTGCTCAATCGGTGCGTACTTGGCCGCCTCATCAATGCGTCGCTTCAAATCGTCTTTTTTCTCCATGGTGCCAATTTTGGTGGTGACCAAACCGAGAACCACGGTTTTACCCTTTGGTAAGAAACGCAGGGGCTTGAAGTCACCGCTGCGGTCATCGTCATACTCTAAGAAATAGGCATCAATGTCCATCTCGGACAAAAGCGCCTCGGCCACGGGCTCGTAATTGCCCTCGGCAAAATGGTAGCTCTTGAAGTTGCCGCGGCACAAATGCATGGCCAAGAGCATGTTTTTGGGTTTCAAGGCCACCACTTTGTTGATGAAGGCGGCGTAGCGGTGCGGCAGCTCATTGGGGTCGTCTCCACGAAGTCTCGCCGCTTCCCGCATTTTTTCGTCGCAAAGATAAGCCAAATTGGTGTCATCCATTTGCACGTATGTGCAACCGGCATCGGCCAATGACTGCAGCTCATCGGCGTAGGCGCGCGCCACGTCGTCATAAAAGTCCGGCTCCAGTGTGGGGTAGGCCGTCTTGCTGATGCCACCGCGACCACCGCGAAAATGAAGCATGGTGGGGGAGGGAATGGTGACCTTGGGTGTGAGCGTAGGCCCGACTTGGCTCTTCAAAAAATTGAAGTCAGCGAGTTGGATGTTCTTGGTGTGGCGGATTTTGTCGACCACCCGAATGGCCGGGGGTGAGGGTTCAGTGGTGCCGTCTGGATTCAAGACAGAGACCGGAATGTCGGTGGCCACACCGCCGAGCTGCTCTAAAAAGTCGATGTGAAAATAGGTGCGCCTGAACTCGCCATCGGTGATGGATTTGAGACCCACCTCGGTTTGGAAGTCAATGATGTCGGCAATGGCTTGGTCTTCAATTTCACGCAGTTTGTCTGAAGAAATGATGCCCTTGGCTTGTTGAAGTCGCGCTTCAAGCAAATACTCGGGGCGTAAAAAACTTCCCACATGGTCGTATCGGGCGGGTAGGCTCACAGTCATGCAAAAATCTCAAGGTTGATGGATCTGACTTTGATGTTAACATCGTTTTTTTTGGATTTGAAGCGTTTTTAACAGGGTGCGCGGAAGTCCTCTGCGTTAATGGGGAGGATGAATAGCGCGGACACCGAAGGTGTTTCGGGTTGTCGGCTGTTTGGGTATTTGCTGTTGTTCGATGTTGTTCGATGTCTTGGCGAATGATCGCTACCGGAGCGCCACCACACGAGGCTGCAAAATAAGATGGCGACCCTAGCGCGTTGCCTCACAGCTTTTTAGCAACGCTTTGAAGTGACTACGCATGAGGTTTCTCATGCGTAGCACAGTAGGAATCCCGGTCTCTTCAGGGCCGGGAGGATGTCAAGGGGCGTTTTTTTGAGCCTTTGATGTGTTTTTGTCTATTTTGGGCGTCTTTGTTGGCGGTTTGACGCTGGCCTGGGTGCTTTTACCATTGACTATTTGGGACGACCTGCGAGGATGCGGGGACCCTATCGATTACTTGAAAATGAAGGAACTTGAATGAAAAAAATGAAATTGATACTCTCTGTGTGTGTCTTGTCTGTCCTGGGGATGATGCAAGTGGCCCAAGCCGATGGCAAGCCTTTCAAAATTGGTTTTATCGCCCCCATGACCGGGCCTTTCGCCTCAACGGGTGCGCAAATGTTGGCCGGTGTCCAGTTGTACATCGCCCAGCATGGCAACAAGGTTGAGGGACGTGAAATTCAATTGATTGTCAAAGACGATGGCGCGTCGCCAGAAACCACCAAGCGTCTTGCACAAGAGTTGGCCGTCAACGACCATGTTGATGTGTTCGCTGGTTTTGGTTTGACCCCGTTGGCCTTGGCCGCGGCACCAGTGGCAACCCAAGCCAAAATACCCTTGGTGGACATGTTGGCCGCAACTTCCTCCATCATCAACTCCACGCCCTACATGGTTCGCGTCTCCATGACCTTGCCCCAAGCCAGCGTCATCATGGGCGACTGGGCACCCAAGAACAACATCAAACGCGTGGTGACTTTGGTTTCTGATTATGGTCCCGGAATTGATGCCGAGGAATCTTTTAAAGATCGTTTTATGCTCAACGGTGGTAAGGTGCTCGACTCTCTCAGAGTGCCATTGAAGAACAATGATTTTGCGCCTTTCTTGCAAAAGGTGAGAGAACTCTCCCCTGACGCCGTCTTCGTGTTCGTGCCGGTTGGCGTGGGCACGGCCGTCATGAAGCAGTTCACCGAGAGGGGCCTTGACAAAGCGGGCATCAAAATGATTGGCACTGGAGATGTGGTGGACGACGACATTTTGAATGGCATGGGTGACGCTACTCTAGGGATTGTGAGTGCCTATCCTTATTCCACAGCTCACGGCTCAGATATGAACAAGAAGTTTGTCCAAGACTTCAAAAAGGCCAACCCCAAAATGCGGCCCAATGCGGTGGCGGTTTTTGGCTACGACGGCATCCACGTGATCTACAACGCCATCAAAAAGACCAAAGGCACAGGCAATGGCGATCAATTGCTCGCCGCCATGAAGGGCGATATTTTTGAAAGCCCAAGGGGTCAAATCTTCATTGATGCCACCACCCGCGATATCGTGCAAAGTATCTATATTCGCAAGGCCGAGCGAAACGTCAAAGGCGACGGCGAAATTTACAACGTCGAATTCTCTGAAATCAAGGATGTCAAAGATCCCAGAAAACCTTGATCAGGCATTGCCAAGGACAAGGTTGGTCTAGCTCACACCTGAACCGCTGGCCCCTCCCGTTATAAAGCCACCTCTCACTGAACCATTCAGGGCGAGGTGGCTTTTTTATTGCGCGATACAATCGAGCCGCTTTGTATTTGTTCATTTTTATAAGATCCTTATGCCATGGCCTTGATCAGCACTTACCTCATCACCTTCAACGAAGAAGACAAAATTGAAAACGCGATTCGCAGTGTTCAATGGTCCGATGAGGTGTTGGTCATCGATTCTTTCAGCACCGACAAAACCGTTAGCATTGCGCAGTCCTTGGGGGCCAAGGTGGTGCAAGTGGAGTTCAAGGGTTTTGGCGATTTGCGCAACCAAGCGTTGAGCCACTGCCAGCATGACTGGGTGTTTAGTTTGGACAGCGATGAGATTTGTACACCTGAAGTGGCACAAGAAATTCGCCAGAAAATTGACAACCCATCCCATGATGTGTTTTATGTCCCCAGGCGCAATTTCTTTTTAGGCCATGAAGTCAAGCACTCGGGCTGGTATCCCAATTACCGCCAGCCTCAGCTCTTTCATAAACATTGCTTCAAGTACGACAACTTGCCCGTGCACGAGGGTTTTGAGTTGATAGGAAATGCCAAAGTGGGCCATCTTCAACAAGCCATTTGGCAGTTTCCTTTCAAGAATTTGGCCGAATCCATCGTCAAGATGAACCGCTACTCGACACTGGGCGCCGTTAAAAAAAGGCAGCAAAACTCAAGCTTTGCCAAAGCCTTGGGGCATGCAATCTGGGCGTTTCTCAAGCACTATGTGTTCAAGCTCGGAATCTTGGATGGCTGGCAAGGTTTTTTCATTGCATTTTCGTACTTTGAAGTGACGCTTTACCGCTATGCCAAAGCCGTTGAGCTCAACGAGGGCGAGGCTTGGTCTAAAGAATGGAAAAAGAAAATTGCTTCTTCGATTGCTCAAAAAAAAGTCTAGCCATGGCGGTCTAAGCCAAATGAGCTAATAGAGCCAATTGAGTCAATTGGATGGCATAGGCTCTTCCACTGCCAATGCCAAGGAGTCGAGGGTTCTTGGTCTCAAGGGATTTTTTTGTCGGCAGTTTTTAACATTGCCAAACACTAAAACCGCAGCCTTCAAAATTTTCCGTCATGTGGCGAGTTGGTCCAAGTGGTTTTGGGCGTCCTTGATCTCGGCCAATGTGCTGCGGTTGAACCAGCGTTTGTTGATGCTGAACGCTTTGGCATTGAGCGCCCGCTCGGCACATTGAATGCTCTCAGGCCGCAAGTGATCGGAGTCACTCAGGTGATCGATCAAGTGTGCATCCATCAGCTCAGAAGCTTGGAGTATTTCACCGCGTTGAATCAATCGATGGATGTGGTGGTAAGTGGCGCGTTTTTTCAGTATGGCAATACCAATGGGCGAGGGCATCCCCAAGTGAATTTCAGGAAAAGACCAGGTAACGCTATCGGTGGCAACAATGACGTCAGCGCACAAGGCCAGCATGGCACCTGCCCCAATGACCTTGCCCTCTAGGGCGGCAACCACAGGTTTCTCGCATTCAAGGATCAGCCCCAAGGTGACCACCAGCTGCTGGCGTCGTTTTTTTTGCGCCTCGATCGGGGGGCAATCAGCAAAGGCATTCACATCAGCGCCCGCGCAGAAAATTTTGCGGCTCGCCGATTGAATCACGACAGACCGAATGTGGGACGATGTCTTGATCTCACTGATCGCTTGGTTGATCAACTGGTAGAGGTTTTCATCGAGCGCATTGGCTTTGCCCAGTCGGTTGAGGGTGAGGACTCTTACTCCAGGGTGCGAGGCATCGTCGACGATCAAGCTGGATGGGTCCATGGGCTTGGTTTGTTGGTGCTAAAGGATCGTCGCATCTGCCCCTGGATGGGCTTTGGTGCATTGAGGTGATATGAACGGTTAGGAATCAAAGAGAACCCTCAATTCGATTTTTTCAGGTGGTCGATCTTTTTATTGGCGGCTGAAATGCTTTGTTGGACAAGTTGAGACATTTCTGTCAGGGCATCTTGGTGGGTTTTGAAGTTTTGCAGCAAGGTGTAAGTGTGAGGGTCGAGCTTTATCAAGTCTTCGTAAGAGATCACCTCGTGCTGTTTGTGTTGATCGATGATGAACCAGGTGTTGGAGAAATCCATGCAGGCGTGCTTTCGACAAAAGTAAAGTGTTATTCCACGTTGGGATTCAATCCAAAAGCGGCAAGGCTCTTGTCAAGCGCTGCGACGCTTGTCGAGTCCAGTCCACTCAAGGGAGGGCGGGCCAGTTGCCAGTCGTGATTTTTATAGATTTGCGACAGCAAGTATTTGTAGGTCGCGATGCTGGGGTGCTGTGCCAAAACGCCTTGAAACTCAACAAGGCGCTCGTCTGAACTCTTGACTTTGAGCCCGGGGATTTGAACTGCTTGGGTCACATCACTGCTCCCAAGTTGATGGCGCACGACTTGGGGGATGATGTTGGCCATGGCCGAGATGATGCCCGTACTCTTCAAGGTTTTGACATCGGTCTCCAAGCAGGAATAGATGAGCACGTGCTCGGCAAAGGATTTCAATAAATCTTGATTGAGCGAGCTCGAGCCGGTTTGATTGACGATGCCATAAATGCGCGAGAGATGTTTGTCGAGCACCGTGTTCAAGACCGCTTCCGGCAGGTCGTGGTGAACCTTGTTCGGCAACAAATGAAGGTAGCAGTGGGTGGTGGATTTTTGCGTGTGTTCAAATAAAAAATCAAAATAATTCACCAAACCATCGGCGCTCAGGTCCTGGTAATAAAACGGCGAGGAGATGAGCACGGCCTGCAGCTTCAAGTAGTCGGCCAAATGGATCAACTTGGCCACCGCGGGGGCGCAGGAGTCAACGCAAGCGAGCATGATGGCATTGCTGGGAATGCCTTCTTTGACCAAATGGGCCAGCGCTTGGGTTTTTTCCTCATGAGAAAAACTAGGGCCTTCTCCAGATTCACCAAACAAGACAACTCCAGTGGCACCTTTGTAGAGCAAGGTTCGGATATGGGACTCCAGTCGACGCAAGTCCACACTGTGGTCGCTTTTGACGGGGGTGAGGACATCGGGCCAGACGCCCTGGAAACCTGCTTTGACGGGNGCGGGATTGTTCATGGCGGATTTGTTGCTGGATGCTGGGTCGCATCAAATAAGGTTTGGCCGTGAGAAATCATGAATACATTATAAGAAGTGCAAGATTTTAATCAAGCGAACTCGCGGCATGAAAAAGACTCTTTAAGGATGCTTTCCCCCAAAGCCATCGTTGCGGGGCAAGCCTTAGAGTTTAATCATGCGATGGCGTGAGCAAAACGCAGCCAAAGCATTAAAATCACGAATGTCAACCCCTTATCATTGTACAGCGAAGACACCCAGGCCTGGCGCGGGTCAGACATCAAAAAGTGGCAAACAGTCACTCAAAATGCGCACATTGCCTTCAATAGGGCATCACCTGTTGTGCCGGAGTGTGCCCATTCTTTCAAGAGAAAAATACCGCGCACTCCTCGAGCAATTCAAGGGGGGCTTCTTCTGGAACATAGTGTCCACACGGGAGTGCTTTGCCTGAGGCTTGTGACGCGACTTGGCCCCACTCGCGCAATGGATCAAAACACTTTTGGATGACGCCGTCGACCCCCCAAAACACCTTGAGCGGGTGGGAGATTTTGATGCCGGTGTTGAGGCTGTCTTGGTCATGCACGAGATCAATGGTCGATGAGGCCCGGTAGTCCTCGCACAGGCCATGTGCGGCACCGGGCAGGCTCAAGCATCGCACGTACTCTTGAACGGCTCTGGGGTCAAAAGGTGTCATCCCAGCACTGCGGTTGCCCATCACATCTCGGATGTAGGCGCCAGGATTGCACTCAATCAAGCGCTCGGGCATGGGCGAAGGCTGAATCAAAAAGAACCAATGCCAATAAGACCGGGCAAAGACTTCATCGGTTTGACGGTACATTGCCAATGTCGGGGCAATGTCGAGCAGCATCAGACGCTTGACGCGGTTGGGGTGATCAATCGCCAAGCGGTGCGCCACTCGAGCGCCACGGTCGTGGGCGAGCACATCAAAGGCGTCAAAGCCGAGCTGCTTCATGACCTTCACCAAGTCGAGAGCCATGGTGCGTTTGGCGTAATTGCTGTGGCCGGGCAGGCCTTGAGGCTTGGAAGAGTCACCGTATCCCCTGAGGTCGGTCATGACCACTGTGTGGGTGAGAGCCAAAGTGGGGGCCACTCGGTGCCAAATGGCGTGGGTTTGGGGGTGACCGTGCAGGAGCAAGAGTGGCGGGCCATGGCCTTTGATGCAGGTGTTGATTTGCACATCGCCCAAGTCAAGCCTGAGGGTGGAGAAATCCGGAAAAAGTGGTGGCGTGTTCACGAGCGCTGGCGTCAAATTCACCCTCCCCACTTCAATGGTTGAACGCGTAACCCAAGCTGAAAATAATTTCGTTGGAGCGCAACTTTTGTGAGGCACTGCCTTGGTAAACCGGCACATTGCTCATGCTGGTCCAAATCTGCTTGTTGCTCCACTCAAGATAGTACGGCTTGGAGACCACGTAGCGCATTCCCAGTTCAACCGAGGTCGACGTGCCGACAATGCGCCACCAACCATTGTTGAACCCCAAGGCATTGGTGAGCGTCTTGGTTTGCATTTGGTATTCGTTGCCATTGATCTCGCTCCAAGGGTGTACGACGGCAATACCGCCGCCCACCTTGCTGATCAAGGACAAACTCGAGGTCTCGTCGACCGTGCCGAGCAGGGGTTGACGGTAAGACAAGTTGGCCATGATTTGGTTCAAGCCATTGTGGAGCATGTAGGAAAAATACTGGGTCGACAGCACTTGCGGGCCGACACCACCGCTGTTGGTGCCGGTCACGTTCGCCACTTGGCCAATGGTGCTGGTGAATTTGGTGTGATCCAAGCTCAGATCGAGAGCGATGGTTTTGGCATCATCAAGGTATCGACCCAATCTTAAATTGTCTGGACTGCAGCAAGTGGGGAAGTGGTATTCATCGTGTCCCTGAACGCCGTTGACCGTGAAATTGTTGCCCAAAGAGGGTTGACTCACATTGATATTGGAGTTGCTGAAGTGGGTTTTGTTGTAGCCCCAAGTAAAGAACCAGCCGTCGCTGTTGAAAAACGGCTGAGGCTGGGTGGATTGTGCTGCTTTTGAAGGCGTTGGAGCACTTTCTGGTGATGGGTTAGGGGAATTGGCCGTTTGCGCCAGAGAACAAGCGGCAAAACACAACAAAGACAGGGCGAGGACTAGTTTTGCCATTTCGGGTTCGATATAGGGGGGGAAGTCGCAATTGTAGCGCTCTGAAGTTGCGAAAACCAGTGCCCAACCGCCCAAATGCGGTCTTTGTATGAATCCAAAGCGCAGCAGTTTGAGTTGGGACAAGTGTCTTTGGCCCCTCTTGGCCATACTCGTATACTCAGCTGAAAGGCTTGATGGGTGCAGAGTTGGGATAAAAGCCCCCTTTTTACGATATTGCCTTGAGCAAACACTTCAATCTAACTTCATGATCAACCTATATTGGTGCCACTGGCGGAGTTTTTTCCTGGGTTTTGGGATGCTTTTGAGTTTGAGCGCTTGCCTAGACGAAGACGATGACAAAAAGGGCGCGACCCTCAATTTTGGGCAAGGCTATGTGAATGTCTCGACGCAGGACATTCAAGGCCTATGGTCGGGCAGTGCCTTGCCAGGCGGCCAGCTTACCATGCTGGTGCAGCCCAATGGTGCGTTCTATCAGTTTTGGGGGGTCAGCGCGCCAAGTGGTACATTTTTTGGCGTGTTCAATGTGAGCAACGGCGCCTTGTCGCTCAGCAGCAATTCGGGCGTTGTACCTGGTCTGTCGAGTTCCAATCCTTCTGTGCCCGCTGCGACAGTGGGCAGCAACTCGTTTTCCTTGACCCTGGGCTCTGCGGTGGACACCTCCTCTGTCCTGAGCGCCAATACACCCAGCGTCGTGTTGTCCTTGTCCAGCACGCCCAATGGGATGACGATCTTCAACTCGCCATTGAGTTTGGGTACCGCGTCGCTCGCTGGTACTTATTCGGGCACTTCTTTGGGTCAAGCCAACACCTATTTCAGTGTGGATGCCAGTGGCAATTTGAATGGCACTTTGCAAGGACCCAACAATGAAATCTGTTCTCTGCAAAAAGGCAGCATGGTCGTTCCCGACGCCACGCATGGCTTTGCAGCGATCAAGATCACCACCAACTGTTCCGACGGTTTAAGTGGGGCAGGCGTGGCTTTGTTGCTGCCCAATGGGAGCTCATTGCAGCTTGATTTGGGCACGCAAAATGGCACGGGTGCGAGTGCCTATGCGTTGAAGCTTTAAGTCTTTAGTGCTTGGCAGTTGAGGTGGGCCGGTACACATTGATGAGGTTGGCGCTCAGCACCATGAGGGAGCCCAGCACCATGATGGGTTGAAATGCCTCCGCGTAGATCAAAACGCCAACCATTGTGATCAGGGGCAGGCGCAAAAAGTCCAAGGTCACCACCACACTGATGTCGGCTATTTGCATGGCTCTGGCCATGCAAAAGTGTGAGGTCATGGACGACACCCCGATCACCAGTAGCCATGCCCATTGAATGCCTTGTGGCATTGTCAAGTTCGAGAGGCAGAGTGTGAGCCCAATGGGGAATTGGATCACCGACATGTAAAACAAAATGGTCAAAGGGTTGTCGGTCTTTACAAGCCTTTTGGTGAAAATATTGCCACAAGAAAAGAACACGGCCGCGGCCAAGACATAAAGGGCATTGGCACTGACCAAGCCTTGGCCTGGGTTCACGATGATGTAAACCCCAGCAAAGCCCAAAACCACAGCAAACACCCGTTTCAGGGTCAAGGCTTCTGCCAAAAATACCGCCGCCAACAAGGTGGTCCAAAGCGGGGAGGTGAACTCAATGGCAAACACTTGTGAGAGTTGCAGCAGTGACACCCCCAAAAACCAGCCATATTGTCCAAAATAATGGAAGATATTGCGGCCCAAATGGAACTTAAGCTTCTCGGTTTTGAAATACCCCCATTGTCCCGTGGCGACGATGAGGCCCACCGAGCCCACCAAACCCACCACGCTTCGACCAAACAACATCTCCAAGGTGTTGATGCCATGAGAGAGCTCTCGCGCCGCAATGGCCATGAAACAAAACGAGAACAGGGCGCCCGACATCCACGCCATGGCGTTCAAAGACGCGGCATGGCTCACTCTCCAATGGACCTGGGTGTTCATGGGCTGAAGGGGGCTTCGTGTTTGATGTTAAAAATTCAGGCTCAACCTCTCTCGCTGTCGAGGTGAGACATCTGAAGCTGGGCGTAGCGTGTGCCCACCGCTGCGCCTTTGGGAACGGCCAGGTCGATGGCGGCCAAGTCGCTTGCGCTCAAAACAACATCAAGGGATTTGAGTGCGTCGGCCAAACGGTGGGTTTGGCGAGTGCCCACCAAGGGCAAGATGTCCGGGCCTTGGGCTGCCACCCAAGCAATGGCCAGCTGGGCGACACTCACACCTTTGTCTTGCGCGATGCTTTGGAGTCTATCGATGAGGGTCTGGTTTTGCTCCAAATTGCCAGCCTGAAACCTGGGGCTGTAACTCCTGAAGTCACCTTTGGTAAATTGGTTGGGCTTGAAGTTGCCCCCGATGAGACCCCTCGAGAGCACACCGTAGGCGGTGATGCCAATGCCCAGCGCTCGGCAGGTTTTCAAGACCGAGTCCTCAATGCCTCGTGAAAGCACGGAGTATTCAATTTGGAGGTCACAAATCGGGTGCACGGCGGCCGCACGTCGAATGGTCTCTGAGCCCATTTCGGACAGGCCAATGTGGCGCACATAGCCCGCCTTCACCATGTCGGCGATGGCCCCCACGGTGTCTTCAATTGGCACTTGGTCGTCGAGCCGGGCAGGGCGGTAGATGTCAATGTGGTCGGTGCCCAGTCTCTTCAAGGTATAGGCCAGGGCACTTTTGATGGCGCTGGGCCGAGTGTCCAATCCAACAAAGTTGCCACCCGGGTCGCGTTGTGCTCCAAATTTCACGCTCAGCAGCAGTTTGGAGCGGTCGTGGTGCTTGAGGGCTTGGCCGATGAGCATTTCATTGTGACCCATGCCGTAAAAGTCGCCGGTGTCGAGCAAATTCATGCCTGCTTCAATGGCCGCGTGCAAGGTGCGCAGGCTCTCAGCATCGTCGGCCGGTCCATAAAAGTCGGACATCCCCATGCAGCCCAGGCCCAAGGGACTGGTGACTGGGCCGTCTTGGCCCAATTGAATGGTTTTCATTGGAAAACTCCTTGATGTAAAGTCAACGATGGATGGGTGTGCGCCCCCAAATGCCGCAATCCTGAGCCCTAGCTCTAGCTGTAGCTCGCGAGAGATGTGTTGACGCGATTCTTAAAGAGGGTGTGTAAGCAGAGCAATTGATTCATCTCAAGACCGCCCCATGGATTTGCAAATCAATTTCATTTGCGCTGCGTCAATGCCTGAAGGCCTGGACCTTTGGAGAATGCATTATAAGAACGATTGATCGAAAGCGTTGCCTTGATGCCCATGATCCTCATCTTCAATATGGGTCTTCTTGACCTCTCGGGCTCATGGACATGCGGGGCAGTCGCTGAAAACCCTGAAGGTCGTGAGTTTTTTGGGTCCATGTCAAAATGAGAGATTGCGCTTTAAGTGTGATGCCCACTCCAGGAACTCGCCAGCGATTGAGAATGATTGAACAGGTGAACAGGTGAACAATCAAAACGCCCAACTTATTTTTTTGTAATTGAAACTCAAGGGAAAAAATGTTATTCGAACACTACAAACTCGCGGGCCTCGAACTGGCCAATAAAGTGGTGATGGCCCCCATGACGCGCTCTCGTGCACTGGGCAATGTGCCCAACGCCATGATGGCCCAATATTATGGGCAACGCGCAAGTGCGGGACTGATCATCACCGAAGGCGTGTCTCCCTCGCCAAACGGCTTGGGTTATGCCCGTATTCCAGGCCTCTTTAATGAAGAGCAGGTCAAGGGCTGGGGTTTGGTGACCCAAGCGGTGCACCAGCAGGGCGGCAAAATATTTGTGCAGTTGATGCACACCGGACGTGTCACCCATGTGGACAACTTGCCCAGTGGCGCACAGGTCTTGTCGCCTTCAGCCGCGGTTTGCCCAGGTGAAATGTGGACCGACAAGTCCATGGGCATGCACCCCCACAGCCTACCCCACGCCATGGATCAAGCGCAGATTGAGGCCGTGATTCAAGAGTTTGTTCAATCGGCTCGTCTGGCCATCGAAGCAGGCTTTGATGGCATTGAGCTGCACGCGGCCAATGGCTATTTGCTCGAACAGTTTTTAAGTCCCCTCATCAATGACCGCAGCGATGGGTATGGCGGCAGCGCTGCGGCAAGAAACCGCTTGGTGTTGGAGATTGCGAAAGCCTGTGTTGCGGCCATTGGCGCAGAGCATGTGGGTATTCGCATCTCACCCCACGGTGTATTCAATGGCACCGGCCCATTCGAGGGTATGGAGGAGCAATATGTGTCTTTGACCCAAGGCTTGTCTCAATTGGGTTTGGTGTATTTGCATGTGGTCGATCACTCCGCCATGGGAGCACCCCCGGTGCCCCAGGCATTGAAGCAAACTTTGCGTCAAAACTTTGCACAAACCTTCATTGCCGTGGGTGGCTTTGATGCGCAGACTGCTGAAAAAGTCTTGCTCGCAAAGGATGCCGATTTGGTGGCCTTTGGCCGCCCCTTTATATCGAACCCCGATTTGGTGAGTCGCATGAAGTCGGGGGCCACTTTGGCAGCAGCCGATATGGGCACTTTTTATACACCTGGGGAAAAAGGCTATATCGATTATCCCGCTTTGTGATGCTGCTTTGTGGAGTGGCTGAAGTCTGGCCATGCGTTTATCCATGAAGGAAAACGCTGGGTCAAGGCGAAAAGCTTCTGGCGGCAAATGCTGCTTGACTGCTTTTTTGCATTTGGGAAAATTAATTCCCAGCTTGTGCCTCATCACATGTCCAACGTGAGCGTGGGTGATTTTTGAGTGAACCGGTGCTTGTGTAGCCAGAGTTCGATGACTTTGGGGCCGGGGTTTGAGTTCGTCTCAGGCTCATAAAAGTAAATTTCATCGTTCATCACAAAGCGCAATTGAGCAACATTGCCTTTTTCCCCAAAGGCTTTGACCAAGGCGTCCAATTCGGACTTCGTGATGTCGGCTTTGAAGTGGGTCAAGTCGATGAAGTCTTTTTTGCTGTACTTTTGACTCCCCCAGGTAAAAGGCATGATCGGCAGAGGATTCTTTTGTCCGATCAAGTTTTGCCCCGAGTTGTTGACCAAACGGCTCAAGCTTTCACGAACCAATTGAGAGAGTTGTTCCACGTCTGCATCTTTGGGAATTAAAAAAGTATCGACACCAACGATGGGCCCTGCATCGACATATTCGATCATTTGATGCAATGTGGTTCCAAAGTAATCATCCTTTTGAAAGATGGCAAAATTGTGCGCGCCCCAACCTGGCCTGGAAGGCGGCGCAGGATGAAAGTTGTAGGCGCCATATTTGATGAAAGATAAAATCTCGGAAGGCACAATCACGGTGCTAAGAAAGGAGATCAATCGGGAGTGTCTCAGCACCGAGCGGGGAATCGCATACAACTCTTTGGTGCTGTTGATGGTGAGGGTGGACAAGTTGGGATTGATCGCCTTGTACAAGACGATGAGCTGCTTGGCGAAGTGTTCGGAGGTGAGCAAAATGACAGATGTGATCATTCCTTTAATCTAGCCTACTCGTGCAAAGGAGTGATTTACAAACGTTGACTTCTGGTAAAGGCGCAGGTCAATGCTCACCCCTAGGCTTTAAAAAATTGCGTCTTCATGCGCGGCCAAGGTGTTGTTTACATGGGCGGCCAAGGTGTTGTTTAGCATGATTTTTGGGTTTTGGGGCTCAGTCAAATCCATGAGTTTGAAGGGGCTTTGCTGGGCCGATAATGACCCATGTGATTAAATTTCCATGAACTTTGGCAACCGAACACCCTCAGGACCTTATGTTATTCATCAAACGCATTCTTGAACTTGCACTGCTGCTGGTCGCTGGCTTGGCCGCTGCCCAGGACTACCCCAACCACACGGTCAGGATTATGGTGGGCTACGTGCCTGGGGGGAGCCCTGACTTTGTGGCCCGTGCCTTGGCGCAAAAATTAACCGATTTGTTGGGCCAACCCTTTGTGGTGGACAATAAACCAGGAGGCGGTGGCGTGACGGCCACCGCGCAAATGGTGAAGTTTCCCGCCGATGGGTATACCCTTCTCATGGGTGACACCTCACAACTGGGCATTGCGCCCTATATCTTCAAGACCTTGCCCTATGACACCTTGAAGGATCTCACCCCGATTGCGGGCTTGACCTCTGAGCCCCTGATGCTGGTCTCGAGCGCCAAATCCAACATCAAATCTTTGCAAGAGTTCTTGCAGGTGGTCCGCACCAATCCCGGAAAAATCAATTACGGCTCTTCTGGGGTGGGCAGCATACACCACATTGCCATGGAGTCTTTCAAGGCCGATGCTGGACTTGACATTGTTCACATCCCCTACAAAGGCAGCGGCCAATCTGTGCCCGCCATCTTGGCGGGCGATGTACCGATTTTGATCACCGCTTACACCGCTTCTGCGCCCCACATCAAGGCGGGTACATTGAACTTGCTTGCGGTCACGTCAGGCAAGCGTTGGTCGCGTTTTCCAAACATTCCATCGGTGTCGGAAATTGTCAAAGATTTTGATTTTTCAGCAGAAACGGGTGTTTTGGCCCCAGCCGGTCTTCCCTATGCCATCACCACGAAGTTGACCCAGGCCATCAAACAAGCCAGTGAGAGTGCGGATTTTTTGAGCAAATTCAAGGACACAGGTTTTACCATTGAATACATGAATCCGTCGGAATACGCTGAACAAGTTAAGAAAAATTTGAGGAAATACGAGCGCGCCGTGTCCTTGGCCAAGATCCAACCCGAATAGAATGAGGGTCTGAAAAGATCCTCAAACTTGAAGGTGGATATGGTGTGTTGAGCCAAGAACAAAACGATCGATTGACCCAAGTTGGGCCGGATAAGCCCATGGGACGCTTGCTGAGACATTATTGGATGCCCATTGCGGGTGTGTCCGAGTTTGACCGCCTCAACACCAAGCCCATTAAACTTCTGGGCGAGGAGTTGGTCCTCTATCGGGATCGCGGTGGTGAGTTTGGTCTGATCGATCGCCATTGCGTGCATCGCCGCGCCGATTTGAGTGCTGGAATGGTCGAGCAAGAAGGGCTTCGCTGTCACTACCACGGATGGCGCTTCAATGCTCAGGGACAATGCACCGAGCAGCCTTTTGAGGACACGGCCTTTCCCACTCTCAACGCCAAATCCAAAATTCACATCAAGGCTTATCCCGTTCAAACCAAAGGCGGTTTGATCTGGGCTTATTTGGGCCAGGGGTCACCGCCCTTGCTTGCGGACTGGGAGGCGTTTTCTTGGAGCAATGGCTTCACTCAAATCGTGATTTCCAAAGTTCCTTGCAATTGGTTCCAAGCCCAAGAGAACTCCATTGACCCGGTGCACTTTGAATGGATGCATGAAAATTGGGGCAACCGACTGCGCACAGGCGAGGTGAAGTTTGGGGCCAAGCATTTGAAGGTCGAGTTCAAAGAGTTTGAATACGGCTTTACTTACCACCGCCTCAAAGAAGGCGTGGCTGAAAGCGACGAGGCCTGGCAAGTCGGTCGAGTTTGTTTGTGGCCGCATGGTTTTTTTCTGGGTGAGCATTTTGAGTGGCGTGTGCCCATTGACGATGAAAACACCCTCAGTGTGTCTTGGAAGTACACCCGTGTTCCGAAAGAAAAAGAGCCCTATGTCCAAGCCTCCATCCCCACCTGGTATGGACCGGTATTTGATGACCATGGCGTTGCAATCAACACCCATGTGATGAACCAAGATTTTTTGGCTTGGATCGGTCAAGGCGTTGTGGCGGACCGCACAGAGGAGCGTTTGAGTGCCAGTGATAAAGGCATCGTGCTCATGCGCCAACGCTTCTTTGATGAGCTCGATCTCTTAGAGAAAAATGGACAACTCAAGGGCGTGATCAACGACCCTGAAGAAAACCGCGCTATCCGACTGCCCATGGTTTATGGTCACCAAGTCACTCAAAGCCGATCGATTGAAGAGATCAAAGCCCACCCCACGCTCTATCCCTTTTACCAATCCTATGTGTTTCAGGCTGGGCAACCTGACTGGGTCAAAAAAATGGCCACCCAGGCTCTTGGGCTAGAGGTACAAGAGTTTGACGGTATCGTGGTTCCCCGTCAATCTTGAGGGTGGCGCAACCCAAGCGTTTTAGTCTTGGCCTGTTAATTTGAGTTCGGACAAGAAACTCACCATGCCCGTCCAAGACCTTGCGTCCGAGAGGGGGTGATAAAAAGCCCCTTTTGATGTATCGCTGCCAGAACTGGGATCGGTAAAGGCGTGTTTGGTGCCGCTGTAATTGATGAACTGCAAGTCGACCTTGGCTTGGCGCATCTCTTCTTCAAAGGCGACCACGGCATCGGCCAAAGAATTGGGGTCATCGGTACCATTGAAGACAATGACTGGGGATTTGATGTTCTTGGCATCCTCCGGGTGAGGCGTGTCCAAAATGCCATGAAAGACCACCACGCCGGCCAAGGGTGCACCGTCACGGGCCAACTCCAGCACCCCAGTGCCTCCAAAACAATACCCCAGCGCAATGATCTTTTTCGGATCCACTCGCGGATTGCTGCTGAGCGCCTTGTAGGCCAGTTGCATTCTGTTGCGCAACAGTGGGCGGTCTTTCATGTAAGTGTTCATGGCGGCTGCAGATTCTTTACCCCTTGTCGGCTGCTGTCCCTCGCCATAAATGTCGGCCACCAAGACCACATAGCCCATGCGGGCGAGTTGTTGGGCACGACTGAGCGTGTACTCGCCAGGACCGGTCCAGGTGGGCCCCATCAAAATGGCCGCCGACTTGGTCTTTTTGACGTTGTCATAGACCAATTGGCCCTTGAATTGGTGCTCTTGGTTTTTATAAAGTCCTACTTCGCTCACAATTTCCGCGTGGACTGACATGGTCCCAATCCCCATCAAGATGCCTGCAGCCATCGACAGCATCCGTTGACGAGCTTGGGTGGGAATGAATTTCATATGGGTCTCCTCTTGAGGGGGTTAGAAAAATCGAGTGCCGTGATCATTCTAGAGTTTGGGAATTGAAAATTCACCTTGCCTGTCTGGGGATTACACCTAGGAGGCTTGTGCTGTTGGGGGAGATTTTTGTAGGTGAGGGCCCCTTTAGATCTGGCCACAGTTGGCCCCATGCAGGACCTTTGAGACTGTGCTCACTTAGAATGAGAACTCTCTTGTGCGGACACAACACCAAACACCATGAACCTCAGTCGTCGACAACTCCTCATTGACAGCGCCGTCTTGGGCCTTGGCACATCACCGCCTGGCCCCGCGTTTTCGCAAACCCTCTCAAACCGGGCCGTGCACTTGATCATCGCCCAGGCCGCGGCCACCACCCCCGATGTCATTGCCCGCTTGCTAGCGCCGCGGATGCAGTCTCGCTGGAATCAAGCCTTTGTGGTGGAAAACCGCGCTGGCGCGTCAGGAGCGATTGGCATGGAGGCGGTGGCCAAAGCGGCGCCCGATGGTCTGAGTTTGCAAGTCAACGTCTCGACCACGGTCACCTTGCCGCTCTTTTATTCCAAGTTGTCCTTTGACCCTTTGAGCAGCTTTGCGCCCATCAGTCACTTGGGGGCCACCAATTTCAATTTGACCGTTCACCCCTCGGTGCCGGTCCAGTCGGTGAAAGAATGGGTGGAGTGGGCCAAAAGCCAGTCGGGACAATTGAGTTATGCCTCGCCTGGTTTGGGGACGCACCACCATTTGTGCATGGAGTTGCTCAAGCAAACGGCCGGCGTGGATTTGTTGCACATCCCTTACAAGGCGGCAGGGCAGGCTTACACGGACTTCATTGGAGGACAGGTTCTCACCATGTTCATGCCCATGCACAATGCCGTTGGTTTTGCCAAAGATGGACGTATAAGAATATTGGCCGGAACCAAGCGTGAGCGCTTTCACTTGCAACCGAATTTACCCTCCTTGCATGAGTCGGGCATCAAAGACTTCAATGTGGAGGCCTGGTATGCGCTTTGGGGTCCGCAGGGACTGACCAGTGAATGGGTCTCCAAATACAATCAGTTGGTGCGCGAGGTGCTCGCCGAGCCCGAGGTGCTTCAGGGTTTTGAGGGGGAGGGGATCGTTGCGCGTGCCAGCACCCCGTCCGAGCTTGCCAAGATTGGTCAAGACGAATTCAATTTATGGAGGAAAGTTTTGCGTGAGTCTGGCGTGAAGCCCGCTTGAATCTGAATCAAACCTGCCGGATCCCGCGGCGCCTCCCTGCTCAAAGCACCTGGCGCATTGAGCGCTGATCCTCATCAGCTGGATCAATGGTAGTCCATTTTTCTTCGCATGCACTCCGCCCATTGTGCTCTGGGTTGGAACTCAGGCTGCTGGCTCGCGATCTGCTCAACGCTTGCGAGCAGTTCATCGTCTCCCATGGATAAATCCACCTGAATTCTGAGCGGTTGTGCACAGTGCCATGGCGTGTCCATGAAAATTTCGATGCGGTTGCCCTCCGGATCCCTGAAGTAAATGGAGATGGTGTTGCCATGTGAGGCGGCGGTCATTTCGCTGATGAATTCATTGGCGAGGGCGCGCTGATAAAACGCACGCAAGACTTTGAGGTCGGGCACTCGAAATGAAATTTGGTTCAGCAAGTTGAAGTGCTTGCCTTCAGCTCGTCCACTGATCAAAGCCAATTGATGATGTTCATTAGGGTCTCGGCTTAAAAAAACAATTTTCAAGTTGCCCACATCGCCTCGGTCGGTGAGGGTGAAGTCGAGCACGTCTTCGTAGAACTCGGCCATTTTTTCAATATCCCTCACATGCACACCCAAGTGGCTGAGAACCAGGGCGTTTTGTTGTTTTAAGTGTTCTGTTCTGGGGTGCATGGTGTTCTCCTATTGTTGAGTGCTCATTTGGGGGCAACGGTCAGACTCTAGTTCTTTAATGTTGGCAGTTCTTTGACCAATCTCAAATAAGCTTCAAGGACTGCGGGGTCGTGATGAGGGTAAGGTTGGACTTGATTGAGAATGCGAATGCGAATGCGAATGCGAATGCGAATGCGAATGCAAATGCAAATGCAAATGCAATTGATGGGGATTGGAATCGATTCAGTCAGAGGCTGGCCCGACTTGATTCTCAAGAGTTAAAACATTGCGCCACCGTCTTGATTTAAATCAATGACAGAAAACAATATTTTTTTACAATAATTTTGATTGATCACTCCATGAAGGAAAAGGATGCCAACACCCTTCCCCAACAGTGCAGCCCACAACATCTTTGGAACCACGATTTTTGATGGCGTTCAAGCACAAAAAGGCTATCCGCTCAATGCCATGTGTTTTTCATTCAACAGCCAACACAACCGAGAGCGATTTGTGGCCAACGAAGCGGCCTACATGCAGTCATTCGGGCTCAATGATGATCAAAGCCTGGCCATTCGTGAGCGTGATGTGCTCGGTTTGATCAGGAGTGGTGGCAACGTCTACTACTTGGCCAAATTTGCCGGCATTCTGGGCCTGGATGTCCAGGACTTGGGGGCATTGCAAACCGGCATGAGCAAAGCGGATTTCAAAAACAAACTTGTTCAAGCGGGTATTTGATATGGCCAAAATCATCGGCATGGTGACCACCTCCCACGTCCCCTCCATTGGGAACGCATTGGCCAAGGGCTTGGAGAGCAGCGAGTACTGGGCTCCTTTTTTTGATGGCTTCAAGCCCATTCGGCAGTGGTTGGCCAAGAATCCACCGGATTTGGTGGTGGTGTTCTACAACGACCATGGACTGAACTTCTTTCTGGATGCCATGCCCACTTTTTCGGTGGGTGCGGCCAACGAGTACGTCAATGAAGACGAAGGCTGGGGCATTCCCACGCTGCCAGCGTTCAAAGGCAATGCGGACCTTTCCTGGAAATTGATCGAGGGGTTGATCTATCGTGATTTTGACATCACCACTTGTCAAAAGATGAAAGTCGATCACGCGTTCACCCTTGCTTTGAAGTTGTTGTGGCCCACCGACACGAATTGCCCGGTCCAAACCATTCCGATTTGTATCAACACAGTTCAGTTCCCCTTGCCCAGCGCCAAGCGATGTTGGAGTCTGGGGCATGCAGTGGGTGAAAC
>TBL_comb47_HYPODRAFT_10002633_pt1 | contig 21967 bp, 12 predicted proteins | sample TroBogypolimnion_40_FD_10682 | JGI IMG/M metagenome (IMG submission 10682) | reverse complement strand
TACTGACGGCGACGGTATTTCTGATTTTCAAGAAGTTCAAAATGGCACTGATCCGCTTTGCGCCGCTGGTGCAAAATGTAATGTTTCTCAAGAGTCAACCACTTCGGAATCAGCGACGTCTACTGCGGCTTCCACTCCTGATATCGCTTCTCAGTTAGCAGCTACCACAACCAGTCCCGCTGAAAACGTTGATCAAACTTTGCTGATTAAAGCTCTAAGCGGCCAAGGTAATTCAGATACAATGCGCCAGATATTGCTTCAGGGCGGTGCTAATCCTGATCAAGTAAAACTTTTATCCGATCAAGATTTAATGGATATGTATCGTGAAGTTTTAAGTGCTCAGAGCCCAGGCGTGGTTATTAGTACTTCCACTGAAACTGCTAGTACTTCGACCGATCTTTTAAGCACTTCCACATCTTCTAATGTTAATCAATAAAGGGATAACATATGAAAAAAAATCTTAGGATTCCAAATATTTTACCGCCAACTAAAGCTGGCTTAACTGTTATATTACTGATGCTGGCTTTTTTTATTTCTTGGCCTCTTAGCCAAGTTAAAGCGACTGATTTAATGCAGCCGCATTCTTCACTAGTGTCAGCTACTCCGGCCGGTGCGGGAATGCCCGTGGTTGATATTGGACTGCAGGTTTCTAACATGACTAATCGGTTACTGGACGCCATGAAAGCCAAACAGGACAGTTTTTTTAATACTTGGGGTTCTAAAATATTAGGGGCGACACTGCGCGCTACTTTAAATCGAATTGCTTATGATGCCGCTAATTATGCGGCCACGGCCGGTGAAGGCCAAAAACCGCAGTATGTAGTCGAAAATTTTCCTGACTATTGGAAAAATATCGGTGATGCCGCCGCCGGCGATTTTATTGCTTCCGTTGGTAAGAGCTGGCAAGTTGACTTGTGCCAGCCTAATCCCGCTATCCGGGCTAATATCGGTTTAGGTTTAGTTAAGGAGCAGCGACCCTCAGCTCCGAATTGTACTCTTAGTCAATTAACCAGTAATTATACGTCCGCTTATGAAAAATATGCGGCCATGAAAAGTGGTGACTATTTGAAGGCGCTACAGATTAATTTTCAACCAGGTGGCGGCGAAATCGGCTCGGCCTTTACTTTATTTGGCCGGACTCAAGCGGCTGTCTCCACTAAATCCGCTGATACTAAGGCAGCTAACACGATTACCCAAGGCTGGTTGGATGTTCGCGGCGTTGACGGTAAATTATTAGCCTTGCCAGGTAATGCCAAAGATACCTTAGCTAACGCCAAATCGATTCAAGCTCAAGGAATGCTATCCTTTACCGGCAACGCTTTAGTGGATGCGGCTAACGTTTTTCTTAATCAGTTAGCTTATGAGGGAATGCAGCGGGTGATTCGCACTATCAGTCAGGGAAAAAGCAGTAGTTCCGCTTATGATTTTAATAGCATCACTTTTCCAAATAGCGCCTTTGATAGTGTTATTCAGTATGGTGAACAGGTAATTAGTGAAAAATTAGCTACAATTATTCAACCCCACTTTGACGTTAAAAGCGATTACAGTATTTTATCGGATCTCTCGGTCTGTCCTGACAAGAAAAACCCTGGTCCTAATAATTGTGTGATTGATGATAATTTTTCTCAGGCTATTTCTGAAAAAGTGACCGTTAGCGAGGCTCTAACTAAAGGCTATTTACACGGCGACTGGTTAGTCTCCGCTGACAGTACGGCCGATAGTACTTATACTCTGCGCAACGCCATTATTTTACGAAAATTTAGAATTGTCCCGGTCGGCTGGGAACAGGCAATTTCTTTGGCTTCGACTCGCGGTCTCAAAGTGACTTTTCAAGACTTAGTTTCTTGTTTTGATGGTAATGGCCCTTTTTCGGCGAATTTTAACAAGAACGATCAATCTTGGTGCCGCGGTTTAGTCGATCCCAATTGGGTTTTAAAAGCGCCGCTTAATTATTGCACTAAACAAGGCGCCGGTGGACAAATTTTAAGCAGTTTAATTTCCAAAGACGAAAATGGTTTATCAAATGTCGTTATTTCTCGAGCGAGCGATTATTGTGCCGATGAACAAACTTGTATTAAGGAGAAAACGGACGGCTCTTGTGAGGCTTATGGTTACTGTAATGAAGAGAAAAGAACCTGGAAATTTAGTTCCGATTCTTGTGATCCGGTTTATAACACTTGCCAAACTTTTACTAGCCCCAGTCGCAAGGAAGCGGTTTCTTATTTGCAAAATACTTTAGATTACAGCAGTTGCAACGCCAGTAATTCCGGCTGTAAGCAATATTCTTATAATGGCACCTACTCATCGAGCACGGATAAAATTGCTTGGAGCAAAGCTTCTTCCATATATTTAAATGATCAAGCCGCAACTTGTGATTCAACTAGCGAAGGCTGCAATAAATTGTATCGCGGCAAGCCGGGTTGGCAAGACGTTAATTTTGTCATGAATTCAGATTTTGGGTTGAATAATGTTGGTGATACCGCTACCTCAACTAACTGGCATTGGCCGGTTAAAGTGGGTGTTGGTTCTATTGTTGATGGCAAAGCGTTAAATTTAGTGGGCGCTACCGGTACGGCTGTTTATTCTGACAGCCTTTCGAGTTCAACTAATTTATTGCCGACTAATTTGACCGCTATTCCTGGCTGGTCTTATACTTTATCGGCTGATGTTTATCTTACTACCGGTGATAAGGTGATTATGACTTTGGGGGACCTAGCCACCACCACCGAGATGACCGCCCAAAACACCTGGCAAACAATTTCTTTAGTTGCTCCAGGTGGCAGTTTTGGCGTTAATAATTTAAATTTTGCCATCACCGGCGTCGGCGCTCAAGTTAATTTTTCAGTGAGAAATATTAAACTGGCACCTAATGATTTTGCTTCCGCTTATGCCAGTTATGGCCTTTTCCCGGTTTATGAAAAATTATTACCCCCTTATTTAGAAAGTGCTTGCTATGTCTCAGTCGGCGGTAATGGCGACTATCATCTAAAACCCGACGCCCCATCTATTTGTAATAATTATGCCAGGAAGTGTAATCGTGAAGAAGTTGGCTGTGAACTCTTTACTTCGACCACTGATAATTTTGCCGTCGCGGCCAAAGCTAATTCCGCGGATTATTGTGATGCTAAATGTGTCGGCTACGATACTTATCTGGCTAAAGCTTCTTATTTTTATGGCACTTCAGCTGATAATTTAATTCCCGCCACCGCCGTTACTTGCGGGGCTGAAAGTGTCGGCTGCGCTAGTTTTACTAATTTAGATACGGCTAGTTCCGGTGGCGAAACTTTAGAATATTATTCCAAAGTCAGGCAATGTATCAAACCCGACACGGCTTCTTGCGGCGATTTCTATTCTTGGGATAGTTCACAACTTAAAGCCATGTCTCTTAAAAAAGATGCTAGCGGCAACCCCTCAGTAGTTGATGCAGTTAGTGATGCTTTATGTAATAAAGACGTTTATAATTTACCGCCAAGCGATCCCGCTTATAATCCTGATTGCCGAGAATTCTACAGTAAAAACGGTCAAATAACCTATCACCTTTTCTCGAATACAATTTCTTGTTCAGATAATTGCCATGCTTACCGTTTGAACGAAAAAAATATTGATGCCAGTTTAACGGCCAGTTCTTGTACGGGGACGGATAAGAATTGGGACGCCGCTCAAGGCGCTTGTGATGTTTGCCAAAGCGGCGGTATTTGGGATACTAAACAGAATGCCTGTGTTTATCAAGCGGTGCCAGACGAAGGCACGACCTGTTCATCGGAGGCCGTTGGCTGTCGAGAATATAATGGTAACAACGGCGCTAATATGAAACTGGTGGCCGGTTATGACTTTGAAAACGGTTTAGAAGGTTTTACTGGTATTTCTGGAGCTAGTTTAGCTCAAAGTTTAGAGTCGACTTCTCAAAATGGCCACTCTTTAGCTTATACGGGCAGCGGTGCTAGCGCCGCTATGGAGGTAAGTGCTCAAGGCTTTGTCAATAAAGGATCGGCTTATGTGATTAAGTTTATGGCCAAAGCACCGGCCAATGTAAATACTAAAATTTATTTCACAAATTCTAACGGCAATGTAGCCACCTTCGGCGTTACCGCGGCCAATCCTCAGGGTAATCTTGTTATTAAGGGCGACAATCAGTGGAATCTTTATGAAATTAATTTGCTTAATTTAGATCATGATGTTAGCGGCGAACAATTAGTGATTCAAGCTGATAATAATTTATTTTTAGATCACGTGGTTCTAAATGAAATTAGCGATCGTTATTATTTAATTAAAGGTAGCAGCGTGGTTCCTGATGTTTGTTCTTATGATATGGCGGGTAATTATCAAGGACCAAATTACAATTTAGGTTGTGCACAATATACTGACAGAGCTGGCACTATTAATAATTTGCATCAATTTAGTGAACTTTGCCAGGATTCCGCGGTTGGTTGCGAACTGATGATTCAAACTAATAATTCTTCGGATTTTTATGGCTATACTTTAAATTTAAATAATGCCGACCGGACAGTTGCCTGTATTCCGGGAACCCCGGGCTGTATTACGGTTAAAGGTCATCAGGCTATCTATGCAGTTTTTGATCCAGATAAACAGTGCAATCTTTCAAACGTTGGTTGTACTCGTTTTGGCTATTCACAGACTTCGGGGGCGATGACTAATTGGGCGGATATTTATAAAGAGAATTTGCCCGATACTTATAAATCTGATACCGCTTCACCGCTTTGCCAATCAAGCGAAATTGGTTGTAACACCTGGGCAGATGCTAATGGCCTACAAAATTATTTTAAGGATCCGGGACTTAACACCTGTATTTTGAAAAATAATATTTGGTATAAGTCGCCAGTAATGCGCTGCGATATGAATGGTGACGGGCAAATTACCGGTACCGAAAAAGATGCGTCCATGTGTCTAACTGATGTTGAGTGTGGCACCGGCAAATGTATCATGGATAATAATAACTATGTTTGTCCGGTGGCTTATCTTAAAACTTTTGGTTTTGGCGGTGCTGGTGGCCGAATTCCGACACCTGACGGTATGACCGGGTTATGCAGTGCGGATGCTTCGACTTGCAGTGAATATATTGATCCAATCAGCAAATTTGTCAGTAATTTAATTTATAATCCAGCGGCCGAAGATATTAATCAAGACGGTGAAGCTGATAAATGGGCGACGACTTCCGTGCCGATGGCTGGCTATTATTTCCAAAGAATTAACGTTAAACCTAATGAATTATATATTTTGCAAGTTGACGGTCCGGCCGTACAACCGGTTATTTTAGATAATTTTTCTCCCGTTGCCGCGTTACCGGGTATTGGTACGGTCCGCACTTTAGGGGCGACCTCCACTAATCTACTAAACGCACCCGTGTCTTCAATTGCCATTAATGCTAGCAGTTCAGTGATGTTCTATACTGGCCCTAATACTTATCTAAATGTTTCTCGCTATGGCAGTACCACAAGTACGACGGTGGACAAGACCAGTGTTTATCTTCGGGAAGCCATTGTTAATTATCAATTGAGCTCTAATTTGGATACCCAAACTTGTAATGGAGTAGTTAATACGGATAACGGTTGTGTTCTCTTTAATTCTCGAACCATGCTGGGTGCTAGCGGTTTGAATAAACTGACTTTTGCGGCGACGCCTGAAGGCAGCGCTCCAGTCGCTTGCGATGGTAATACTAACTGTGTCGCTAATTCGGTTATTAAAGTCACGCCTGATCGGGTTTGTTCCCGTTGGTTGTCTTGCCGTACTTATATTGAAGATCCAATTACTAAAGAACGCACTTGTTACGGAATGGGGGAATGCGATTTATTAAATAATAATGATGAATGCGCCAACTTCTTATCCTTAGATGGCGTGGTCCGTAATATTCAGAATAACCAAAATAAGAACGCCACTGGTTATGCAATCCTTAATAATTATTACTTAGGCGCCATGAAAGAAGTGGGACAGAATACCACGGCTCACTTTGACTTTGAAAATAATTTAGTCGGTTTATCTTGTCGTCGTGATGTTGATACTAATGGCGCTGGCGTTGGTCAGTCTTGCAGTTTTGATAATAATATCACTGATAGTTTAGTTCTAGAACCAAGCGGATCACCGACCGGAATTGACTATCCGGCTCATGGCAAGGGATATCTTAAAGTTTTAAATTATTATCAGATATCGCCTCAAGCCGAAGGTTCGACTATTCCTCTTTATACTAACCAAGATTATTATATCAATTATTTAGTTAATACTAAGGGTTCAAATGCTAATGCTAAATTGTTAATTACTAATGACACCGCTTCTACGACTTATGCCCGTTTTATCGATAGCGCCCCCAATGGTTGGGAACGAAAAGTGCAGCATTTTAAAATTATTGATACTAACGATAAACAGGTCAACGTTAAGATTTATTTGACTTCAGATACGACCAATATTAATACGGGTTATGTTTATTATGATGATATAAATATTGAGCCCGTACTCCAAACTGGCCCGACCAGCTTTGTGCCTAAAGATTGCCGGCTTTATCCGGGCGATGATAGCTTAACTTGCTTATCAGCCAATAATAATGTAATTAAAGATGGCTTATTCGGTTATTGTTTACAGTATGATCCACTTAATCCCAAAGTTTGCCTGATGTGGTATCCGATTGATCAGATTGCTCCGATTACTCGGCTTAACCGATCAAACTTTGGTTACACCGGTAAATTTCCGTTGTATTATTGTTCAGAGGCTAATGGAAATTTTCAACTGTTAGAAAAAGTCCGGGTCTTTGAAATTAATCATGATTATGGCGGTTTTTGGGCGGCACTAGGCAATGCTCAAGCAGCCGTTTCTAATATATTAGGTTTTTCTCCTCCGAACACTGATCAATGTTATCTTTGGGATCAGGCGCAAGCCAATACGGGTGTTGCTTCTACGGGAAGTTATTCTAATACGGTTGCTCCTCAGTGCGGCAGTGATAATTATCGTCTAATGGTTAATATTCATGCTAGTGCCGGCGGTTATTATATTAGGTTTTTCTGTGTTCCTAATCCGGATAAAATATGGGCTACTACCGGCGAAGACACTTCTGTTAATAGTACCATTTATCTTAATCAACCAGATTGTGGCTATCAAGATTCGTGGGTTCCCTATGATGGCAAATTTGTAAACGGTTTGGTTCACTCATCTGATAATGGCGCAAATGCTAGTGATAAACAAAAGACTCTCGAAACAGTTAATGACATGGGTTTCACTTATGATTCTAAAGCTAATTTTTCCATTTCTAACTTGAAGCTTTTAGTAACCGCCGACCCCTCTTCTTATTATCATTTCACCTGCAATCGCTTTACCGGTTTAGTTGATGCTGATGGTAATAATCAAGCTTGGTCAGGCCGAGTTGGCCGTGGCTCCGTCTTCGAAACGACCACCCCTGATTTCTTCTATAATACGAATTTAAATTATAGCTATATGCCAATATCGGCGACCTCAACCCCAAGTGTTTGCACGGGGACAGTTAGATGTAGTGGGAGTACTTTTGGTCCGAGTCTTTGTACGGCCTTGGGCTGTTTCTGGGATTCAAACACCTCTCTTTGTCAAGGAGCTCTTCTAGAATCTTGTAATAGTCTTAGTGATGAAGCTGATTGTTATGATGCTGGCTGTACTTGGACTGCTGCCTCAAATACTTCAAATCCTCACGCTATTTATCTTTATGGCCGGGAACGCGAGGATGTTCCTTTTGGTTCCGCCGTCTTGCCGAGTGATTTTGATTTATTAAATAGTGATCCTGTAAATTTAAGAAATCAATATTCTAGTAAAAATAGTGAAACCATATTTGCCGGCCGACCCTATGGTTGTACTGGAGCCTCGTGTAAATATATTGGCCAATGCAGCCTTGACCCTAATGTCTACTGTGTCTATGATGCCGATAATCCCGGAATAGTTAATAAAGCCGGTTGCTCCGCTGGCGGCAATGGCACCTGTGTTCATTTATGGGATTCGACTATTCCACTTTTTAACACCGATAGCTCTCAAATCTTAAATAAAATATTTATTAAAAAATATTCTGATTATAAGTATTTAGGTAGCGGTTATAGTCCGGTTAATGTGACTGATTCTTTTGTTACGCCGCCGCAATGCCCTAATAATATTCGGCCGGTATTACCAGAAACTTCTTATTGTGAGGTCTATCCAAGTATTTCCAATATCACAATGAAACTTAATAATACCCCGGTTACTATAACTAATGGCGGGTTTAAAGTGGATAATGGCGACATGTATCAGTTAGAATTTAATTCTAGCGTTGATATCGAACAGCAGCCGCTGAAAGAAATTGTTATTAAGTGGGGCGATGGTAACACTCAGATTGTAACCAATCAGGATAATAAACCACCGAGCGGCTTATCACCTCATATTTTTTATCATTATTACTCTGCTGGCCCGGCTTACAAAATTGAAGTTAAGGTGATTGATAATTGGGATGCTTGGGCTTGCTGTAAAATCGGTGATGTCTGCGATCCAGCCGCCTGCACTATCTAATAAAAAATAAGCATAAAAAATCCATAGTTAACTATGGATTTTTTAATGGTTTTAAGTTTTGCCAACATCTTTTTTTTATAGTAAAATTATAGGGTAAAAGCTGTTAAAATAATTTGCGGTTTATGTTATAATAGTAGTGAATTATTTTAAAGTTTTTATGGATATTGACGAACAATTACTTAACCAGAATACGAAGGAAAAGGAAGCAGAAAAGGCAGGTGATTTTCGAGCCGAACAACGAGGGAATACTCCTGAAAATACTCGGCAAGAAGCGGATAATATCCGCGAAGCGGTTCGTCAAAATAAAGTTTTAAGCGCTAAAAAAATAATGGAAAAAGCGCTGACTAAGAATTCTGTAAATCCATTTTTAGAAACGACTGATGGGCTGTTGAAGGCTGCTTGGGAAAATTTGGTTGATAGTTTTGGCTTAACACTTCTATGGATTGATGTTCACGCTTTTTTAAATAAAGTTTTTGGTCCCAAAGCTTTTAGAGATTTAGGTGAAGAATGGATTCCGGACAGTATTAAAAAAATTGATGAAGAAAAGAGTAAAGAAGCCGCTGCATTGCTTAGAATTGTTGAGGGGGCTGGTTGCGGTTGTTTGAACTTAGGCTGTTTATTTATAATTATTGCCGCTATATCTCTCGTCGCTATGATTGTAACCGCTATTTCTAATCCGCTCGACGTTCTTAATCAAACAGTTTTTGGTCCATTGTGGCATTATCTTTCTGGCAGTAAATAAAATAATTCTTATTTGGTTCAATGAAAAAAATAAATTTAAAAAAATTTTTCAGCGGTCGTCACGTAGCAATTTTTTTGCTCGTTTTAGCGGTCGTTTTTTTTGGTGGCAAAATAGTGTTAGCGGACGGTTTTGGCAGCTGGGCGGGCAATGTCGTGGGCGGTGTTATCGGCGTCTTTATAACGGCGGTGGCCAATATTTTAATTCTTCTAGTTAGCGTCTTAATGGATGTGGCCGCTTATAGTGATTTTATCCATGCCGATGCCGTTTCTAAAGGCTGGGTAGTTGTTCGAGATGTTTGCAACATGTTTTTTGTGGTGATTCTGTTGGTGATTGCTTTTGCTACTATTTTAGGTCAGGAAGAGTATGGAGCTAAAAAAATGTTGCCTAAATTAATTATTGCTGCCGTTTTAATTAATTTTTCTAAAATGATCTGCGGGCTCATGATCGATGTGGCCAGTGTGGTGATGTTAACCTTTGTTAACGCTTTTAGTTCTATCGGTTCCGGTAATATGCTAGATCTACTGGGTATTTCGAAAATAACTTCGATTGATCCTAATTCAGGCGCAATTACCTTTGCAACGATTGTTAGCGCTTATATCTTTGGCCTAATTTATGTTTTAATTGCCACTGTAGTGGTAGCTTCAATGCTCGGCATGTTGGTGATGCGAGTGGTAATGATTTGGATTTTAGTTGTTTTGTCGCCGCTCGCTTTTTTCTTACAAGCGGTTCCTGGTAAAGGCGCTCAGTATGCTAGCCAGTGGTGGAGTAAGTGGTCTAGTAATTTAATTGTGGGTCCAGTTTTAGCTTTTTTCTTGTGGTTATCTTTTGCGGCCTTACAAGGTGGCAGTCCAATTAATGTGGCCGCTGACCCTCAAGCTGCGGCTCAAGTTAATAAGTATGGCACAACTACTCCGGGATCAGGGATTGGCTCAGAAGCCGGTACGGTTTCCGAAATGGCTAAATTTGTCATCGCTATCGGAATGCTTTTGGGCGGCATGAAAATCGCTCAAGAAGTTGGCGGTGAAACTGGCGCGGCCTTAGGTAAAGGGATGGGGTATATCAATAAAGGCAAATCAATGGCAATTGGCGCGACCACCGCTGCCGTTGTTGGTAGTGCTAAATGGAGCGGCAAGATGGCTGGTAGGGGGGCTCTTGGTCTTGTTTCTCAAGCTGATAAGGTTATCGGAAAAACTGAGGGTGATAAAAGAAGTTCTTGGGTTGGTAAAATGGCTAAAGGTTGGGGGGATGATTTACAAGCTAGCGCTAATAAGAATCGAAAAGCCGCCGCCGCCAAATATTTAGGGAAAATAGGCATGGGAGAAAAAACTGCTGTAGCTGGACAGGAAGTAATTAATAGTAATGGTTTTCAGACTCTCTCTAATATGGCAAAAGGTGGCTTAATTGGTGGTGGCGCTGGCGCTATTTTAGGCGGAGCTATTTTGGGGGCCGCTGCGCCGTTAGCGATGCCAATGGCCGCCTTGGCTTCTGTGGTTGCTGGTTATGCTAGTCATGAAAAAGGCAGTCGAAAAAGTGTTATTGCTAATTATCAAAATGCGCAAAATAGCTATAATCAAGCTGTTAGAAACAATGATGACGCTCAAAGTGATTTAGATGAACACAACAAGAATCAAGCTGTGGTCGATAATTTTGATACTACTGCAAATAGAGTAGCTGAGCTCGAAGCTAAAGGGGCTAACCGCGCCGGCTTTAATCCTAATGTAACGGCTGCTGAAAAATTAGAGTATCAAGAAAAAACTAGATTTGTTAATAATAAAAAGAATATACAAGATAATGAAGAGAGTTTAGAATATCTCAAAAATAGCAATCTTCAGGCCAAACAACAGGCCGTTCAAGCGGCTGGCCAAAATCTTCAAGCCCAGCAACAAAATTTTAGCGCTCAGGATAAGACTAAATATGACAAGGCGGTTGCTCGTAGTAAAAACATGAAGTTTACTGATAGTCTTTTAGATCGTTTCTCGGCTCCTAGAGCGGCGATGGCCGATATGACTAAAAAGCAAGAGGATGCTAGCAAATGGGTTAAAACGGTGGCCAGCAATAATGATACCTTAGCAACTTCTGGTGGTGCTGGTAGTATTTATTCTAGCTCTGGACTTAACGAAAACTGGAAACATCGTTTTGATAAATTAAATTCCGGGGGCGGTGACGCGACTCAAGCCATTGCCAACTTGCTGGCGGAAATTCAATCTGGAAAAGCTAAACCAGAAAAATTAGTGGAATTTGCTAAAGCAGTTTCAGCTTATAAGGGTGGTGGCGCAAGTCTTAATTCGGGAACAATGGGGCAATTAGAAGGGGCACTAATTGGAGCAGGATTTAATCCAGCAAGTTATACAACTACTAGAAATTATAAAGATTTTGATGATTCTAGTATGACTATTAATCCTGGTTCAGGTGGCCTTCAATACGAAACTTTTGCTAAAAATACTAATAGCAAAGTGGCTGGTAAAGATATTATGGGGGTTAGTTTTGAAAAGATTAATCAAAGAGCCGGTAAAAATCTTCTTAATAGTTCGGCCGGTTTTAATCAGGCTAGCGGTAGTAAATTGCAGGAATTATCAGCCGTAATGACAGGCTTAATTGATGAAGAAATCGGATCGCTTAAACAAGTTGGCGGCGCGGCTAGTGAACAAAAGATAAGTCAATTAAACACCGCTAAATCACGTTTAACGGCCGGCGATTTATCTGGTCTATCTTTAAAGAATACCGATGTTTCTTACAAAACGAGAGCGGATGAATATAACACCGTGCAACACGAAATTATGCATAATGCTGGCGCTAATAATGAAGCCGCCGTTTATGAAGGCGCTAACGCCTTACAAGAAGCTAAATTAATTGGCAGTATCCCCAACTCCGGTGGTCAGCGCTATGATGAGGTTTTGGGTAAATTAATTGCTGGTTTAGAAAAATCAGGTGCAACCCCAGAAGCAATGAGTCAAGCGATTAATAGTCAAATCGGAAATTGGAAGGTGCCAAATGCTCAAAGAGTTTTAGATACTGAAAACGGCACCAGAGATAGCGTTAAAGATGCGGTCTTTGACACTACCGAGATTGTTGATGCTATTAATAAATCAGCCATATCCACTAATAAGAATATTAGAGAGCTTAAACCTAAGGAATCAATTGATCCGACCAAAGTCATTTTCGCCGAAGTTACTAATAACTTTATCAGAAAACAGAATAAAGAAATGGTTAAGCCTTTGGAGGCCATGGCTGCTAACGCTAAAGATAGAAAAAAGAATGAAGTAAATACGGCTGAAATAGATGTTAATAAAATTATATGATAAGAGACAGTTATTTTGAAGAATGCTTAGAAAAATTTCATGAACTGCCGGAGCCGATTCAAGAATTAATTGGCGGCGAGGCGGCTTGTCTTAAAATAAAAAAAATTGAAGATGCTTATAATGTTTCTTTGAGTTTTGCTACTATTTTAGTGGCTGTTGGCGAACTGACTATTGATGATTTAGTTGATTATTTAAATTTAAAATTTGGCATTGATAAAGCTAAGGGTGAGGAAATCGCTGACTACCTAGAAGAGCAAATTTTTACACCGGCCTTAGATTTGATTTTAGAAGAGGTTGTTCCGGATTATAGAAAAACTGAAACTAAAGCATCTTTCGGTTTAATTACTGGTCTATCAGCCGCTGATAAAAAAGATTTAATTATTAAAACTTTTAGCGGCGAAATTGTGCCGGCTATTTATGCGGAACCAAGCAAGCTTCAAGATTTTAATATTGCGATTTTTCAGGCTTTTAATGAAGACGAAGGCTTAGAAGATAAAGTGGAAAGTTTATTTTACAATAACCAAGAAAAATTAAGCGAACATCATATTATTTTAGATGGACACCCAGCCTCGCCTTCAATTGCCAATTGGCTGAAAGATTTTATTAAAAAATATGGCAGTGGCTTATTTAATGAAGTTACTTTGGCTGAATATTTAAGCCAGTCGCCTAATATTAAATTCATTAAACCGGAAGAAAGAGAATTGGTCCATAAAGTTTTAAAGTTGTATCGCAATTTAGTTTTTTTTCCGGAAAGCATGGAAGGCGTGCCTTTAGAAAAATGGGAAATTTTTCCGGTTGACTGGACTAAGTTAAATGTTATCAATGATGTTCTGTCTGATGATCAGCCTTTAAAATCCGAGTCAGTTAAATCACCAGTAGAAAATGAGATAAATGATCAAGGAGCAGAACCGCTTTTAGACAAATCTCCAGAATTAAGTGAGCGCCAAAAAATAATCTTTGATTTACAGAAAAATTTGGCCAAGTATCCCGCTTCTAGTTTGGAATATAAAGCCATTTATCAAGAAATTAATCGGCTTAGTCGAAAATAAATTACCATGTTTGATTATTTACAAAAATTTAATACTTTGCCGCAAAATTTACGTGCGAGCGTGTCTTCGCCAGCAGCGATGGCGGTCATTTCGGAGTTAGAAAATAAATATAAAATAGATTTAGCTTCGACCGTCATGAAAGTAATGGTTAAGATTATTCCTCTGGCTGATTTATCGGTTTATTTTGTTTCCGATTTTTCTTTGGATCAGGAGTTAGCCAGAAAATTAACTGCCGATTTAAAAGAGCGTCTATTTTTTCCAGTCGCTAATTATTTAGGTTATAACGCTTCCTATTCTTCGGTATTGCCGAAAACGGCAATTGCCGCCGCCCCTAATCCGATATTTTTAGCAGCCGACAAAGTTATCAAGGAATCGGGAATTAATTTTGCCAGCACTGATTTGACTTATCGTTTAAAAAATATTTTAAATACTTATTTAAAAGGGATAAGAAGTCGAGTAGATACGCGTTTAACACTTAATAAAGAAATTATCTCCGGCGGCTTAGGATTGGATCATAAAACAATTGATAAGATTTTTAAAATTTGTGATGAGATTCGGGCCGGGCAGATTTTGCCTAGCGGCGCTGCACTATCTTTACCGGTCGGCGAAGAAATGACTGCTAAACCTGGTTTAGAAAAAATTAGAGAACTATATGAGAAGCCGGGAGGCGCGCGCGATATTCCTTATGATTTAAAATCAGCCCTTATAAAAGGCGAGATTAAAAAGCCAGCGACTCCTTTTAACTTACCGATTCCCCCTGAATCTCAAGAAAAATTATTAGTTAAGCCGGTTGAAAAAACGCTGCCGGAAATTGTGGCACCCCTAGTAAATCAGGCAGTTGAACTAGAAAAAAAAGTCGAAACTAAAATTGTTTTGCCTGATTTGCCGGTTGCTTTACCGATTATCCCTAAAATACCTACGCCGCCAGTTACTGGAATCACTAAGCCGGCGGCTGATAATCACGCTGATCAATTTAAAATTGTCAGACCGCCAGAAAAGAAAGCCACTATTTTTAATAAATTTTTTAAGGCTAATGATGAAGCGGCCCCCATGGTCGTTTCGGAAATTAAAAAACCGGAAATTCCGGTTGGTATGGCGTCTTTAAGGGCCGAGGCGGCCATTTCTCAAGTTAAACCAGCAATTAAAAAAGAAACCAATCAAGTTTTTAGCCAAGATTTAAAGGCTGCTCCTAAAGTCATGGGACCGCTTGAAGAATTGCGTTATTTGGATGTGGTTAATTTCAGGCGTTTTGGTTCCTCTCCAACCGAGGTCACCGCAAAAATTGAATCGAAAATTAAGTTACTGGAAAAAGATGGATATGATAAGATGATAAGTGGCGTCACCGCTTGGCGTGAAAGTCCGGTAGTCATTCTATATTTAAAGATGGGTCAAGAAGCCTTAACTAAAGGTTTGAGCTTTAAGCAATACGCCGCGGATAATCAGGCCTCAGGAATAAATAATAATTCTTTGCTCTGGGAAGAAATTGAGGCGATTATGGCTCTAAATAGCCGGCTTATGTTTTAAAATATGCAACAGTTTACCGTCCCACAATTTATTGATGTTGAAGATAAAATTATCGGCCCGATAACGGCCAGGCAGTTTATTATCTTTTTAATTGCGGCTATTATTATTGGTATTTCTTATCGTTTATTTGATTCCGCTCTTTTTTCAACAATTGGTATCATTACTTTTTTATTAGCCGTGGTCTTTGGCTTTTTAAAAGTTAATGGCCGCCCTTTTCATTTTTTTCTGCTTAATTTAATTCAGACCTGGCGCCGTCCAAATATTAGAGTGTGGAATAACCGCTTAGCTAAAGTCGTCGATTCTGAAAAAATTCCGACTTTAAAATTTGATTCTACTAAATCAGCCAAAGAATATTATGAAAAATCACGTTTAGCGGAACTGTCTTTAGTGGTTGATACCGAAGGAGAGTATCGCGGCACTGACGACGAAGATGATTTGAAAATAATTAATTGATTTTAGCACTTATGTCGGAAAATAAAGCAGTAAAAAATAAAATATCAACTTCTACTCAGGAATATCTGGATATTGCTGAAATTAAAGATAATACAGTGATCATGAAAGATGGCACTTTGCGCTGCGTGCTTTTAGTTTCCAGTATTAATTTTGCTTTAAAAAGTGAAGACGAACAGAACGCGGTGATTGATTCTTATGTCCGGTTTTTAAATAATTTAAATTTCACTTTACAGATTGTGGTTCAGTCTCGAGAGTTAGATATTAATAATTATCTGGAGTATTTACAGGGCAAAGAAAAAGAACAGACTAATAAATTGCTTAAAGCGCAGACCGGTGAATATATCGACTATATTAAGGAGCTGACATCGTTAGGTAAAATCATGAATAAGCGCTTTTATGTAGTTGTGCCTTATGACCCCTCAACTGATAAGCATAAGAGCTTTTTTAGTTCTTTTAAGGATGCCATTCGTCCGGCTTCTACGATTATTTTAAAAGAGAAAATTTTTGCCAGATATCAAGAAATGCTGGATCGTCGGGTGGAAAGCGTTGTTTCGGGGTTAGAATCGATGGGGGTGGCCGTTGAAAGACTAGACACCCAAGGGTTAATCGAACTTTATTATAAGACTTATAATCCGGAGACCGCTAAAAATCAAAGTTTGGCGGATGTAAAAAAATTACGTGTTGATTTATGATAGATTTTAATAAAGAAGAAGAAAAAAGAAAAATCGGCTTTAATACTAAGCTCAGTGATTTAGGGCGCAATCCCGGCGAAGTAGCTGTTCCCAGTATTGAATCCGATCCCCAAGAAGCGAAAAATATTATTGAAGAGGAGAAAGCTTTTCGCCGCGGTGTTTTGTCGGTTCGTGATTTGATTTCGCCGGCCAGTTTGAAGGCGGAAGCCAAACATTTACTCTTAGGCAATAAATATGTTAGGACAATTTTTATCATCAGCTATCCGCGTTATATCAGCGTCGGCTGGTTTGCTCCGATTATTAATTTGAATCTCACTTTTGATATTTCCATGTTCTTTTATCCGGTAAAGAGCGCGATTATTTTAAAACAATTACAGAATAAAGTCGGTTCTATTAGTGCCCAGATTATCGCCGATGCCGAAAAAGGAGCCGCCCGCGATCCGCTTCGAGAAACCGCTTTGCATGATATTGAATATTTGCGAGACGCTTTAACTCAGGGAACGGAAAGGTTTTTCCAATTCTCTTTATATGTCACTCTGTATGCCGAAAACACTGAAGATTTAGATCGAATGAGTGATCAGGTGGAGGATATTTTGGGTTCGCGCTTAGTTTACTCGCGCCGAGTTTATTTTCAATCGGAGCAAGGTTTTAATTCCACTTTACCGACCGGTAACGATGAACTTTATATTACTTTTAACATGAACTCCTCGCCCGTAGCTTCTTCGTTTCCGTTTATTTCCAGTGAACTGACTTCTGACCGCGGGATTTTATATGGCATTAACCGCCATAACAACAGCTTAATCTTATTTGATCGCTTCTCTTTGCAAAACGCTAATTCGGTCGTGTTTGCCACTTCCGGTGCCGGTAAGAGCTATGCCATTAAGCTCGAAGTTTTGCGTTCTTTAATGCTCGGCACGGACGTTATTGCCATTGATCCAGAGCATGAATATAAACATTTATCCGAAGCGGTCGGCGGTACTTATATTAATATTTCACTGTCTTCAGAAAATAAGATCAACCCTTTTGATTTACCGCGTTCGATCGGTGGCGAGGCTAAGCCGAAAGACATTATTAGAAGCGCCGTTATTACTCTAAAAGGCTTGATGCGGCTGATGTTGGGTAATTTGAATTATGACGAGGATTCAATCATTGACCGTGCCCTGCTGGAAACTTATGCCAAGAAAGATATTACACCCGACTCGGATCTTTCAAATATTGATCCGCCGGTAATGACTGACTTTGAACAGGTTTTAGAAGGCATGGAAGGCGGAGCCGATCTCGCTTTGCGTCTTAAGAAATATACCGAAGGAACTTTTTCGGGGCTGCTTAATAATCCGACTAACGTGGAAATGAATAATCAATTAGTGGTTTTCTCGGTTAGAGATTTAGAGGACGAACTTCGTCCAATCGCCATCTACACCATTATTAATTATATTTGGAATATTGTTCGCTCCGAGACTAAGAAAAGAATTTTGGTGATTGATGAGGCGTGGTGGATGATGCAACATGAAGATTCGGCTAAGTTTATTTTTGCTTTAGCCAAGCGCTGCCGTAAATATTATTTGGGTTTAACCACTATTACTCAGGATGTGAATGATTTCTTGTCCTCCCCTTATGGCCAAGCGATTGTTAACAATTCTTCGCTGCAGGTTTTACTGAAACAGTCGCCCGCGGCTATTGATTTAGTGCAGAAAACTTTTTTACTGACCGAAGGCGAAAAATATTTATTATTAGAATGTGGTTTAGGTGAAGGTATCTTCTTCGCTGGCAATAAGCACGTGGCGATGAAGGTGGTGGCTTCATACTCCGAAGACCAATTAATTACTTCCGATCCTCGCCAGTTATTAGAAATTGCTGAGGCCAAAAAACAGTTTGATGAAGCGGCTGAAAGCGAAGTGGCCAATAACAATGCCAAATAAATTATAAATATATGATGGAAAATAAAAAAAAGGTAGGCATCCTTATTATTATCGCCGCGATTCTTATTTTGGCAATAATCATAGTGGTCTTTTTGCAAAAAACTAAATCAAATGTTGATAACTCAACCGCCACTAGCACCCCACTTATCGGCAATCTTGGTACTTCGGACAATTTACCGGTAGCGCCAACTTCGACTCCCGGCGATGCCCCTCGTAATTATCAATCTTATGATATTTCCAAAGAGGCGCCTCATAAAGTGAACGCTAATGACGCCGCAAAATTATCATCTTTATTTGCCGAGCGCCTAGGTTCATTTTCTAATCAATCGGATTATGGCAATGTGACTGATCTTAAAATATTTATGACTAGCACAATGAAGGATTGGGCCGATAAATACGTCGCTGATTTGCGATCGCAAAAATATAGCGGTTCCTATTATGGAATTACTACTCGAGCGCTCACGACCAAGGTTTTAAGTTATGATGATAAAAATGGCAAAGCCCGAGTAGAAGTCTCCGCGGAACGGCGGGAAAGCCAAGCCAATGTTTTAGGAACGGCTTATTTGCAGAAGATGACTTTGGATTTGGTAAAAGTTAATAATGAATGGCTGGTTGACGGTGCTTTTTGGGAAAAGAAATAGTTAAATCAGCGGGGCGTCCCCTTAGCCCTTAAATTTTTATGGCTAATTTAAAAACAGTTTATGTTTGTACCAATTGCGATGCCCAATTTCCTAAATGGAGTGGGCGTTGTTTAGAATGCGGTTCCTGGGGAACTTTGGGCGAGGAGCTGATTGATAAAAAAGAGGATGATAAAAATAATACTTTAAAAAAAATAAACGGGGCCGATTTAATTGATTTAAAAAAAGTTGATGCCCTAACTCTTAAAAGACTGATTACCGGAATTAGTGAGGTGGATCGCGTTTTAGGCGGCGGCTTAGTTCCGGGGTCTCTCACTCTTTTAAGCGGCGAGCCGGGAATTGGCAAATCCACTCTAGTAGCTCAAATTGCCGATGCTTTAGCCAAATATCGTTTAATTATTTATATCAGCGGCGAAGAGTCAGCCGCTCAAGTTAAGGGGCGCCTGGAGCGCTTGAATTGCTCTTTAGATAATTTAAGATTTATCGGCGAAACTAATGTGGAAAAGATAATCTCTTCAGTTTTAAAAGCCAATCCGGACTTAATTATTGTCGACTCCATTCAGACTGTTTATTCTTCGCTTATTCCTTCAGAAGCGGGCGGTATTAATCAGATTCGAGCGGCGGCAGTGAAATTTTTGGAACTAGCTAAAGAGCATGATATTTCCGTAATTTTAATCGGACACATTACTAAAGATGGCCAGATTGCCGGACCTAAAGCTTTGGAACATATTGTTGATACGGTTTTATATCTGGAAGCGGAAACTAACAATAATTATTGTTTACTGCGGGCCAGTAAAAATCGTTTTGGTTCAGTTAATGAACTCGGAATTTTGGAAATGACCGGCCTGGGCTTTAAGCAGGTTCAAAATCCCAGCCTAGTTTTCATTGACTCAGCCCATGTCGATTTAGCCGGTTCGGTGATTGGCTGCGTGGTTGAGGGTACACGCCCATTTCTGGTCGATATTCAGTCTTTAGTTTCGAAAACAGTCTTTGGTTACCCGCAGCGTAAAACTAGCGGCTTTGACCTCAATCGCTTGCAGGTGCTCTCGGCCGTTTTAACCAAACGCAGTTCAGTTAATTTAACCAGCCAAGATATTATTTTAAATGTAGTCGGCGGTCTGCGGCTTAATGATCCCGCTTTAGACTTAGCGGTTTGTGCGGCGATTATGTCTTCCTATTTTAATAAAAATTTTGATCGTCATACCATTGTTTTGGGCGAAGTTGGTCTGGGCGGTGAAATCAGAGCTGTTTCCAAAATCGAACAACGTTTAGCCGAAGCCGAGAAATTAGGTTTTACTCAAGCGATTATTCCGGAAATTGAAGTTAAGGCTAAAAAGATAAAAATTGTGAAATTAAAAAATATTGCGGATTTGGCGGAATTTATTAAATAAATCTCAGAATATAAAAAAGACTGTTTTTGCAAACAGCCTTTTTTTGAGGTTTAGGCCCGTCTTTTGGCGAGTTTTTTTTCGGTATCTTTTTGGGCCTGAACTTTAGCCGTAGCGATCAGATTATATCGTTTCTCAACATAATCTAGGTAATACTGATCCTCTGGCTTTAAGGGGCTGATTTTTGAAAACATAATCTTTTCACAACTGTCTCCCGCAATGCCGACGCGGAAGGTTTTTTTGTTGATTTCGAAAATATTGAAATTAACTTTGACAACTAAGCCGTCAACTTTTACTTCCATAGTCCGAAGAGTCGGACAACTGATTTCATCCTTCGATTTGCACATAGTATTTATTTTTAAAGGTTCATATTTTGATACTATCACCAGGGCTTAAATATTGCAAATCTTGTGGAGTTTTCGCTTGTGTGCTAGTTTTTTAAGTATATGAACGCTCAGGAATTTAATTATCTTAAATCAGAGGCAGGGCAGGCGGCTTACCAGCAGTATCGTTTTTATGATCTTAAAAAACTGGAACTTCTAATTTTAAAAAATAGCGCCGCTCAGCCGGAATTTGGCGCCTTAGTATCTCTGATCAAATTACGCCAAGCGGCAGCTGGTAAATTTAGCCGGAGTGAGTCGATGTTTTTTACTCCTTTGAGTCTGGAACAAGCCACTTCAGAAATAATTGCCAAACACATCGCCGCGCGTTTTCAGCCGACTTGGAAGGTGGTCGATTTAACTTGCGGCTTAGGCGGTAATGCGATTTTTTTAGCCCAGAAAGTTAAACACGTCTTAGCTATCGATTTAGATGAAACTAAAATAAACTGTGCGAAAGAAAATGCCGCAGCTTATGAAGTTCGAGATAAAATAGATTTTGTAACGGGTGACGCCTTTTTAAATATTAAAGAAGACGTGGCGGCTTTTTTCTTAGACCCGGCGCGCGATCGTGAAGGGGCTACTAAAACCCGATCATTTTTAAATTCACAGCCGGCGCTGCTCGATATTTTGCCCAAATTGTTTGCGATTACTCATAATGTGGCCGTTAAAATTTCTCCCGCTTTTGATTATGAAGAATTAAAATTGCTGCCGGAAGAACCGGAACTGGAAATTATTTCCGAAAATAATAATTGTAAAGTCGCCATGCTCTGGTTTGGTGCTTTTAAAACAGCTAAAAGACGAGCCACCGGTTTTAAAGGCGAAAATTTTTTTTCAATTACCGGCGGCGTAGAAAAAAATATAGACATTGTGCCGTTAAAAAAATATTTATACGAACCCAATAAAGCCATCAGCAAAGCCCACCTAATAAATGAAGCGGCCACTAAATTTTCTCTAGCCAAAATAAATTTTGATTTATCTTGGTTAACCAGCGATGAATTGGTTGATACTGATGGTTTAAATATTTTTCGAAAATTTAAAGTGTTACATAGTGAAGATTTTTCTTTAAAGAAGTTTAAGGAATTTTTAAAAAATCGCGGAATTTACCGGGCAGAAATTATGACTAAACATTTTCCAATGGCGCCTGAGGAAATAAGAGCCCGGCTCAAATTAAAAGACGGCGGCACCGCAGTTCTGATTTTAACAGTTGATAATAATGATAAAAAAGTCTTTATATTAGCCGAAAAAGTAGATTTGTTTTAGGTACACACATTTTGCACTCTGGCCAAGGCCTCATTGGGGGTAAGACCATCTAAAGCACAATGTTCTAAATTATTATAATAAACATTCCATAGTTTAATCTTCTTCTTTAAGGTTATCA
>TBL_comb47_HYPODRAFT_10002632_pt1 | contig 21972 bp, 18 predicted proteins | sample TroBogypolimnion_40_FD_10682 | JGI IMG/M metagenome (IMG submission 10682) | reverse complement strand
AGCTAAGCCAGCTGCTGCACCTGCTGCTGCTGCACCTGCACCAGCCGCTGCACCTGCCGCTGCAACTGCTGCCGCACCTGCTGCCGCCGCCGATCCAGCCGTCAAAAAATCAAAGAACAATATCTGCCACGACAAGACCAGCTCTGGCTACAACCAGACCAAGAATTTCACTGCATTTGCCACGATGGCCGAGTGTGTCAAAAGCGGTGGCCAGCCACCCAAGGGCAAGTAATCCGGGTTAACTCAACCTGATTGAAAAAACACCGGTTTGTAAGCCGGTGTTTTTTTTGGATTTTGTATTTTGATGACCCCAATGCCGGGGTCATCATCAACGGCTTTATCCGCACACGGCTCGTTTGTCTCAGGTGTGGTTTTGCGTGAGCCACCAAGTGAGCATTTGCGTGCAGTCTTTCTGCGCCCAACCCTCTTCGCAGGCTCGGCTCAGCGACGCCAGGGTTACCTGGGTTACGGGCAGAGACTTGCCCTGAGTTTTCCCGAAGGCGAGCATGGTGTTCACGTCCTTTCTCATGGTGCTCAAGTTCACGGTGACCTCTGCAGATGGGTGATTCGCCAAAGCCTGGGCAATCATCTTGCCCCTGACCTTGAGCATATTGGGCCCCCCCGATGAGTCTGTGAACAAATCCACCACGAGTTGGGGATCGAGCCCCAAGGGCTCGATCAAAGACAAGGCCTCGCCCAAGGTTTGCCAATACACCATGAGGGGTAAATTGATGGCGAGCTTCATGGTGGCACCCGACCCCCAGTCGCCCACGTGCTCGAGTCGTTTGGTCAAGTGCGTCAAGACAGTCCGGGCCTCATCGGCCACGGCTTTGGAGCCCGCCATGAAGCCGATCAATTGACCTTGCAAAGCGACTCGGGTGCTACCCCCCACGGGGCACTCCAAATAGAAAGCCTGGGAGCTCGAGAATTTTTGGCCCATGGCTTGCTGCTCATGGGGGGCGATGGTGCTCATGTCCACCAAAATTTGATTCGGTTTAGCACCTGCGATCAATCCCTCTTCACCATCATAGAGGGCTTTCAAGGCGGTGAAGTCCGAGACAATCGAGAGCACCATGTCGCAACTTTGGGCCAGGGTTTTGGGGGTGTTGCACCACTTGCTTCCCAGCGCCAAGGTGTCCTTGGCATTTGCGACTGTTCGATTCCAAACGCTCACCATAAAGCCCTCGGCGATCAAGCGCGAGGCGATGGCGTGGCCCATTTTGCCAGTTCCTGCAATACCAATGTGCATGTTCATCTCACTTGATTTTGAAGAGCTTCATGGCGTTGCCGCCTTCGATGAGGTGACGGTCTGCTGCGCTCAAGCGCTTGACCTCGGCAATCAAGCCTCTGGGGTTTTCTTCACCCATGTCGTAAGGGTAGTCGGTGCCCAGCAAGACGTGGTCGGCGCCATAGCGGTCGATCAACTGCTTGAGCATGCGCGGATCAAAGGTGATGCTGTCAAAGTAAAACTTCTCCAAATAGCTAGAAGGCTTTTTCTTGATGACCGTCCGTGTATCGGGTCTGGCACGCCAAGCGTGGTCCATGCGAGCCCAGTAGTGCGCAATGAAGCCCCCGCCGTGAGCGGCAATGAATTTGATCTTCGGGTGCCTGGCCACCACGCCATCAAAGATCAAGTGGCTCACCGCTATGGTGGTGTCAAGCGGGTTGCCGATCACGTTGTTGAAGTAGTGGTTGGTGAGTCGCTCACCTTGGGTGAATCCCAAGGGGTGCATGAAAATCACAATACCGAGTTCATTGGCTTTGGCAAAAAATTTCTCCAACCCCAACTTGGGGTCGGTCAAATTCAAGCCGTTGACATTGGTGTTGATCTCGACGCCTTTGAGGCCCAATGTTTTGACGGCATATTCGAGCTCGCGCACCGCCAATTCGGCATTTTGCAGGGGTACTGAGCCCAGCCCCACAAAACGATCGGGATGCAAGTGCGTTAAATGCGCAATGCCTTCATTGACTTCTCGTGCCAACTGAGCGCCGTGGTCGGGTTCGGTGAAGTAAAAGTAATGGTAGGGGGCGGGGCACACCGCTTGAATGTCTACACCCATTTTGTCCATGTCTTTGAGCCGCTCGTCAATGCCCATGAGTTTGGGGCTGCGGTCTTTCATTTGTTTGACGTTGGTTTGCTTGGTCAAGTCGTTGGCATAGATGACGGTCGGGTCGTACTGCGCGGCGTTCAAATGGGCGGTCTTTTGGTTGACTGCGGGGTTCAAGTAGTGGCAGTGGATGTCCACCACTTTGAGTTTGCCTTTCGCATTTTTGACCACTGGGCGTGCGTTGGGTTTTGTGCTGGGCTTGGTGGAGGTCTTGGTGTAAGCATGGGCCGCAGCTTTTGGGCTGACACTGGTGCGTTGCGCGCCACTGCCCTTGGTCGCCGCGGCAAAACCTGGCGAGCTGTGGCGATGAGACGGATCTGAGCAGTGGGCTTGGCAGGTGTAAAACATAGGAAACCTTTGGTAAATACAGTGAAGAGCAAGGAAGGATGGTCGCTTGGAGTGAGCAAAATCAGGTTGTATCAGACGGTTGGTTAAAACACACTCAAGTGAGAGGTGACCAGCTCGGGCTTGAGTTTGATATCTTGGGCGCTGCCCCGGTAGGCGAGCTGTCCGGTGTTGAGCACCACAAATTGGTCCGCCAGCAATTGTGCGACTGTGAAATTTTGTTCGACCATAATCATGGTGAGGCCCTCGGCTTTGAGCTTGGCAATGGCGTTCACCACGGTTTGAACGATCAAGGGGGCGAGGCCCTCGGTGGGCTCGTCTAAGAGCAAGAGCTTGGGGTTGCCCATCAAGGCACGTGCAATCACCAGCATTTGTTGCTCACCCCCAGACAACGTCCCGGCCCTTTGCGCTTGGTGTTGTCTGAGTTCGGGAAACAAGTGGTATACCCGCTCGTGGTTCCAGGCGTTCTTTTGATGCTGGTGCTGTGCGGCCACAAGCAAATTTTCATGCACACTCAAGCTCGTAAACACACGCCGGCCTTGGGGCACGAGTCGAATGCCTTTTTTGGCGATGTGTTCTGCTTCCGACTTGGTGAGATCTTCACCTTTAAAGACAATGCTCCCGTTGCTCGCTTGCAGCAGTCCACTCAAAGTAAGCATGAGGGTGGTCTTTCCCGCCCCATTGCGGCCCAATAGGGCGAGCAGGTCACCCTCGCGCAGTTCAAATGAAATGCCGTGCAGCACATGGCTCTCGCCATAGTGGGTGTGGACCCCAATGAGTTGCAAGAGTTCAGTGCCCAAGGTACACCTCCCGGGTCTTGGGGTGATTCACCACTGTGTCTCGGTCGCCTTCCACCACCAAGCTGCCGTGGTGTAGGACCGAGATTTTTTCGGCAAAGGCCAGTGCCACATCCATGTCGTGCTCGATCATGACGATGGCCATGCTCTTGGGAAGCTCATTGATCAATTGCTGCACCAGCTGCCGCTCGGCTTTTGACAACCCCGCCAAGGGTTCATCCAAGAGCAAAATTTTAGGGCACTGACAGACCGCCACTGCGATTTCCACCCGCCTTTGTTCTCCGTAAGACATTTCCCCCAAAAGCTTGTGCGCTTTGTCCTCGAGTCCGACTTGCTGTAAAAAATCAAAGGCGCGGTCGTAAACCGCATCGCGAGGCTTGAGCACATGAAAGGCATCGAAGCGCTGCTTGCTAATGCCCATCAAGGACAGGGCCACATTGTGCAAAACGGTATTTTTGTGAAAGAGGTTGATGATTTGATACGTTCGGCTGAGTCCCACGTGGGCTCGCTTTTGCACGCTTTCATGGGTCACATCCACCCCGAGCACTTGGACGCGGCCCGAATCAGGATGAATTTCGCCAGTGATTTGAGCAAACAAGGTGGTTTTGCCTGCCCCATTGGGGCCAATGATGAGGCGACGCTCGCCAGGGGCCACGCGCAGATCAATGTCTTGGGTGACCATGACGTTGCCAAAACTTTTGCGCAGTTGGGTGACCTCTAAAGCCCAGTTCATGATTTCACTCCCAAGCCGTTCGCCTTTGAATGACCTTTACCTTTGAATTGAAGCCAAGACGGCCACTGGGCAAAGACCAAGCCCCGCGGCAAAAACATGACGATGAGCAAAAAAACAAAACCCATGAGCATGGTCCAGCGCTCAATGTAGGCCGAGGCAAAACTCTTGAGAAACACAATCAACACCGCTCCGATCATGGGGCCGATGATGGTGCTAGCGCCCCCTGCAATCACGCACAGCAGCACCTCGGCACTGGCGGCAATGGAGAAGACACTGGGGTGGATGTATTTGTTGAAGTAGACGTAGAGCAGTCCTGCGACTGCGCCAAAGAAGCCGGCCACCACATAGGTGATCCAGCGTATCGCCCAGACGTTGTAGCCCATCGCGCTCATGCGCCGAGCTTGGTGCTTGGTTCCCTCGATCGAGGCGCCAAAAGGAGAATTGGCAAATTGGTAGATCACCGCAACGCACAAGGTGGTAACAACCAAAGAAAACCAATAAAAATTGGCGCTCACATTGAGGTCGATGCCGGGCAGCGTTGGACGGGTGAGTCCCGACAAACCGTTGTCACCATTGGTCACAGAAACCCAACGGTAAGCCAGACCCCAAATGATTTGTGACAAAGCCAAGGTGAGCATCAAAAAGCCCAAGCCTGTGGCCCTGAGTGCAATCCAGCCAAAAACCATCGCCACCAAGGTGGTGAGGGCCATGGCCAAGGGCGCAGTAAAGGCGTGTCCGAGTCCGAGCTTGATCCCAAGCCACGCTGAAAAATAGGCCGACAAACCCAAATAGGTGGCGTGTCCCAAGGAGGTGAGCCCAGCGTATCCGACCAGCAGATTCAGGCTTGAGGCAAAAATCACCGCAATCAGCATTTGGCTCGACAAGTTGACGTAGTATTCACCGGCAAAAAGGGGCAGCAAACCCAGCGCCAACAGCAGCACCAAGACCCAAAGCCGGGATGGATATTTGCGCATCTTTAGGCCGCCCGTCCAAACAGGCCCTGAGGCTTGAACGCGATCACGATCACCATGGGTAGAAATAAAATCACATAGGCCAAATCGGGTACCAAAAAGATCCCAAAGCTATAGACAAAACCCACGATGAAGCTGCCAATGAAGGTGCCAAAGAGGCTGCCCACACCGCCCAAAATCACCACGATCAAGGCGAGCGGCAACATGTCCGCGTCGAGCCCAGGATAGGCATTGAAGATGGGGGCAGCGAGCGCCCCACCAAACCCGGCCAAGCCCGCGCCCAAACAAAACACCACGGTAAAAAGGAGTGAGGCGGGGATGCCCACCGCGCGCGCCATGCCCATGTCGTCAACGGCTGCGCGGATCATGGCGCCCAAACGGGTGCGCTCCATGAGTAAATAAAGAGCCAAGGCAACCCCCAGGGAGACGGCCAGCACCACCAGTCGGTAGGTGGGAAAGCGCACGCCCAAGAACTCAAGGGGCGCTTGAAAAAGTGCCGGCGTGGAGACCGCGATCGGGTCCCCCCCCCAGACGTAGAGGCAAAAGTCGGCGGCGATAAAGGACAGCCCCAAAGTGGCGAGCACCTGACCTTGGGCGTTGCCGGAGAGCCTTCTCAGAATCACTCGCTCTAGTAAACCACCCACCACCGCCATGCAAAGCATGGAGACCAAAGCCGATACGATCAGACTTTGGCCTTGGCGCACCAAGGTGGCAGCGACATAGGTGCCGAGCATGAACAAGGCGCCGTGGGTCAAATTGGCGATTCGCATCAAACCAAAAATCAGCGAGAACCCGGACGAGAGCATGAAGAGCAACCCCCCAAGAGCCAAGCTGTTGAGGGTTTGAAGGGTCCAGATTTGCATGTCTTGCCAGCTCGCCTCAAGACTCGAGGTTCTTGGCGGGAGGCCAGTCGCGTGAGTAAACTGGGTTGGCCAAAAATTCCTTTTGGTTGTAGGTCCAGAACTGGCTCACATTGGGATAGGTTTTGGTGACGGTGTTGACCAATCGACCGTCTTTGCGCGCGACTTTGCGAATGTAGATGTCGCCCACCACATTGCCAAATTCGTCAAATTTGACGGTGCCTCTGGCGGTGGGGATGTTGGTTTTATGAAGTGCGGCCATCAATGCGTTTTTGTCGTCGAATTTGCCTTTGATGACTTTGAGGGCGTTTTCGAGAATGGCGCCATTGACATAGGTGCCTGCGGCGTAGTATCCCGGGTCATAGGAAAACGCTTTTCTAAAGGCGGGGGCGAACTTGGCATTGATGGGGTTGTCAAGTTCGGCCGAGTACCAGCACACGGTCTCAATGCCGAGGGCTTCGTCGCCCATATTTCTGAGGACCGATTCGTCCAAGGTGGTCATACCACCGATGATGGCGAACTTGTTTTTGAGGCCATACTCATTGAGTTGGCGAATGAAGCGAAAGCCGTTAGAGCCGGCAAACCCTAGGAAAATGCCGTCGACATCGGTTTTGAGTTGAGCAAGGAAACTGCCGTAGTCGGGTGCGGTCAATGGGGAAAACAACTTTTGCACGATCTTGCCGCCATTTTCTTCAAAAACGCGCTGAAAGCCTGCATTCATCTCTTGCCCGTAAGCGATGTCGTCGGCAATCATGGACATGCGTTTGTATTTGAGGACCTTGGCGCAATAGTCTCCCATCACGTGTGAGCTCTGGGCGGAGGAGGAGGTGGCACGCACCACCCAAGGATTGGGCTTGCGTTGGGTCATGTCCTCGGCCGCGGCGACCGACAAGGTGGGGATTTTGTGTTCGGCAATGTAGTCATCGATGGCCAAGACCTCAAAGGCAGCCAAGGGGCCCACGAGCACGTGGATTTTATTGAGTTCAACGAGTTCTTGGATTTTGGTTTTGGCGTTGGCTGGCGAGCCGCCTGTGTCGGCCACAAAGAGCTGGGTTTTGACGCCAGCCAGGGTGTTGTTGCGCTCATTGAGGTACATTTTCAAGGCGAGTTCCATGTCGATGCCACCCGAGGCCAAGGGGCCGGTTTTAACGGTCAAGAGCCCAATGCGCAGCACATCACTTTGCGCGCTGGCCACGTTGTTGAGTGCCATGGACACGCCAGCAGCAGCGGTGCCTTCTATAAAAAGTCGTCTGGAAGTTGTCATCATTGTCTCCTGTTGTTGAGGGGGCTCTCAGAGTCTGAGGACTCTTGGCCTTTGCCGGCTCTTGGGCCTTTTGGCAATATAGCGTCTCGTTTGACGATCCGCTACTCAGAGAAACACTAGGAGAGCCCCAGAATTGGGGGCAAGACCCCATGCTCCCAGACTTCAACGCCCGGGTTGTTGCCCTGTTGGGAGAGACAATTGCGAAAATTGGGGGGATTTATTGGGATTGGGCTGCAAAACCCGCCCATCAGTGGCCCAAGGCTGCATTCACTCGGGGCATCACTTCGGTGGCAAAGAGTTCCATGGAGCGCTTGCCCAAGGCTGGATCCATCCAGTCATGGCAGGCGTAGAGCAAATTGCCAAAGTCGCCCACGTGCGCATGAAAAGCCAGGATTTGATCCACCACCGAGCTCACGCTGCCCGCGAGCACCAAACGCCGGGTGACATAGTCGGCGGTGACCTCGCTGTCGGGCATATTGGGGTCGGTTTTGAACAGATTGCTTCTGCCGCCATTGACCAATTTTCGAGACAGTTGCTTGAAGTAAAAGTGGTAGGGTCCACCCTCTTCAAGGGCATAGCGTTGTGCGGTTTTGTCGTCATCGGCCACAAAGATGCTCTTGGCCACGCGCCAGTCTTGGGCTCGTGGCACGGCACCCACCGCCTCTCGCCCCTCACAGTATTTGGGCCAATGCGACTTGACCCACTCGGGCATCAAGAAGTTGGCCGAAATGGGGAACCATCCCCGCTTGGCCATTTCGGTGACCCCTTTGGAAAAGGGCGCGACCGCGGTGCCCACGATGGGGGGGTGGGGTTGCTGATACGGCTTCATGATGAAGCCTTGGCCAATCTCAGGGATCATGGTTTTGGCGACCGACACGTTCCAAAACTCGCCTTCGATGTTGTAGGGCGGCTCAGACGTCCAAATTTTAAGGATGGTGTTGATGGACTCCACAAACATGGCGTTGCGGTCTTTGCCAAAGTTGCCAAACATCTCTGCGTCTGACATCAAGCCCCCAGGGCTGATGCCCATGATGAAGCGGCCTTTGAGCAAATGATCCACCATGGCCACTTGGGCGGCAATGTGGGCGGGGTGCATATTGGGCAAATTCAAGGTGCCCGAGCCCAATTTGATCTGATGGGTTTCTGCGGCCAAGGAGGCCAAAAAAATCAAGCTCGAGGTCACCGTTTCAGCTGCATCGGTGACGTGTTCGCCCACATAGGCCTCGCTGAACCCCAATTGGTCGGCCAAGATGATGGCTTGCCGGTCTTCTTGCAGAGTCTCGGTGACGTTGCGATTTGCAGGGTGCAGGGGCATCATAAAGGTACTGTATTTCACGGGCTTTACTCCAAGGTGCAATTGTGGGCTCTGGCCATGGACTCGTGGGGGGTGCCACGTGCATGCTGAGCTATTGAAATTGGTCGCATTGTCGCTTGTCAAGCGCGGTGTTGGCCATGGTGAAACTACCTGTTTTTTTAAAAAAGAGAAATTTTATGTGGCTCAGGCGCCATGATGACAGCGTGCGTTTGTCCTTTGGCGTGTGGGTTTTAACGTCTGAGGGCTGAAAACTGGGACTCATTTGACTTGGCTCAAGATGCTGGGACTCTGGCTTGAGCATACTCGCCCAAAAGGAGTCAAGAGACGTATGTATTCAGTCACCGAGCAATTGTTAGCGCATTACGATGTTCCCGGTCCTCGGTACACCTCTTATCCAACTGCGGACCGTTTTGTTGAGCAATTTGATCTAGATCAATACACCAACGCATTGTCTTTGCGCCGCGAGGGTTTGACCGCCCATGCTTTGCCCTTGAGTATTTATATTCATATTCCGTTTTGTGAGTCGATTTGCTACTACTGCGCGTGCAACAAAATCATCACCAAAAAATACGACAAAGCCATTGAGTACTTGGATTTTCTCGACCGTGAAATTGAGCTCCAGACCAATTACCTGGGGGGCAAACAATCGGTCTCCCAGCTGCATTTTGGAGGCGGGTCGCCGACTTTTTTGAATGACGACGACTTACACCAGCTGATGATCACTTTGCGCAGCAAGTTCAATTTCACCTCTCAGGCCGAACTCTCCATTGAAATCGACCCCAGAACGGTCAATCCCGTTCGACTCGAACACTTGAGGGCCTTGGGGTTTAACCGCATCAGCTTTGGCGTGCAAGACTTTGAGCCCTTGGTGCAAGAGGCCGTGCACCGTGTTCAACCCTTTGCTGCGGTCAAGGCCTTGATGGAGTCCTCCCGCGCGCTCGGGTTTGACTCCATCAACATGGATTTGATTTATGGACTGCCCAAGCAAACGAGCACGACATTCAATCGCACACTCGATCAAGTCATCTCCCTGAGTCCCGATCGATTGGCCATTTATGCCTATGCTCATTTGCCCGAGCGCTTCAAGCCTCAGCGAAGAATTGTGGCAAGCGATTTGCCTGCTGCGAGCGACAAGTTGGTCATGCTCTCGAACGCCTTGAATCGGCTTCAAAACGAGGGCTATGTCTACATTGGCATGGACCATTTCGCCAAAGCAAACGACAGCCTCGCCAGGGCCAAAAACGAGGGTCGCTTGCACCGCAATTTTCAAGGCTACAGCACCCAGCCTGAAGGTGATTTACTCGCCTTTGGCGTGTCTTCGATTGGAAAAGTGGGCGCCACCTACAGCCAAAACGCGAAGACCTTGGAGCAATACGCGGACTTGCTGGGAGCGGGCCTCATTCCGGTGGTCAAGGGGCTCAGGCTCACCCGTGACGATGAACTCAGGCGCGAAGTCATCATGTCCATCATGTGTCAAGGTGAGCTCGATTACGCGGCGATTGAAAAGGTCTACGGCATCGAGTTCGAGGATTTTTTTGCGCAAGAAGTGGTCAAACTCCAAGAGTTCGAACGCCAAGGGCTTGTTGCCATGAAGGCGAGCGGTTTTAGCGTGACGCCCCTGGGATGGTATTTCGTGCGGGCCATTGCGATGGTGTTTGATGAGTATTTGAACGAACAGCAAGATCAAAAAAAGTTTTCCCAAATCATTTGAGACACAAGGAGCCATCAAAATGAAACATACCGTCCTCTCAGTTCATCCTTTCTCGACACTCTTGTCGGGTGTTGTTTTGGCCCTGTGCTGCTCGACAGTAGCACACGCTGTTGATGTCGACGCGGCCAAGGCGTTGGCAAGGCAAAACAATTGCTTCAAGTGCCATGCCATTGACAAGGACAAAGAGGGTCCTGCCTACCACGCGGTGGCCGAGAAGTTCAAAGGCAAAACAGGTGCGCAGGCGCGTTTGATCGAGCATCTCACCTCAGGCGAAAAAGTCAAGTTCCCCGATGGGCACGAAGAAGAGCACAAGATCGTCAAGACCTCCCCACCGAAAGACATGGACCAAATTAAAAACTTGGTTGACTGGATTTTGTCTCTGTAGTTAATTGATTTAAAAAATGCGTGAGGCGAACATGAAGATTCTAAAAATAATTTACCTGGTGTTTTTTCTCTATTTAATTTGTTTTGAGACTTCCTTTAGTTACGCCCAAAATTTAACCTTGCCCAATTTGGGTGAGGCACCCAGTCGAGCCGTGGTCGCCAAGGAGGCGCTCAAGAGAGACGCTGTTTGCACAGGCTGTCACGATGAGAGCGAGACAGCCCCCATTCTCTCAATTTACCAAACCAAGCACGGGGTGAGGGGAGACACCAGGACGCCCACGTGCCAGTCTTGTCACGGCGAGAGTGACAAGCACGTCAAAGGTGTTGCTGGCCCCAGCGGCAGAACTGCACCCGATGTGGTCTTTAAAAAGGGCGTTTATGCCTTGACAGGTGACAAAGAGCGCTCAGCCCAGTGTTTGACTTGCCACAGTGGCTCCAAACGCAGCAATTGGGATGGCGCGGCCCACCAAAACAACGGCGTAGCGTGTAACAGTTGCCACCAAGTTCACCGCCCGATGGATAAAGTCCTTGCCAAGGTCACGCAACCCGATGTTTGCTTTACCTGTCACAAAGACCAGCGTGCGGACACCAAGAAAATTTCACACCACCCGATCCAAGAAGGCAAGGTGACTTGCTCGGATTGTCACAATCCTCATGGTTCTAGCGGTCCCAAACTTTTGAAGAAAAACACAGTCACGGAGACTTGTTATCAGTGCCATGCTGAAAAACGCGGACCCTTGCTGTTCGAGCACCAACCGGTGACGGAGGACTGTACCAACTGTCATACCCCACACGGCTCCAACATCACGCCTTTGCTGAAATCGCGCCCACCCTTCTTGTGCCAAGAGTGCCATGACGGAACACACGCCAGTGGTACGCCTGTCGGTCCCAATGCGGCAGGGTATCAGGGGGGGGGTGCCAAAACCAATCCAAGCGGTGCCGCGCTATTTCCCAGTAAAAATATCGTCGGCCGCGCATGCATGAACTGTCACAGTCAAGTTCACGGCTCCAACAGCCCTGCGGGTGGCTACTTGCAACGCTAACAATTGGAGGATGTGATGAATATGCAAAAAAACAATTTCAAATTGAGTGCCGTGGCATTGGCAGTGGTCAGCTCACTGGTGGCGATGTCGGCCCTGGCAGACGACGAAGAGGCTGCAGCCTTAAAAACACCCGTCAACAACGTTGAAATCGGTGTTTTGAATGTGTCCAAGGATGCGGCGAAGTTTGGTGAGTACACGGGTTTGAACAAGTCAGGCGACTACGCCGTCGGTAACGTGAATTTGCGTGGTGGTTCGGCATATGCCCCAAACGACCAAGGTGGCACCAACCGGTGGTCCATTCGAGGCACTGACTTGGGGTCCACGTCCCGCTCGGGTGAGGCAACGCTCAGCGACCAAGGGTCTTGGAATTTGGGCGTGCAATACGATGAGTTGAAGCACAATTTATCGGACTCGTACCAGACCCCTTATTCGGGCTCGATGGGGGGCGCCAATTTCACACTGCCAGGTTTTGGGCTGGTTGCCAATACCAACAATGGGATGACGGCAGCGCAGTTGGCCGCGTTTCAGAACATGGACATCGCCTCCACTCGCAAGAACACCACGCTCAGTGGAAGTACGGTGATCAATTCGCGACTGACTTTCAATGTTGATTACAACCACTTGGATCAAACTGGTGCGAAGTTGATGGGGTTTGGCATTGCTGGCGTGGCCGGTGCAGCAGGTGAGAGTGTCTCCATTTTGCCCATGCCCACGAACTACAAAACAGACACTTACAGTGCTGCGTTGAATTGGCGTGATGGTCCAGGCTATGCGTCCGTGACCGCGAACAGTTCAATTTTTACGGACCGCAATTCGAGCGTTCTTTTCCAAAGTTGGGCGGGTGCCACGGGCATGCAAAATATGCCCACTGCACCTGATAATTTATTCAATCAGTTGAACCTCACGGGGGGCTACAAGTTGTCCACGCGCACCAAATGGGTGGGCAATGTGTCCTATGGCGTTGGCTCGCAAAACGTTCCCTTTGTGACGACGAATGCCTTGCTTTTGAGCAGCAATACGCCATCGTCCTTGAGCGGCTCGGTCGTGAATACCCATGCAGACCTCAAGCTCACCGATCAAACCACCCGCAATTTGGTGTTGAGTGGCGCCTACAAGTTGGATGATCATGACAACCGGACCGCATCGAACATGTACAACTTCAATGCGATCAGTGGTGCCAACCCGGGCACTTATCCCAATACACCGCTGAGCATCCGCAAGGACTTGTTGGAGTTCGCGGGTGACTATCGCCTCAAAGAAAATCAGAATGTTCGTGTTGCTCTGTCCCGTGAGTCAATAGACCGCAATTGCAACAACTTTGCCTCAGGCGGGGGCACTGCCTACTTGGCAAGCAGCAACTGTGTGGTGGCCAAATCCAGTGCAGACAACAAGCTCGATGCGACGTACCGCATCAAGACCGGTGAAGACACCACGGTGCGCGTGGGCTACGCCTTCAGTGACCGCAAGACAACAGCAGATCCTTATGCGCTGGCCGCGTTCATCAGTAAAAATGGGGCAATTCCTGGACCCGTTCCTGCGACAAACCCCACGCCCGCCGGACAAAACGCAGGGGACTATTTCGGGTTTTACCCCTTCTTTTCTGCTTCACGTCTGGAGCAGGCGATCAAAGCGAGCGTGAATTGGCAAGTCAGCGAGAAAATGGACTTGGGTCTTTCAGGGCGCTATACGGGCGACAGGTATCCCGACAGCACGTACGGTGTTCAAAACGGTAAGACTTGGAGTTTGAACGCTGACGCAACCTACAACTACCAAGAAAATGGTGCTGTGAATGCCTATGTCACGCAGCAATACCGTCAACGCGACATGACCAATTTGCAGCGTTACACGACAACTGTCAGTGCTGCATCGGCCACTGCGATCGGTATTCCGGCGACCGCATCGTGGACCAATAATTTAATCGATCAAGACATCACCCTGGGCTTTGGGCTCAAACACGGTGGTCTGATGGCGGGTCAGTTGCAGTTGGGTGCTGACCTCAGTTACTCGCTGGGCAATGCCGCTTACAACACGATGCTCAATTACAACGGTGCAACAACGGGGGGGCTCACTTGCAGCAATTCTGCCATTCTTTCCTGTGGTCAATTGCCCGATATCAGAACCTTGATCACGAGACTCAAACTCACTGGAATTTACCAAGTGGATAAATCTTCCACCGTTGCGGTGAACTATTTGCAACAACGCATGGACAGCAACGACTACTTCTATAACGGCTATCAGACGGGTTATGTGCCCAGCACCTTGCTGCCGACCAATCAAAACAGTGGAAGCTATTCGGTTCAAGTGATTTCTGCAAGTTTCATTCATAGCTTCTAAGCGCCATCAAGCGTTTTTCATGCGGGGATGAGTTTGGGGTTTGCACATGTGTGCTCCCATGTCGTATTTGATTGATTGGATAAAATGATGAGCGAAGTTAAATTAGGCGCTTTCAAGCGTTTTTGGGAAATACTTAAAAAGCCCAGTGCCAAGTATTCCATTTTGGCGCTCACGAGTGTGAGTTTTGTTGGAGGTATTATTTTCTGGGGGGGATTCAACACGGGCNTTGAGATGACCAATAAGTTGGAATTTTGTATTTCTTGTCACGAAATGAGAGACAACGTCTACCAAGAGTACAAAGAGACCATTCACTACACCAATCGCACGGGGGTGAGGGCAATCTGTTCGGACTGTCACGTGCCCAAGGACTGGACCCACAAGATGGTTCGCAAAGCCAAAGCGAGTTTTGAGGTCTGGGGCAAGCTCACGGGGGTGATAGACACCAAGGAGAAGTTCGAGGCGGAGAGGATGACGCTGGCCACCCATGAGTGGCAGCGCATGAAAGACAGCAACTCGCGCGAATGCCGCAACTGCCACAGCTTTGAGGCCATGTCGCCTGAGCTGCAAAAACAAACGCCTTACAAGAAACACATGAAGGCGCAAGAAGAAGGCAAGACCTGCATTGATTGCCACAAAGGCATTGCTCACCATTTACCGAAAGAGTACGTCGATCCCGATGAGTGATGCAGTCCTAGGACCTCCCGCTCTTTGTGGCGGTGCCTTGCTGCATGCAACCAGGCCATGCGCTTTGACCATGCGCTCAGGCCCGGGCAATCGGTAAATCTTGCCAAGAGGTGGTGTACTGCGGGGTGAGTCTTTCTTGGCGCATGGACCACAAGCGGCTTTGTTCGGTAAGACCGGTGCTGGCCATGCCGAGGGTGCCCCGTCCATAGCGCTGGTTCAAGGTGTCGAGCGCGTGCATGAGTCTGGGCGTCTGCACACTTTGCGCTGCGTCCTGCGTCTCCTCCAAGTCGAGTTCACCTTGGTGCACATCATCGGCACTGAGGTCGAGGAGCATCACGCCGGCCTTGGCGAATTGGTAGCCGGGTTTGTAGATGAGTTGGAGTCCTGCTGTGGCGGCACTCACCAAGTGAGCGGTGTTGGCACTCGGTCTCCTTAAGGGAATCACCACACTTTGACTGTAGCGCGGTCCTTCTCGGAAGGGGCTTGTGCGGATGAAGACCAAGACCTGCGAGGCGCAGCTGTGTTGACGCCGTAGTTTTTCGCCTGCCCGCGAGGCAAACTCACCGACGGCTTGAATGAGTGGCTCCAAGGTGGTGACGCCTTGACCGAAACTGCGGGTGCAGGCAATTTCTTGTTTGCTGGCTGGTGCGTGCTCAAGTGCAATGCAGGGCACACCGTGGAGTTCACGCCAAGTGCGCTCGAGCACCACGCCAAAGTTTTGCCTCACGATGCTCGCTTCGAGTTGAAGAAAATCCCATACGGTGTTGACCTTGGCCTCTTTGAGTCGGCTGCCGATGCGTCGGCCCACCCCCCAGATTTCTCCCACATCGCTGGCTTGGTAAAGGGCTTGGCGGGCCTGAGGGCTCAAGTAGCCCAAGTGGCAGACCTGGGCGAGATGACTTGGGTAGACACCGGGTTTTCGCTCGGCGGTCTTGGCGATGTGATTGGCCAGTTTGGCCAGTGTTTTGGTCTCCCCAATGCCAACGCAAGTGGGCAGTCCCGTCCATTGCAAAATGCGCTCACGCACGCGCCGTGCTCGCAAGAGCAAGTCACCTCGAACGCCAGCGAGGCTCACGAAACTTTCGTCGATCGAGTAAATTTCTTGCTCAGGTCCCAGGCCCGCGGCCACCGTCATCATGCGCTGGCTCATGTCGCCATAGAGTGCAAAGTTGGCCGACAGCGCGACCAAGCCGGCTTTTTGTTGCCAGTCCGCGATCTTGAAGAAGGGCTCGCCCATGGCAATGCCGAGTGCTTTGGCTTCATTGCTGCGCGAGATGGCACAGCCATCGTTGTTCGAGAGGACCACGACGGGCGCGTGGTTGAGCGACGGTCGAAAGACGCGTTCGCAACTGACGTAAAAATTATTGCCATCGATGAGGGCGTACATGGCGTGGGGCGTGGGGGCGAGTTTGCGGTTGAGCGAGGCGCTTTAGTCCAGGGATTGCACGGTTTTGCGAAAACGTTTGATCGAGCTCGTAACGACACCGCAAATGCGCAGGCTTTGACCGTCCTTGAAGGTGATGTCGGGGTAGGTGGGGTTGGCGGGTTGGAGTTTGATTTGTCCATTGCGTTTGTAGAAATACTTCACGGTGAACTCGCCATCGACCTCGGCCACCACCACGTCTTTGTGCACCGGCGTGAGGGCGCGGTTGACCACCAGGATGTCGCCATCGAAAATGCCCGCCTCTGTCATGGAGTGCCCCGAGACTCGCCACAAAAATGTGGCCACGGCGTGGGAGATCAGCAGCTCGTTCAAGTCGTGTCGTTTGACGGAGAAATCTTCCGCTGGTGAGGGAAATCCTGCAGGTACCTTCCCTGGGACCACGCGCAAGGGCAGGTGGCTGGGCTCGAGTGTGTAGCCCCAAGCATCGGGGGGAAGTGTGAGGTGTTTCCCCTCGGGCGTGCTGTTGTGGGGGAGGGGGTTGGGGCTGTTCATTTGTACAGTATACGGCAAGTCGGAGAAATACCCGATTTGGGAAATGTCGTCCCATGCGCGCGGGTGAATCTCAAGCCATTGGCGCTTCGGTCAAATCAAGTTGTTCGATTGTAATGATAATCATTCTCATTTATAATGGCGTCTTTCTTCATGAAAAGGTAAAAATGAGTACTTTTTTAGGTAAAAATAAAATTTTTTGGATATTGTTGGGTATGTTCACCAGTTGGATGTCTTGTTCATGGGCTCATGCCGATGCCAATGATTATGTGGCGACACCCAAGGTGGAGGCTGGCGAAAAGGAAGTTGACTTCAAATCCGGCGTCAAACGCAACCGTGATGGCTCGAGTCAAGCGGCCAACTCCTTGGGGCTGGGCTATGGTGTGAACGAGCGTTGGTTCACCGAGGTGTATGCCAAGTACGCCCGATCCCCCAATATGGGCAGCACATTTGATGCATGGGAGTGGGAGAACAAATTTCAGTTGACCGACGCCAAGGACTGGGCGATCGTCGGGTTCTTGCTCGAGATTGAAAAGCCCCAAGACACCGGCGCAGGTATTGAGCTGACCTATGGTCCCTTGCTGCAAAAGAGTTGGGGAAGACTTCAAGGCAATTTCAACATCTTGATCCAAAAAAACGTCAATGCCACGCAGCCCTTCAATACCGAGCTGCACTACCAAGCGCAACTCAAGTGGAGAGAGACCTCTGCATTTCAGTGGGGCGCGCAAGCCTTTGGAAACGTGGGCTCCCAAGAATCCTTGGTCGTTGGAGCCCCCAGCGCCATGCAAGAACAAAATATCGGGCCCGCGGTTTTTGGTCGATGGAGCACCGGCGCGAGAGAAGGTATCAAGTGGAATGCAGCGTGGCTCAGGGGGGAGACCCAGGCGACGCCAAGCTCGACGATCAGGCTACAAGTGGAATACGAATACTATTGACGGGGAGAAATTAAACTTCCCGATCTTGCGGGCTGTACGACCTAGCACGCCTCAAGTGGCGAGAGTCTTCTGTATTTCAGTGGGGCTCGCAAGCCATTGGTCATGTGGGTTGCCTCGATTCCCTGGACATTGGAGCCTCAGGGCCTTGCAAGAACAAAACATCGGCCCCGCGGTTTTGGGTCAACGGAGCACTGGCGCGAGAGAAGGCGTGGCGTGGCTCAGGCGGCAAACCCAAGCAACGCCAGGCTCTACAATCAGCTTACAAGTGGAATACGAATACGATTGATGAAAACCGCCGATCTCCTGCGTTTAATTTTGTTAGGAGCCATCTGGGGTGGTTCATTTTTTTTCATGCGCATGGTCTCGCCGGTCTTGGGTGCGGCCTATTTGGCGCAAGGTCGTGTGTTGGCTGCCGCCTTATTTTTGGCGGGTCTGTCGCTTTACTTCGGCCGCAAACCACAACTGCGCACGAGGGCGGTGCACTACTTCACCTTGGGGTTTTTTAACTCGGCCTTGCCGTTCATGCTTTTTGCCTACGCGTCGTTGGAGTTGAGCACTGCAGAATTGGCGATTTTGAACGCCATGTCACCGGCCTGGGGCTTTCTCATTGGATTGGCAAGAAGAACCGAGGCGTTGACTTTGAAGCGCGGTTTGGGCCTGCTAATGGGTGTTCTCGGGGTGGCTATTTTGTTGGGGATATTTTCCGCAAACCACCATCAAGCCAATGCCTTGGCGGTGGGCTTGGGATTGGTCGGGGCGATGTCGTATGGCGTGGCGTCCAACTACGCCAAAGTCTCCAAGGGGGTTGAGCCCTTTGACAATGCCCATGGGAGCTTATGGGCCTCGGTCATTTTGATCATCCCAGCACTTTTTTTCTTGCCCGTGAAATCTTCGCCCACGCCTGAGGTCATTTGGATCACTCTCACGATCGGTGTGGTCTGCACGGGCGTGGCCTTTTTGTTGTACTTCCGGCTGATTCAAGATATTGGAGCGACCTCGGCTCTCACGGTGACATACCTGATCCCATTGTTTGCAAGCCTATGGGGTGTCTTGTTTTTGCATGAGAACTTGAGTGCCAATACGCTAATCGGCATGTTGGTGATTATCACAGGAACCGCCTGGGTGACCGAGTTTGATTGGAAAGCTGTCTTTAACGTCAGAGACATGTAAGGGTGTACATCGAGTTTTAAAGAGATCAAAGTTGGATCCCAAAACTTGAAGCTGCATTCATCATTCCTGATCAAGTGGTTCAATGAAGGGTGTGATTTGGGGAAATTCCCTTATATACGAATGGATTAATTTTTTTTATATTGGTGCCACCAGTTTAATGAATATACAGCNGGTTAAATTTTGGAAAATAATTCGTATCTCAACGCCTTCCTTCTTGTTTTACTCGCCAGTTACTCGTTGTCAAGGGCAGACGCTGTAGAGTTGCCCTCCGTTGAGGTCATCGTCAACACGGTCTCTGGCAGTGGCGCTCCTTTGTCAAAAACCCCATTCAATGCGCAGACTCTAAAAGCCAGCGATGTCGCTGAGCAAGGGGCCAATAACGTGGCCGACCTTTTGAACAACAGTTTGGGGTCTGTCAGTGTCAGCAGTGGCAGTGGTAACTCTTTCCAAAACGATGTCAACTACCGGGGTTTTCAAGCAACTTCGCTCTTGGGTGCTCCTGTTGGTTTATCTGTTTATTTTGACGGCGTGCGAATGAACGAGCCCTTTGGCAGCATTGTCAATTGGGATTTGATGCCCATGAATGCCATTTCAAGGGTCAATGTTCTGCCCGGATCTAACCCCATGTTTGGTGCCAATACCTTGGGGGGGGCCTTGGTGATCGATACAAAGAATGGCAAAGACAACCCAAGTATGAAACTCAATGTGCTGGGCGGATCATTCAATAGAAAAAACTATCAATTGACATCGGGGTGGGTCGATCAGGAGCATGGCAGCGATTATTTCTTTGCGGGGAACTACGATAAAGACAACGGATTTAGAAGCTACTCGGGCTCCGAGGTCAAACAGTTGTTTGGCAAAGCCCGTTGGCACGATGGCATTACCAAGATCGATTTATCGCTGGCCTATGCGCATACCCATCTGATGGGCACCCAATCATTGCCCGCAGACATGATGTCCAAACCGGATTTGGCCTACACGTGGCCCGACAGCATTTCAAACCAAATGGTCTTGTTGAACTTGAGGGGTTCACACTGGCTCGATGACAGCCATCAATTGACGGGCAATGTGTATTTTCGAGAGTCCAACTCAAGCGCCATCAACAGCAATGTAAAACTCGATGACGGTTGTACCAATGCGGATGGGTCATGGGCTACAAGTGGCAACAACCCCAAGTGTGCAAATATGGCGCCCAATGGAACAGCCATCAATTCGATCACAGGCGCTGCTGCCCAAGGTCTCGGTTTTGGGCGTTGGACCAACAGTATCAACACGAGTCTCGTTGACTCTGTCACGCACCAGAAAACACTCGGGACAGGGTTTCAATGGTCTAATTTTGAAAATGTATGGGGGCGCAACAACACCTTGAATTTGGGGGCCGTTGCTGACTATTCGCAAATCAATTATCAACAAAATACCTATTTGGCCAGGCTGTTGAATTATGAAGCCGTCTCAATCGCCAATCAAGAGTATGGATTCACAGCCAATGGATCGCCACCGTCGCCAAGCAACCCTCTGGTATTCAATGGCAGCAATGTTCTCTCAGGTGTCAATTTGACCTCCAACACCAGCAATTTGAATGCTTATTTCACGGATAGCCACGATTTGAGCGAAAAAATCAGTGTAACGCTCTCGGGGTCATACAACCTCACCAACATCAATCAAATTGGCGTCAATCGTCAATATTTGAATGACGATGGCGGTTATTCCTGGACCGATTCGGTCACGGGTTTGAATTATTACAACCCAAGTTATCTGGGCGCCTACAAGTACGCCAACAGCAGCCCAGGATTTGTATCCACACTGGCCCCGAGCGGCACCGCGGGCCCAGAAACCAGCAGTTTGAATGGCACCCATCAATACCATCGGTTCAATCCTGCAATTGGATTTAACCATCACATCGATCAAAGCAATGGGATTTTTGCCAATTACAGTGAATCCACTCGAGCCCCGACATCGATTGAACTCTCCTGTGCCAATCCATTGAGCCCTTGTGCGCTGCCAACAGGGTTCAATGGGGATCCTGATCTTAAAGCGGTGGTGGCCAAGACCTTTGAAATTGGAGCTAGGGGAAGATTCACGCCCAATACCCATTGGAATGTTGCCATCTATGACTCCAAGGTGCAAAACGATATTCAATTCATTTCGACCTCAACCACCTATGGCTATTTTTCCAATGTCGGCAATACCCAGAGGCAGGGCATTGAAATGGGGACACAATCGCAAATCGATCAATTATTTCTCGCGCTCAATTATGGTCTCGTCAAGGCTCAATACAAATCCAATTTCACAACCGTTGCCGGTGCCAACGTCATCAGTGGCGACTCTATTCCTGGAGTTGCCAATCAAGCCTTAAAGATTCGCGCTCGCTACAGGGCGAGGGCAGATTTGTTCCTCGGTGTGAATTTGAACCTCGTGGGCAGCCAATGGATGCATGGCAATGAAGACAATTCCGACCCCAATGGAAGAGTTCCTGGCTACGGCATTGTCAATCTCAATTTAAACTACAAAATCAATGGTCAACTGTCGGTCTATGGTTTGATCAATAACTTATTCGATAAACAATATTCGACCTATGGATTGTCAGGACAAACCAGTGTTTACACACTCCAGCAACAAAGCTTTTTAACGCCAGCGGCCCCGCGAGCTATTTGGGTGGGCTTAGGCTACAGTTTCAGTGGAGATGCTCACAAAACACCTGAAACACCATAAGCTGATCGAGGGGGTGCTTGGGTTGGGTTGGCGTGACCTTTGCATTAAGGCGCCACTTGGGGGCAAGGACTTTTAGATCATCTTGTTGATGGGCTCAGCTTGTGTTGTTCAGTTGGTTTTTGAATGCATAATGGGCGTTTTAAAACCCCAGTCTTAGCCCCTTGCCCATGTCGTCCAATAGCCGCCAAGTCACAGTCGTCCATTCTTTGGACAAGTCTAGTCGCAAACCCAGCGCAGATCAGATCCTGAAGAAAAAACTAGCAAAAGCAAAATTGGATTTCAAGCGAGCGCAACATAAATTAGAGCTGTATAAAAATTGTGCGGTGTTGCACAATCAGCGTCGATACGAGCTTTTGACGCCTCAGATTGATGTGCTCAATCAAATGCTAAAACAGTGGGTGAAAGCACTCATTCATGCGCATCAGAAATTCAAATGGAATCCTTCTGAGTATGACGCCATCGAAGACGAAATTATGGATGCGATTGAAGCCCTGGCCGCAGAGTTGCCAGGGGATGCCGAGGTCATGGAGCTTCTCAAGCAATACAATTACGAGGACGATCACGGCGAGGATGAAAACGGCGAAGAACAAGACCCTGAAGATGGCGATGGCGATGGCGATGAATGGGATGATTTATTCAACGATGGTGTCGAGGGCACTCCAAGTGGTGCGGG
>TBL_comb47_HYPODRAFT_10002630_pt1 | contig 21974 bp, 17 predicted proteins | sample TroBogypolimnion_40_FD_10682 | JGI IMG/M metagenome (IMG submission 10682) | reverse complement strand
CGTTAAACTACCGATACAGACTCCAAAGTACCCCCAAGTCCCAGTAGCTCAGTGGATAGAGCAACCGCCTCCTAAGCGGTAGGTCGCCGGTTCAACTCCGGCCTGGGACACGTTATTTCCCGTTCAAAAGAACGGATATTTCGTGCTTGCCCTTCGATCGTCTTACTTTTTCCCACAGTTTTTCCCACAGTCCGTTTTGCATCATCTTGTATCGCGATGCATGTTTATAGGCCGACTTGCATCAAAAAAACAAAAAAATAAAAATAGTTTCCAAAATTGGTCAAAATCTGCACCATTTGCGGACCTACCGAGCACAGTCGAAGTGTATGAACAGTGAAAATGAACTTAACTCGCTGCGGACCATCGACATTGAAGGTCTCTGCACACTCTTAAACCTTGGTCGCACAGCGATCTATCTGCTGACAAAAGACAGCTCCTTTCCTCAGGCGTACGGGATTACGGCCCGCCATTACCTATGGGATTTAAGTGAGGTCGAACAATGGATCACTTCCCGAAAAGGTCTCAAGCCAAAAGCTCGAGGAACTCACAAGGAAGCTAAACAGGTTTACTTCCTAGATGGGATCCGCGTGGAAAGGGTGGGTGCCTGAACATGGTGATGCGCAGGAAGCCAATACTTAAGCTGGATAGTGTTGTAAAGATCTATGGTCCGACGACGGACATTGGAAAAGGAAAGTATTACCGGATCGTCTATCCTTCCGACGGAGGTTTAAGACAGACAACTGCAACCACCGAGGATTCTGCTTTTGAGAAAGCTCACCAACTTGCGAGGAAGATAAAGAGTGGCGGCGCACTCCGATGCGAGTTAACAGTTAATGATTTTCTGGACGCCTACCTAAATGCCGATTTGAGGGGAAAATCGGGGAATGTTTGGGGACCCAAACATGCGCGAGAACAGAATGGGTTGATGAATCGCTATGTTCGTCCTGTGCTCGGAACGAAGCAGTGTATAGAAATAACTAACGAATCCCTCAAGGAGATTGTCCGAAGTGGAAGCACCTTTTCCAACGGCGAACACTTACGTACGGCGATAGGGGCTTGGATTCGCTGGGGAAAGGGCGAGAAGTGGGTGGTTTCTGATCCGCTAGAGCTGCTGCACGGTATGAAAAATACGACGAATCAAATGAAGGCAGCGGTAAAAGCTAAGCAGTCAGGTCAAGGAAAACTCTACATACATCCCGACCAGATTCCCTCCCACGCTGAAGTTGATGCCCTGGCGAAGGCAGCGGCGAAAACGACAGGAATTTGGTGGTACGAGCTAATGTTTAATTTGGCCGCCTATTCTGGATTGAGAATTGGTGAAATTATTGATTTAGATGTCTCACACATAGATACGAAAGCCAAGACAGTGGAGGTGCTGTCGCAGTGCCTAGAGGTCGGTGGAAAAAAGCATCGCACGTTACCTAAGATGTCAAAGCAAAGAACAACTATTTACCCGACCACGACACCCTCTGGCTATCCGCTATCAAAGCAGATGGAGCGGCGCGTAATGGAATTGAAGGCTCTCAAAAGAGTTCCCAGAATTCAAGATGGCGCGAAGCGCTTACTGCTTTTTCATAATAAGAACGGCGGCTGGATCTCACAGGGGTCGTTCTCCAAAGACGTAAGGATCCCTGCCCAGAAAATAGCCGGGTGGCCCATGGACGAACGAGGTCGATTCATCTGGACTTTTCACTCGTTACGCCACGTGTTTTGCAGTTACTATCTCGGAGAGTTAAAACAGGATGTTAGTGATGTCGCGATAGCTGTTGGACATTCCAGTCCCTGGACGACCTACTCGATGTATGTAGGCGCAGCAAAGACAGCAATTTCCAAGCTGAGCGCCGCGAATTGAGAAAAACGGGAACCCTGATGAAATCCTGATTATGGCAGGCGGGATTAGCGAAGCGATGAAAGGTTTGCCACGCAATTCAACCGTCAGTGGAGGATCTTTTGATCATCGAACTTGAAAGAGGCTAATTCATCGCTGGGAATTATGACTTAGTCGAGACTTTAGCCTGTTATAAACCTTTTCTGCTTGTACCCTTTTAGGATGACGCAAGAAATAAGCCCTGAGGCTTTTAAGAGTGCTATTCACGAGCTATTGGCTATTTACGAAAGTGATGACGCATTGGTTGTGACTCCTGGGGAAGAAGCTCGACTAGCCATGATTCATCCACTTCTCGCGCATACTTTTGAGATGGCACGGGCCGTTCTTATGCTTATAGAGGCTTCTCAGGTTTCTGCTGCCAAGGCGCTCTCACGCGTGGCGTTGGAGCACGCGGTTTTTGCTCAGTGGGTTTATCAACATCCGGAAGGTTTGCTTGGTCTATCGGCAAAGGAAGCCGCCTCGTATCGCAAGTTGTATAACGGACTTAAAGACGGCTTGGTCTTCCCCGATGAAATTGCTGAATTCTATGAGACTAAAATGAAAAATCCGATAGGGATATCTTCTGACGACCAACCTTTCGAGCAAGTTTGCTTGTGCTTTGAGGAAGGGAAAGATATTTATCGTATTTATCGACTCGTGAGCGGATCCGTCCATCCTGGAAATTTAACCGCTCGTGAGTACATAGAGCACTCCGGTGATGGTTCACAGGTTACTCTGCGGTGGAAGGCAGTAATGTCCGACCCAATTCCGCCGCTCCACGTAACAGCGCTCTCGGTATGTTTGGCAGCGTCCATATACGAAGATCTACGAGAAGGAAAACCCCGAATTAACGAAATCGAAAATATTGCGATGTCGGTGGGTATAAAAGTTCCCTTGGTATTAAAACCAATAAAATCTGCAGATTAATTTATATGAGATGGAAGTAGACAATAAATTAACAAACGAAGTTGCTGTTATCTTGATTTACTCTCAAAAGTAAAAACCCCGGTGGCAAACTGGGAGTAAAGCTCTTGCACTTTCTGGACAACCTTAAAAATAGGCGTCTCTAGTTGTTGTGATGCGTACTCTTTATTGAATCTTTCTATTAAACCGGGCAACAGTATTTGTGCTAATTCAGGTTTGTCATCTGGAACGCCTAAGGGGCCAACCTTTTCACTAAAGTTGATCCGTTGAGATCTTGCCTCTGAAATGGCACGCTTTACTGACCTTTTCCAACTATCGGTCATGGTAAAACTGACTTTCTTTTTTGAGGTTAGGGAGATCAAACCTTCACTAAGTTCTTGATCGTCAAAGTTGGCGAATTCATAAGTATTGCCTGGCCAAACAAAAAGGGTGACCAATAAATCGAGCTCACGTTCAGTAACCTCACCGCCTTGTCTGACTACTTCCCGTTTTACGGCGCTCTTGATCTTACTTTTAGTCTCCACTTGTCCTTCAAGTGTGGCCCATTTGTTTTCTGGATCAACTGCAATAACCAATACTGTTGGAGGTAACATCCATTGGTACTCGCGTAAGGAATGGCTGGGCCTGGGGGCAATGACGTATCTTGCTAAGAGGTCAGGGTTTGCTCTTGAACTTTCAGCATTTTGCACTCTAACTCTGTCGGGAAAATTCAAGTTAATTTCTTTCAATAACGCATTAAAGTGAATTTCTTCTGTATCGCCCTCTGCTAGAAGAAGTACTCTGGGATGCGGGGATAGGCCAAAAACAGCCAATTCTGACTCGAGAGGCCTCTCATTTTTCCAATGTGGCTTTATACGGTCGTGCAAACTTTGCCGAAATTGCGATCCTTCCAAATCGGGAAGCGGATCAAGCTGTCCACTTCTTGCAAGATCCTCGTGAGCCCTCAAAAAAACTTCTGCGGAAACGCGTAACCATAAGGAGTGGAGAGGAATTCCTTTAAGTTTCTCCCAACTCGAGATATTAGAATGTCTGATAAGTGGCCACCAATCGATTATGGGGTCGCTCGTCCTTGCTTGACTAAGCAATTCTTCTGCGGAGGCCACAAGTTTTGTTGGATCAAAACCACTCACACCGAGACATTGTTCGACCTCGACTTCTCTAATGAAACTCCTTAAATCAGGCTCCAAATCAGATCCAGGCGAGACGAGTCTTCCCAATATGTCAGGGAGGTACAAAGTAGCAAGAGCGCAGAGGGCAAGTTGCTCTGTCCGGAATTGATCTGCTTGCGCAAAAACAACCCCATCCTTTTTGGCTCTCTCCATTTGTTCTAGTGCCCGCAGTGCACGGGGTACGCGATTCAACTGCCAAGAGGAGTAGAGGTAACCGTTCCACCAAGTTTCTCTAGTTTCACCCGACGGGATCTCGAACGGTCGGGTACTTGCAAATTCCAGCTTTGCGCAATCCCTCACTCGGCCCTCCGCCGCCATTTCAATTACCCAGTAATTTACAGTGGTAGTGAAGGGGGGAGTCATCTCAATTCGTAACCCTTGATTTGGTTCATCATCCACGTAAAATAAAGGAACAAGGAGTTTTTGCTCATAGAGCGCTTGAAGAGTTGCCAAGCTCAGGGGATAGCCGCGCTGACTGGAAATTTTACTGAATTCGTCTGTCTTGAGAATCTTGTCTTGCCCGAAAATGAATGGGATGCGAAACAAGCCCATTGCAGAACCATCTGGGGATGCGTCCGTCGGTTCTCGGATTTCCAGATTCACGAGTGAAGATTAGTTCTGATTCAGATATTTAAAAAATATGACATTGCGAGTTTCACGAATGATTGGTGTTTTGCCAACTGAGACCACGTACGGTGGTGTTTTCGCTGAGTTTTTGCTAGCTCCCTAGGGGTCGAAGTGCTGGCAAACGTATTTGAGGGATTACCTAGTATTTGATGACGCAATTGCCCAGAAATAGCTTGCCGGCAAAGTTCCCCTTTGGGGGTCAATTGGACGATCTAACGCGGCAAGCTATTTTGCATCTATATCTCACTATTTGTGGCTATTTCGCGCTCAAAATCTTCATTCCTAGACCTCTTGGCCTTGGCGCGGTGATTGGCAACTGGGTCAAGAAAAGGTGTGTAACTACTACCCAAAAACTGCACAAACTTAGAATCGAACTCGTCGGATCGGATCCACTGAGTGGTCTAGTCATTGGCGTTTGTAATTCTCGATGCGGGAGTCAAGTGAAACTCACAAATCTTCGGTTAAGAGAGAAGGAGGTCACTCCGGCGTCGTGCGAGCATTGCTATCGATGTGGACGGCTTCTGCTTGGGGGCAGCGAGAGAGGTTGTTTGCTACACCTAAAGTCTAAAAAGCTGAGGCTTAATAGATGCCCCAAAGTGGATTGGACCTCAACGGAGCTCTTCCAAATGACGCTACTAATTATTGCGAAGCAATCTGATATTTCCGAGCAGGTATGGGCAACCACACGTCGGATGGTCGAGGTGTATCCATTTAAAGAGCCTTCGTTTGTAGCCAATCTGGTTCGTAAGCAACTTAATAGATAACCCGTTAAGAAGGGCTGCAGACCCTTGCGTTCCGACGCCTAGCGCGCACAGTAGAAGTTACTGATCGGCAAAAGGCCGTCAGGGAACAATCAGGAGATAATCCAAATGCCAAAAGTTCGATTCGATCAGATAGTCGCTGCCCTTGAAGCCGTGGTCGCCGACCCAGCAAATGAGGGCAAAAAAGCCGAACTCAATCGTCTCTCAGAGGAGAGCATTGAAGATACGGTTAGACAAATACACAAAGCCTCTAGAAAGAGGGCGAGGAAGTCTCGCTGAAAACCCAGCAAATGAGGACTTGAAAGGTGAAGATTTCCGGGCCTTGATCAATTGATCAAAAAGCGCCAAATTTAGACTTCTCTTGCTTGGATGCCGGTGGAGGTTGGAGATCGGCTATTAGTGGCCAATTTTCTTAAGAGTCGTAACTGTTAGGTTACGCTTGTCATATGTCAAGCGTAACCTAACAGATCGAATTTACCGAGAGTTTGTTACGGGGATTATTGACTCAGTACCACGGAAATCACGTTTAGATTTGCCGAATGCAACTGAATTTCCGACAACCTTCCTCCTTTCGAGGTGAGAACAGCTTTCAGGATGAAGCTACCAAGAGGATTGAATAAGTCTTCCCAATTCGAGAAACTGCCAAGTACACCTTCTTGTTCACTCATTGTCTCCAGGCAAGATTTCGGTGGCTGAAAACTTCCTCAGAAGAGGAGGATTTGGCAGGATAAACCTTCTACCCTTAGTTAAGGAAGATTGGTTGTCGACCTAAAGGTTGAGCTACTACCAGCCGGAAGCAAAACGAGAGGTACTACTTGAAATGGCTGTGAAAAAGTCCGAACTTTACGGATCAATTTGGAAGTCTTGTGACGAGCTCCGCGGGAGTATGGACGCCTCTCAGTACAAGGATTATGTACTTACTCTCCTCTTCGTAAAGTACGTCTCTGACCGCTACACCGGACCTTCCTCTATTCTCGAAGTTCCAAAGGGTGGAAGTTTTGCCGATCTTGTTACATTGAAAAACAAAGTAGACATCGGTGACAAGACAAACAAAGTTATCGCCAAACTTGCAAAAGCTAATGGGCTGGAAGATGTAATTATCACCAAAGATGTTGACTTTAACAACGAAGACAAGTTGGGTAAAGGTGCTGATCTTGTCGAGCGTTTAACCAACTTAATTGCCATCTTTGACGACCCTCGGCTTAACTTTTCTAATAACGTCGCTGATGGCGATGACCTATTAGGTGATGCCTACGAGTATCTGATGCGCAACTTTGCGACTGAATCCGGCAAGTCAAAAGGCCAGTTCTACACTCCTAGCGAGGTTTCTCGCATTATGGCGAAGGCAATAGGTGCCGGTGAGGCTACAAGTGCAAAGCAGACAATCTATGACCCAACTTGCGGTTCAGGCTCTCTCTTATTAAAGGCCCACGCTGAAGCCAAAGCGGGCTCTGGTTTTGATCTTGCGGTGTACGGACAGGAGAAAGACAACGCGACTGCTGTGCTTGCTCGAATGAATATGATCTTGCACAACTGCCCTACGGCAGAGATCGCACCTGCTGATAGCACGATGTCCCACCCGGCGTTTAAGGATGAGCGCAACGCCTCTCAGCTTAAAACCTTTGACTTTGTAGTGGCCAACCCACCGTTCTCCTCTAAGAACTGGTCTACCGGAGTAAAGCCTCTGAGTGATGAATACAAACGCTTCGAGTACGGTGTGCCCCCAGCAAAAAATGGTGACTATGCGTTTTTACTTCACATCCTTGCAAGCTTGAAGGCGACTGGTAAGGCAGCGGTCATCTTGCCTCACGGCGTACTCTTTCGTGGAGGTAGCGAGGGCGATATTCGTAAGCAAATAATCAACAGAGGCTTTATTAAGGCGATTGTTGGTCTACCCGCGAATCTCTTTTACGGCACCGGTATCCCCGCAGTCATTATGGTTTTGGATAAGGAAGGGGCGTCGGAACGAACTGGGATCTTTATGATCGATGCATCCAAGGGCTTCACCAAGGATGGCCCAAAAAATCGACTACGCGACCGAGACATACATAAGATCGTTGACACTTTAACCCAGCGCTCCGAGATCGATGGGTACTCACGGCTTGTGCCGATTGCTGAAATAGTTGATCCCAAAAATGACTTCAACTTAAATCTACCGAGATACATAGATTCCAGTGATCCAGAGGATATTCAAGACCTCAGCGCACATTTATTTGGTGGAATCCCTAATCGTGACATCGATGCCCTAGCCGCCTATTGGAAGGTCGCTCCGAAACTCAGGGGCAGTTTGTTTGGGCCATTTAGTAGGGACGGGTACTCATTTTTGAGGGTCGCCCCTGAGGATGTACTTGTAACTGTTTATATTGATCCTCAATATAAAAAGTTTGTAAGTGAAGCTGAAGCCAACTTCCGCGTGTGGCTATCTGAGTTCTCTTCGGAGTTTGGTGCACTGGAGAAGGGTGCCAAGCCAAAGCAAGTGATTGAGAAACTTGCGGAGTCGCTATTAGAGAAATCGACTGCTCTCCCACTTCTTGATCCCTACGGGATCTACCAAGTCTTGATGAGTTATTGGACTGATGTGCTTCAAGATGATGCCTTCCTCGTTGCGGCTGTGGGGTGGCTAGAGGCTGCGGAGCTGCACACGGTTACCGCCAAGGGTGAGGAGTCTGACTTAAAAGTTGGGAAAACAAAGTTTCGCTCGGATTTGCTACCAGCCAGAGTGCTGATCGATGCGTGCTTCCCCGAGATGCGCGATGCTCTTGCCGCAGCGGAAGAGGAAGCCGCTTTGAGAGAGTCTGAACTTGCCACCTTGATAGAGGAGTACACGGGTGATGAGGGACTACTCGATGAGGCCCTCACCGGCACGAGTAAAGTAGATAAAAAAGTGCGTGCGATTCGCATCACTGAAATTTCCAACGAACCGGAGTTCGTGGAAGAGCTTGAGGTGTTGAAGATGTGTGTCGAGATTGTTGAGAAACTTGACCTCGCGAAGCAAACAATCAAAACGGAGCAAACCAACTTGACTGGCGCCCTACTCGCAAAGTACCGGGATCTAGATGAGGCAGAGGTTAAGAGGTTGTGCTTAATTAAGTGGGAGTCGGCACTAGTCGCGGCAATTGAGTCTGATCGTTCTGGCGTTGCTCAGAGACTCGCAGACCGCATTTCCATCCTTGGAGATAGATACGATGATGTTTTAGGGACCCTCCGATTGAACTCTGGCGAATTTGATTCAAAGATGGATACCAACTTAGCTGCAATGGGCTACAGGCTGTTAGATGAATAGAACCCCGGGCACTTCGCCTTTTCGGTATCCAAATGATTGGAACGAGGCGAGTCTGGCAGAGGTAGCAACCATCGTAACTGGGCGAACTCCAGTAACTTCTGATCCTGGCAACTTTGGAAGAGACGTCCTGTTCGTTACACCTGGTGACATCGGAAAGACAAAATACCTACTTAATTCAGAGAGAAGATTATCTTTTCGGGGCGCAGCCCAATCCAGAACCATTCCGACAAATTCCGTCCTCTTCGTTTGCATTGGCTCGACAATCGGGAAACTCGGACTATCCACGAGAACTGTCAGCTTTAATCAGCAGATTAACGGGCTCGTGTGCAAACCTGGATTCTCACCTGAGTACCTATACTACGCGCTTTCCCTAGTTGCACCCGCTGTCAAGCAAAAGGCAAGTGAACAAGCGGTACCCCTTCTCAACAAAAGAGATTTTTCTAAGATCAAACTCTACTTCCCGTCCTTTGATGAACAGTGCGCGATTTCTCAGTGTTTATCAGATGTCGATACTTTGATTGATGCTCTGGACAAATTGATCGCCAAAAAACGTAACATCAAGCACGGTGCGATGCAGGTACTGCTAACGCGGAAGACAAGATTGCCCGGATTTAACGGAGAATGGACGACCAAACGCTTGGGCGATGTCGCTGCGATGTCGAGTGGTGGAACCCCACCATCCAAGGTCAAGGAGTACTACGGTGGAAATATTAAATGGGCGTCTATTGCCGATATGACGGGGTCTGGAAAGTATCTTTCTCGGACAGAAGTCAATCTATCAAACGCAGGTCTGAATAATAGTGCTGCAGTTTTGTATAAGGCGCCTATCATTTTATACGCAATGTATGCATCGCTTGGGGAAGTGAGCATCTGTCAAGAGGAGGTAAGTTCTAGCCAGGCGATTTTAGGCATCGCACCGAATGAACAGATTGATTTGGAATTCCTCTATTACTTGCTCGTTGCCTACAAACCTACTGTAAAGAGCTTGGGTCAACAAGGCACTCAATCCAACCTGAATAAAGGGATGGTGCAACGGTTTGAGTTTAGCGTGCCGTCGAATAAGAATGAACAACGCGCGATCGCTTCCGTTCTAGCTGATATGGATGCGGAGATTGATGCACTAGTCGCGCAAAAAGAGAAGACTGCGCTCATTAAGACCGGGATGATGCAGGAGCTGTTGACGGGAAGGACTAGGTTGCTATGAGCAATGTGGGAGCGGTTGAGCGCGCCACCCAGAAGCGTTTAGTGAAGCTATTTGTAGAGGAGCTTGGTTACAAGTACCTCGGGAATTGGGAGGCGCGAGAGGACACATCTTGTGTCGAAGAGGGGTATCTGCGGGAGTTCCTGACTTCACAAGGCGTGACGGCGGATCTGGTAAACCGTGCTGTTTTTCAACTTCAATCGACAGCAGGGGATCGTTCTCAGAGTCTCTACGCTAGAAACAGAAATGTGTACCAACTCTTGAGGTATGGGGCGAAAGTAAAGCCCGACTACGGTGAAGTGAGCGAGACAGTTTGGTTCATTGATTGGGAACACCCAACCAATAATCACTTTGCCATTGCGGAGGAAGTCACGGTTCCTCCTAGCACCGCCTTGGGACACTCAAAACGACCAGACATAGTTCTCTACGTCAATGGAATCGCACTGGGAGTCCTAGAGCTAAAGCGCTCGACCATTTCAGTGGGTGAGGGCATTCGTCAGAATCTAGATAATCAAAAACCCGAGTTTATAGAGCACTTCTTTTCGACGATGGCCTGGGTGATGGCGGGCAACGATTCCGAAGGTCTTAGATACGGAACCATTGAGACGAAGGAAAAGTACTACCTAACCTGGAAAGAGCTCTCAGAGAAGTTTGCCAACCCTCTCGATAAAGGCTTGGCGCAGATGTGCGAGAAAGAGCGCTTTCTAGATCTGATACATAACTTCATAGTTTATGACGCAGGTATTAAGAAACTTTGCAGACATAATCAGTACTTTGGTGTTCAGGCAGCTCATAAGTTTGCGTTGGAGGGTAAGAGCGGAATCATTTGGCACACTCAGGGCTCCGGTAAATCTCTCACAATGGTCTGGCTCGCTAAATGGATTAGGGAGAACATTGACGATTCTAGAATCCTGATAGTCACGGATCGCGATGAACTTGATGAGCAAATCGAAAAAGTGTTTAAGGGAGTGTCCGAAACTATCTATCGTGCTACATCAGGTGCTGATCTACTTGAAAAACTAAATGCATCAGATAAAAGCTTGCTTTGCTCGCTAATCCACAAGTTTGGTTCCCGTGGAAAGGATGAAGCTACCAATTCGGAGATTGCCGAGTACGTGGCCGAACTCAAGAAGGGTATGCCTAAGGATTTTAAGCCTAAAGGGAAGATCTTTGTCTTTGTAGATGAGGCTCATCGCACGCAATCTGGAGACCTCCACAATGCGATGAAGCTGATCCTTCCTGAAGCTACTTTCATTGGATTTACGGGCACCCCGCTACTAAAAAGTGACAAGCGCAGAACCATAGAGGTGTTTGGTCCCTACATCCACACCTATAAATACGACGAGGCTGTCCGCGATGGGGTCGTACTCGATCTCCGCTACGAGGCTCGCGAAATCGAACAGCGTATAACTTCCCAAGAGAAGATCGACCAGTGGTTTGACTCCAAGACCAAGGCGCTAAACGACATTGCAAAAGCTCAACTTAAAAGGCGTTGGGGCACAATGCAGAAGGTGCTTTCATCTAAGACGCGTCTCGGCGTGATTGTCGCGGACATCGTCCTCGACATGGAAACTAGGGATCGCCTGATCAGTGGCCACGGAAATGCGATCCTGGTGAGTTCGAGCATCTATGAAGCCTGTAAGTATTACGAGCTTTTCGATAGCACTGAGCTGAAAGGCAAGGTGGCGATTATCACCTCGTATGCCCCACACATTTCAGACATAAAAGGTGAGGAGTCTGGTGAGGGTGAGACCGAGGCCATCGAGAAGTATGAAACCTACAAACAAATGCTTGCAGACTGGTTTAGAGAGCCAGCCGAGATTGCTGTGACCAAGATTGAAAAGTTTGAGGAACAGGTCAAAGAGCGCTTTATTGAGGAGCCGGGTCAGCTCAAGCTGTTGATTGTTGTTGACAAGTTGCTCACTGGATTTGATGCTCCATCTGCCACTTACTTGTACATAGATAAGGAGATGCGCGATCACGGGCTATTTCAGGCAATCTGCCGAGTCAATCGACTCGATGAAACGGATAAGAAATACGGATTTGTTGTCGATTACAAGGACCTCTTTAAGTCTCTCGAAGGTGCCGTAAAGGACTACACATCGGGGGCTCTAGATGGCTATGAGGCGGCTGACATCGAGGACCTGCTGACTAATCGATTGGCAAGGTCTAAAGAGGACCTAGACAATGCCAGAGAACAAGTGAAGGCGTTGGTTGAGCCCGTTGCTCCGCCAAAAGATACTCAGGCCTATTTAGATTATTTCGTCTCACCCCAAGATGCGGACGAGGAGAAGATAAAGACTGACGAACGTAATCGACTAACGCTTTACAGACTGGTAAGCGCTTACATTCGTGCTTACGTGGAGATTGCGAACGAGATGTCTGAGTCTGGGTACACGGAAGAGCAGACTCAAAAGATTAAGTTAGAGGTGGCCCACTTTGAGGCGGTGCGCAGCGAGGTAAAACTGGCCAGCGGAGACGCCGCTGATCTAAAGCTCTTTGAGCCAGGGATGCGACACTTGATCGATACTTACATCAAATCTGACGAGTCAATTAAAGTTTCTGCCTTCGATGAACTGACCTTTGTAGAGCTCTTCGTATCTGATCCCGATGCCGCATTGGCTGCGATGCCCGAAGGGATAAAACGCAGTGAGCGAGCAAGCTCTCTTGCCATCGAGAACAACATTCGCAAAGTGATTGTTGAGGAGAATCCGGTAAATCCGAAGTATTTTGAGAAGATGTCTATGCTGTTGGAGGAGCTTGTCGAGCAACGTCGCAGGGACGCAATCGAATACAAGGAGTATTTGGGGAAGATTGCGCAATTAGCCAAGATGGTGAAGTCTCCAAATTTGGTTGACTACCCGGCATCTTTGGATACCCCAGGCAAGAGGGCTCTCTTTGATAACTTCTTTCCCAACCAGGAGAGGATGACGCTGGTCGTTGACAGCACTCTTCACGAGTACGCTCAAGATGGTTGGAGAGTCAACAGAGCCAAACGAAAAGTTCTGGGCAATGCAGTGGTTGAGGCCCTGGACTCTCATGGAGTCCTCTCCTTCGATGAACGGATCACTGAACTTCTAGATTTGGTGAGCGAGCACAGTGAATACTAACGACACCCTTGAGGTCTCTGGGATAACCGTCGAAGTAACTCGAAAGGACATCAAAAACCTTCACCTGGCTGTCTACCCACCCAATGGACGCGTGACCGTTTCTGCCCCAGAACCGATGTCTCTTGATGCGATCCGGGTTGCTGTCGTCACACGCCTCGTTTGGGTAAAAAAGGCCCAAAAGCAGATTGCTCTGGCTCCGCGTCAATCTCCAAGAGAGATGGTTGACGGGGAATCCCACTACTTCCTTGGTCAAAGGTACCGAATGCGCGTCAAAGAGCGTCCAGGACCTACCCAGATTTCTATTCCAAATCGGAGCACAATCGAGTTGTCGTGTGCGGCGGAAGCCCCTCTGGCCTCAAAACGAGCCGCCTTGGACTCCTGGTATCGCCGGCAGTTGGCTGAAATCATTCCGCCTCTCTTAGAAGAGTGGACTCAAAAGTTTGAGCTCACGGACGTAACCTGGCGAATCCGACGAATGAAGACCAAATGGGCGACTATCGACGTATCAAAACGCATAATCACTCTCAATCCAGAGCTTGCTAAGCAGAACAACGAAAGTCTTACAGCTGTCATAGTTCACGAGCTCAGTCACTTTTATGAGCGCAATCACGGGGAGCGCTTCGTATCCGTCATGGACGCCAAACTTCCCGATTGGCGTAGACGGACTGCTCGTCTCAACCAGGCGCTTCTCTCAACCGAAGACTGGACAGAGTAGCCAGTGGTTCAACGGAGGCATCATACGATTCCTCGTTTTTACCTATCGCGCTTTGCTAACGATGAAGGCCGACTTTTACGAGTGCCACTCGAAGAACCAGAAAGGGCAAACTTGGTATCTATTTCAGATGCCTCAGTTGTTAAAAACTTTTATTTAGTACAAGAAGAAGACGGATCAACTAGTGATCGAATAGAAAAGCTAATTTCCAGAATTGAATCTGAAGGCGCCAAGGGATTCACCGATCTATTCGATCGTAATGAATGGCCGATTTCTCCCGGTACAAGATATCGGGTGTCCGCGTGGATTGCGTTGCAACATTTAAGAGGTCCAGCTCAACGAAAGATGTTAAATGAACTTTACGATATGACCGCGAAAATGGAGATCGTTGTACAGGGGCGAGATGGTATGCGTAGGGCGCTCGAACACAATTCTCCTATTGCTGTGACCGATGAAGAAGTCGATGAGGAATTTGAGGCTCTTTCTCGGACTGGTGAATACCAGTTTGTGGTCCACCCCAACGAGCACGTCAGGTTCATTTTGCAAGAGCTTAAAGGGATCACTCAAACTATGCTCGCTCGAGAGTGGAGAATTATTCGCTTTGAGAGAAGAGCCCTCTTGCTGAGTGATCATCCGGTGGCCCTAATTCCGTCGCCCACTCATCCTGCCGGGATGGGTGTTGGGGTCTTGAATGCACAAGGAGTGGTCGTCCCCGTTAGTCGACGAACTGGCCTTTATCTGGATTGGCCCTCGCAAGGAGAGGAAAAGTTAAAAATTGAAGCCAGAGATCTTAGAATCGCGGGCACAACTGACTATGCGAGTTGGTTAAATAGATGCTCTTTAAGCACCGCAAGAGAGGCGGTCTTTGCTCACCCCGATGATTCCCACTTGGTGGCTTCTGGGTTGCCCGCCCCCGGAGGCAGGAACTAGGCATCCCCGATTACGAGAGTTTGAGACGGATGGGGGAATCTCTATCCGAGGGATTTGGGGTTTAAGCCTAAACCTCATCCTCTGACCCACTTGAGTCTTGGTCGAACGGTAAGAAACTTCAATTAAGCACGCTAAGCCAAGTGCGCAGTCCAAAGAAGTCGGCAAAATCTCGAGTATGGAACCAAATACGGCGCAAGAAACCAGTCAAAAAGCGGTCAACCATGGGCGATCGAAGGGAAAGCCACCTACCACAAGAGTCTCTATTTCCATTTCGGCCATCTTCGATTTCGCAGGTCAAACCTTGACGTTTTCAACGATTAGTTCAACGGTTACGCATCAGACAGCACCAGGGATTGTCGAGTCCCTGGAGTGAAAAGAGCCTACGAGTCGGACGATGGGTCCCCCCACAGTATTTGTGGCGAAAAATGCGCGGAGTTGATCTTTCTAGATTACGTCGAAGACGAGGCGGTGGTATACCCAAGGTCCTGTGAGCATTGCTACCGCTGCGGAAAGCTGGTCAGAGGAACCTTTGAGAATGGTTGCGTCATTCACTTCGAGCGCCACAACCCACGCGGAATGTATTGCCCGATCACCGACGTAACCAAAACTCTCAGGTTTGAGGCCACAATGGCACTGGTTGTGGAGCTTTCAAGCACCCCACTTTCAGACGGTTTATGGGATTACGCTGCGGACTACGTAGGAAGCAACCCCGAGATCGGGCCGCAATCGATAGCTGAACTTCTCATTAATTGTCCGGAGCTCTATGAGTGAGGGAAGGTACGGCCCGCGTGATGCGGAAGTCAAACGCGCTATCAAGTTAATCGAGTCCGACATCGACTCGTACTTGCTCTGCGACCTTAATTGTAATTTGAGCAGAGGTTACTTGGCCAATGAACTTCCACCCGATGTTTTTCGATCGCTTGGGAGACTGAAATTTGTAGTAATTACTTCGGGGCGAAGTGCTATTTATGAAGATTTGCGGAAGAATTTTCCGCCAAGCATTTGTGTTCCCCTGTTGTGCCTTGCGCTGGGAGATCGCATTCAATGGTTGTTCAACAAAGATGATTTCATGTTACTAATGCAACCCTTTCGCACCTTCGTCAGAATTATGAAAGAAACGGAAAATGATCAGAATTTGCGGCAGCTAGTGATAGACCTGCTGAGGTCGATTCCTCTTGAAGCAGCGCTCGAGTCAGCCCGGCTAACTTTAGGTTGACAAAAAGCCTAGTTAACAAGGCTCACGCCTTGACCGACGTGCGGCAGGACGCGAATGGCTAGGATCGCGCCCCAATCCGAAGGACAGTGCTTTATTCGGGGCAGCTCAATCCAGAAGAGTGCATCCTCCGGATAATCAACGTCTAACTTACCCACTCCTGAAGATCGGTTGCGATGTCCCAAACAATAGGCGCTAGGTTTTTGAGCCTTGCCTCAACCGCTTTGTCCCCAGAACTAGTTACTTTGACCCAATCTGAATCATCGAACTCGGCATCTGCTGAGGGGCCGCCCCTAGTAATTTGGACCCGTACCAAATCGAGTTCTCGAATGCGGTGTCCAAGTTCTGCGGAACCCGATACGGTGACTGCGAGTTTGCTCTTCAACCAACCGGAAACCAACTCTGTCCCAGAGAGATAACGACCCTCGGGGATCAGCCTAATTAAAAGTTCCAATTCATCTTCCGTTATTAAACCTCGTGACATAAGCTCCGCCGTGAGATCAAAGTCAAAACGTGCGTCTTCAACCCGTTCAAGCTTTTCGATCAATTGATCAAGCTCGCGTAGTGAGTTCATAATCTGCTCTGCGTATGAGATTTCTAATTTCGATTCTAGTTCATCAATAGATTCTTGATGTGACATTTCATTCCTCCTTTTTACCCGAGACTCTCTCTAGGTATTAAGACTTGTCCGGCAGGTACGAGATTTGTCAAGTAACCCTCCTTAAGTTTTTCTTCCGACCCCGTTAATAAATCAGCGACCAAAACGCAGACTTATATAGATTCTTTGGTCGATTCAACTTTGTGGCTGGTCAAGTTCGCGGAATCTACGGTGAATCCACCGAGGATCCAGGAGAACCTGGAAACCACTCGCTCGCTCAATCCCCAGATCACAGCTGGGAGTGAAGACCCACATCCAGCTGACTTGTTGCTAAAAGTTGAGAGGCTATGAACTACTAGTCGCATACGGACTGTATGAACTCAATCTCACTATCGAGTTGATTTAGGGGGCTACTCATCGAGTGTCCGTGGTCATCAAACCACTCCACTTCGCCATCTTCATCCAGTGTGAAAGAAACATTTTGGCCGGCATCCTCCGAACCAAACTCACGGATAAAGAGCCTCCCTGAATACCTACCTCGGGCACTATCCCTACGCGTGTCATAAGGCCTCAAGAGTTGCAAAAACTCTAATTCACCCCAGATCCCATCGGCAGCTAAAAATAGAGTTTCGCGACCCTCCGCTTCCTTGCTTCTATGACCCATCCCATTCTCCTTGTTTGATTATGAAACCCGACAAGCGGATTCCAGAGGTTTTCCCCTGGCTCTCTTTACTATGTCGGCGATTGTTGCCTTAGCAATCGACCCTCCTCAAAACCGGGGGCGAAGGCGCAAAAGGTGTTTTGATCACGAGATAGTTAGCTTGCAACGCTCAATCCGAGGACATTTGACTCGGTTGACAGGGGTCTAGACCGGGGGCGATTTCTAACCTCCGTCGAAAGACATTCTTAGGAGACTCCCTCCTAAGCAGTTGGTGCAAGGAGTGGGGAAGTTTTTTGATCTGCAGCCGATCGCTCATTGTTAAATTAGTCAACAAGTGGGCAGGTGGGATTCCTGTCTAGAACCCACGTCCACCTTCTTCTGTCATTTGTAGGGGACCCAGGCAAGTGTTGATGAGCAAACTCACGATTAAGATAGCCATTCTGGGGAGCTTGACTCCCTGAGGTTTCCGACCTGCGAAGGGGATCACTTGAAGATCAATGTGGAGCAGTCAATCAAGGGTTTGTGGCTTGCTACTGGAAACGAAGGATATTTGGAAAGTTGGTTTCCCCGACTTCGCACAAAGACTGGTCGATTAATTCCTCTTTCGCCGGGTATAAACGTTTTCTACGGTCGTAATGGCGCAGGCAAAACTCAGATGCTTGAAGCAATAGCCTATGCGGCTGACTACAAAATGTCGGCGTATGAAGGCTTTGTGCTTCATAATCCAACAGTTTCTCGCATTAAGCCAGACTACGGCACGGAGAGATTCGTCTTTGACATCTCCCCGGAAGAGCTGCTATCCAAGTATGAATCAATGGACACAGAAGAACTGTGGCTTGGCTGGACGCCAGCATTTGATCCAGAGAAAATTACGCTCGAACATAGAGAGCTTGTTTTGGGAATCCTAGGTGAGTTTATTTCAGCAAAAAATGTACTGCTCACAAGGGAACCTCATCAAGACGAACCGGGTCCCGAGGATCCAAGTAAAATGAATCCGCCAGAATTCGTGCAACTTGTTCCGATGATTTTTTCGAACGATCAAGCGCCTTTAACCCGAATTCACGTCCAAGAAATTTACTCTTCTTTTCTGGAATTTTCGGAAATGATCGAATCAAAAGGCAGATCTGATGAAGATCCAGATCTTTCAGTTGAGGAAAATAATAGAATTTGGACAAAGGAGAGCGAGGAATTTAATAGGCTTTTTACTGAATGGGTGGCCGAGTGGGCCTGGAGTCCTCTGATCAATCTAAGAAACCTCGGATGGGATTTTAATTATTCCGCCGGCGCTGATGGAGTCGATGTAAAACTATGGAGCGGTGAAAATTTGCCGATTTTCCTGCCTTCGATCATCTCGTACGATGCGAAGCCCGAATATCAAGAATTTTCGGATTCTATTTCTAGATCGGTTTCCCTCTCGTTAACACGAGAATCGGAAATCACCCCGACGCCAAATTATTTCCGACGCGAAAACTCGGAAGATCCACTATCTGAGATAAATTTTGTTGATATCAAATACAGAAACAAGGACTACAAGAGTACCGGTGTAGATCAACCTGACATTTACAAAAAACTTCTTTCAGATTACTTAGAAAGGCTTCGTTCCAAACTTTTCTTTCTTCCCAATTTCCGGACCTTGAAAACCGCGGAATTTCGAGAAAGCAATAAAACAGCTATTTTGTTGATCAACAATAACGTTAGGCCATCTTACGGAAGTTCGGCAGAACGTCGGTGGCTGAAGCTCGCACGCGAAACTATGCGATCGCTAACTCAGTGGGTTGTTATCGACGAGCCCGAGGCAGGGTTACATCGAACAGCCGAAGCAGAACTCGCCAATGCTCTCGCTTCACCTGAATGGAATCGTGGCAGTGTCGAAGTAGTTGCGACTCACAGCCCAGAATTCTTAGACATACCAAACGCTCACATACTGCACATCGATGGCGGTATTGTGCGAGAACTCACTCAGATTGATCGCGAGGACTTGATTTCGCTTGGGTTACGACCAGGTGATCTTTTAACTCAAATACGAATTTTCTTGCTTGTGGAAGGTGAACACGAACGGATTATCTTTGAGAATATGTTTGAGGAAGAGTTGCGCAGAGCAGGGTGCAAAATTATCGTGGCACGCGGTGCGAAGAATATGAAGGACATTTTTGAGAGTCAAATGATTTTCAACTTCAGCGACGCAACGATCGTGAGTCTCCTGGACAATATTCGCTCTGCCGAAGTTCATTCCATTTGGACTGAAGCGAAAAAACTAGCCAATTCCGGCAAATTGATAGAATCTGGGCAGTACGTAAGGTCCGCTCTGCCGAGAGACAAAAGCGGTGAGAATGTATTCCTATCTCAGTTCTTAACACTCGCCTTGTCTTACGGTCAGTACGAGCGGGTCGAAGTCTGGGGGCTCTCAAAACCTGACATTCTTCAATATTTTGATCCAAGTTGCTTTGGGTTGACTAGGAATTGGGAGGAGCTAAATGCCCTTCATACAAATTCGGATCCCAGTTTTAAGGTTTGGGCCTCAAAGAAGTACGGGGCAGACTTTGATGTTCGCGCGATCGATAGCGCTTCTCACTCCCTGGACTCAATCCCTGATGAGTTCGGCGATTTAATGATGCGCATATCGGAGCTTTCTCGCCGGGTTTGAGCCACTAAGAAATTTCCACGGTTTCCCTCGGTCCCATAAAGCTAAAGGGCACGATAATTTAGGAAATCGACTCAATTAGAGCGTAAGGGCCAATTTTTTCCAATCCTATGGAGATAACTTCTACCTGATCGCATCCTATGTGGAACCCGTGGTTAACCGTTTCCAACGACGTTTTCGGGCAAGTGGGATGCGAGAGGAAGTATGCTGCCGACGTTGCAGCCAAAAACGTCTAAGTAGTTGAGATCTTCAAGTTCAATTGCTTGTATGAAGCAAGTCACGGATGCGGTACTCAATTCCACAAATGTGTCACAGACCTTACCCAAGACTTGATCCAACTCAGAATCAGTGAAGTCGTCATTGATGTCGTAGGCTACATTTATAACCGTTGGGCACGGAATTGAATGGATGACATTTCCATCTGCGGATTGCCTAGCAATAATGGCGGCATCACGATCCTGAAATCGAAGGACCGGGTGGGGTAATTTTTCGAGAGGCAAACCTTCCCAGGAACTTTCCCGTGGCAATGTCAACATAGATTGTTTCAAGTTAGCCTCAGATAAATAAAGCATATTCTCCAGGAGAGAAGGAATATGGATGCTCCAAGCTCTTGGATCCTCTTGAACCATACTGGTGGAGTAAAAGAAAAGGTCTGTGGACCACTTTAGAACCTCGGATCCATCATCAGCTCCGTAAATTTCACCCCACTGAATAAAGGGCATTTCGTAGGCGTTATTCCAGGTCCCAAAAAACATCGAGTCTGGCTCTCCAAAAGCAATGAAATTTCCAGATATGCCGATTCTCTCCAAACTGCTGAGGACCCGGGCCCCCAGTTTAGAATTTCTAAAAGTAAGAGCCTTTACAGCTGGGAATTTACTTGAGCTGAATTCTGGAAAGTATCTATCCGCGTCTCTGCTAATTCCACAAATAAAATATTTAGAATATTTCCACGTTTTGGTCCATTCGTAAATCTCGAAACCCATTCCCTCGGCTGGCTCGGGAGCGGTGCAATCATTCGCTTCGGGTTCATTCCTGTCTCTAAACCAAGAGCATCCGTGCCCTAAAAAAGTTGACTTGACGATCATTTCCCAATCGATTTCTGAGGGGATGTCCATAGCTCTCCTTGCACTCGTGGGATAAGACCGTCGGCAAACCTATCGTCCACGGATTTGCAATTCAAGAGGCTTGCTTTGAATGTTCGATTACTTAAGTTTGCTTTGGTTATCCTCCAACACGTGAAGATTGCTCTTTAAAATGCTCGTAAATCCTTCCCACAGTTTTCCCACGGTCCTAAAATGGAAATGTGGCTCGCTGACTTTGAGCCGGGGCTGGAATTAAGCGTGAATATGGGCTAATTTGAGACGAAAGCTAGGGAAATAACGTTTATCTAACCGCCTCCTAAGCGGTAGGTCGCCGGTTCAACTCCGGCCTGGGACACGTTTATGGTCTGCGATGAAGCTTCTCTCATCTGACGCGTTTAAGAATTTATCGATCAGAAGATAATTGTTCGATTGCCCGCAATAAATATNCGGTCCTGCGCAAATAACTTAACGGCCTTAGAGAGCACGCGTCTTTCAATATCTCGACCTATTGAGACCAAATCCTCTGGAGTTGCGGCGTGCGAAACGTGGGCAACATCCTGCTCGATGATGGGNCCTTCATCAAGATCGGCAGTTACGAAGTGTGCGGTTGCGCCAATCACCTTAACCCCCCTCTCGTGTGCCTGGTGATATGGCTTCGCACCCTTAAATCCGGGTAAGAATGAATGGTGAATATTGATGATCTTTCCAGGATAAGCAGCACAGAAACTTTCGCTCAGAATCTGCATGTATCTGGCAAGCACGATGAAATCTATATTCAGATTGGTAATGCAATCCCGAATTACATCTTCTGAGTTTGCTTTCTCAGATGGAAGGAGTTGAAAAGGAATCCCATGCGATTCAACAAGTTCTCGTAAATCCTCATGATTTGAAAGCACCATTGGGATTTCAACGGGTAACTCACCCAGTTCTTGAAGGTAGAGCAGGTCTCTCAAACAGTGACTCTCTTTAGTTACTAGGACGAGCGCACGCCTTTTGGTATCACTCTCGCGAATTTCTATGGTCGGGGTGAGGTGACTCAATCCTTCAGTGAGGACCTTTGAAGCTGCAGAAAGAGGCCAAGATAATTCGATGCGGGTGCGCATAACGAAGAGACCAGTGGTGGGGTCGGTGAACTGTTGATTCTCGATGATATTTCCAGAACAGGCCAAGACTGCAGTCGTCATGGAATGAACAA
>TBL_comb47_HYPODRAFT_10002629_pt1 | contig 21975 bp, 18 predicted proteins | sample TroBogypolimnion_40_FD_10682 | JGI IMG/M metagenome (IMG submission 10682) | reverse complement strand
TGTATGACATGCAGGGGAATGTGTGGGAGTTCCTGAACGACTGGTACGGGAATGACTATTACAGCATTAGTCCGTATGACAATCCCACGGGACCGGCAACCGGGTCCATCATGCCGGACGGCAAGGCTTACCGTGGTATGCGCGGCGGGAACTGGTACAACGGGATTGACTCGAACAATGTGAATGACGGGCACTCCCGGGTATCCAACCGCGATCCCTCCTATTTTCGGGGACCGCAGGATCCGAATAATCCCTGGTATCACGTTGGTTTCAGAGCAATGCGGAAGTATTCTCCACTGACTTCAATTGGTGAAAGTGGAGAATCAAAGCAAGGGAATTTTATGAAGATTCAGAACTATCCCAATCCGTTTAACCAGTCAACAACCATCAGTTATTATGCTGACCATACGTCCAGCATTATTATCAAAGTAAGCGATGCGTTCAGCCGGGAAATCGCGACACTGGTCAATGAAACAAAAAGTCCGGGTTGGTATTCTTTAACATGGGACGGCAGCACTGTTGGCAGCGGTGTTTATTTCTGCACATTTTCAGATGCACAGCACCAGTCAACAATCAAACTGGTTGTGATTAAACAATAAAATCATCCTGATAATATTTGTCTAAATAAAAAACCGTGACTTGTAATCTGTTCTTTATTCACTGGTCAATCTTAGTTGTTCACTGCATTCTATGTGTAGAGTGAACAATCACCAGTTAACAGATAACAGCTAAAAGTGAGCAGTTTTAAATAAATAAGAAATAACAATATCAAAAATCTGCGAAACTCTGCGAGAAATAAAATCTTTTAAATTGTGTCTTATGAAAACAAAAATCATTTTAGCCATAAGCTTTGCTTTGTTCATCATTTCTGCTTTCTCCCAGACCCGGACACTCGGGGTACTTCTGAATGACACGGTCAATACCTTCAAGGGCTATACCGTCTTTGCGCCCAAGCACAATACCATGACTTACCTGATCGATAATGAGGGCAGGAAATGTCATGAGTGGACAGCCAGCACTTATGCGCCCGGGCAAACCGTCTACCTGCTGGAGAATGGTGACCTGCTTCGCACCTGCATGGTCATGGGCGGACTGAGCTCAGGTGGGGGTGAAGGAGGAAGAGTTGAAGAGTACAACTGGAATGACAGCCTGGTATGGCAGCTCGATTTTTCGACAGACACCTATGCACAGCATCATGACGTCAAGCATCTGCCGAACGGGAATATTATTATGCTGGTCATGGAAAAAAAAATGTATGCAGATGTGATTGCTGCAGGATTCAATCCCAACAATTTCCAGCCCGACATTCAGCAGAAAGGATATATGCTTCCGGATTATGTAGTGGAGATCCACCCCACACCCCCGGTTGGCGGAACCATCGTGTGGGAATGGCACGTCTGGGATCACCTGATCCAGGATTATGATGCCACGAAATCAAATTATGGTGTCGTCAATGCACATCCCGAACTTATTGACTGTGCCGGTGATCACCGGGCACTGCCGCTATTCTGGAATCACATGAACTGCATCGATTACAATCCAGCCTTTGATCAGATTGCGTTGAGCGTGAGGGGAAACAGTGAAGTCTGGATCATCGATCACAGTACGACTACTGCACAGGCTGCGGGACACACGGGTGGTGCCCATGGAAAAGGGGGCGATCTCCTGTACCGCTGGGGAAACCCGCTGACCTATGGCGCAGGAACCGGAAGCAACCAGGACTATTTCGAACAACATGACGCGGAATGGGTGAAACCGGATTGTCCGGGAGCAGGAGACATCACCTGTTTCAATAATGGCGTCAACAGAAACTATTCTTCCGTTGATGAGATCACTCCCCCTGTTGATCTGAATGGCAACTACACCCTTGTGTCCGGAACTGCGTTCGGCCCGTCAAGCCTCACCTGGACTTATGTTGCAACACCCCCGGAATCACTCTATGCACTTGATATTTCCGGTGCACAGCGATTACAAAATGGGAATACCCTGATTGATGATGGTCCTCTTGGAACATTTATGGAGGTCACAACTGCAGGAGATATTGTTTGGAAATATGTCAATCCTGTTGACAATACCGGTCCGTTAACCCAGGGAGACACCATTCCGCATGATCCTACCCATCCGGATGAAACGCTGAATTCAGTGTTCCGTGTTTACCGCTATCCGCCCGATTACGCAGGACTGGCTGGCAGGGATCTGACTCCCGGGGATGTGATTGAATTGTTTCCAGTAGGGATCAATAACAATGGAGATGATAATTCTTCTTCCCTCCGCCTGGATCAAAACTATCCGAATCCCATAACATCGGTTACTTCCATCACATATCATTTACGGGAAGCATCTCATGTAACAATAAAGGTGTCAAATGTCTTTGGTCAGATTTTATCAACACTTGTTGATGATACAAAGCAAGCAGGTAATTATGTGATCCGGTTTGATGCAGAATCACTTCCGGCAGGGATCTACTTTTATACCCTTAATGCAGGAGGGTATTCGCAAACGAGAAGGATGATGAAGATCAAGTAAAGAGACAAATCCAAAATAGTACGATGATAAAATTTCACCATTTTGGATGTTGTCATTTTCCATTTGGTTTTCGGAGATAAAAAGCAGCCCTCTGTAGATATCTCACCGCCATCGAGTGAATAGATTTTTTATCAGGATACATATACTTTACTTTTGCTTCACTATAGATTTTTCTAAAAATAAAAACCATGAAAACAAAAAATCGTATTTCAATCCAGCTCGCGATCATCTTCCTTTTCAGCATGATCATCATGAATGCTTCCGCACAGGACAGGCACCCGGCACAAGGGAAAAGCCAGGATCAACAGGAAGAAACCCTGATGCCGCCTCAGCCACCTGCACACGGGCTCTACGCCGGCAAACAGGACCAACCCAATCACCCGCAAGGAGAAGGCTTTGATGAAGCCCCGGCGCCGCTTGACTTACCTGAAATGACACCTGAACAACACGACAAGATTAAAAAAGCACATCTTAAACAAGTAGCCGATCTGACACCACTGAAGAACCAGTTACGTGAAAAAAAGGCCAGGCTGGAAACATTGCTTACCACGATGCCCTTCGATCAGAAACAGGCTGACGTGGTGGCTGATGAACTGGGAAAGACAGGTGCCGCTATCCTGAAGATCCAAATCCGTCACGACCAGGAACTGAGGAATCTGTTAACACCCGATCAGCAGGTGGTCTTTGATGCACGGCCAAAACCCTGGCTGAATAAAATGAAATAATCGCATGTAGTTTTAATTCACTGAACCTTAGAAATAGAATATAAAACCACAATAGGCACAATAGTTCACATTAGCATCTTTTTGAAGCTTGATAACTTGATAAATTTCTTTTGTTTTTCTTTTTAAATTATTCGTACTTCTGAAATTCAACCTGGTTTTCATCGATTCCGGAATACATTTTGAACAGTCTAATAAAAGTATTTTCTAATGTGTCCTGCTGCGCCTGTTGTGGTTAATAAATACAATCCCATTGGACCATGAAATCTCTGACAATCTTCTGCCTGTTCATCCTGACATCATCCGTATTATGCTCCCAAACCCTCCCCTACACCATCGTTGGAACCGCCGTCAGCCAGTGTTTTGGGAATACAGGTGCAATAATATGCCCGGCGAATGTCACAGATCCTTTCTATGGACAATTTCCCGGAATCCAGCCAACCTTTCACGACAATGGCAATGGTACAATTACTGACCAGAACACAGGACTGATCTGGCAACGCAGCCCTGATGCGAATGGAAATGCTAATGGTATCATCGAGAAAGCGGACAAACTGAACCTCTCACAGGTCCAGGCGCAACCCGCCATTCTTAATGCCGAAAATTACGGGGGATACAGCGACTGGCGCGTACCAACCATCAAGGAATTATACTCACTGACAAATTGGAATGGCACAGATCCTAACGTGATGGGTACAAGCACAGCAGGCCTGGTACCATTTATTGACACGACCTATTTTCCCTTTGCTTACGGACAGGTAAGTTTTGGCGAGCGCATCATCGACTCACAATATGCATCTGCAACGCTGTATAAAGAACCGGGATGGGATGGATTCCCGATGCTTTTCGGATACAACTTTGCTGACGGCAGAATCAAGGGTTACGGACTGATGATGCCCGGTGGTATCCAAAAGACTTTTTTCCTTATTTGCGTTCGGGAGAATTCCGGCTATGGTATAAACGTGTTTAAAGATAATGGCGATAATACCATCAGCGATAAAGCCACAGGACTGATGTGGACAAAAGAAGACAGCCATGGAGGAATGAACTGGCAGGATGCACTGGCCTGGGCACAAACGAAGAACGTTGCAAATTTTTGTGGCTATCACGACTGGAGATTGCCTGATACCAAGGAGTTGCAAAGTATCGTTGACTATGCCCGGTCGCCGAAGAGCACAAATTCTGCTGCCATCGACACTGTTTTTCAGTGTTCACAGATAACCGATGAAGCCGGTAATATCAACTGGCCCTGGTACTGGACAAGCACAACTCATCAGTCGTACGATGGCGCTAACTATGCAGGTGCGAATGGGATTTATGTCTGCTTTGGTGCAGCATTTGGCTGGATGATGAAACCCGGCAACACCTATTTCTCGTTGATCGATGTTCACGGCGCAGGTGCGCAGCGCAGTTCGCCAAAGAACGGTACCTATCTCGGAGATTCTTTGGGTGTTGATTCACTCGGAAACGCTGTTTATGGAAGAGGACCACAGGGAGATGTACTCCGCGTTAATAACTATGTCCGGCTGGTACGCGGCGAATCTGTAACATCAATTGATGACAGCAAAGAGATTCACTCGTTCAACATTTATCCGAATCCGGTAACGGATCTTTTTACAGTTTCAACAGATCAGAAATCTTCAACAATAAAGATCAGGATCAGCAATTCCCTTGGAATCATAGTAAAAGAGATTGATTCATACAACACCGGCAAGGTTCAGATCAATACAAGCGATTTGCCACATGGTATCTATTTTATAAATATTTCGGCAGGCAATAGTTCGGCAATTAAAAAAATCGTTAAATTGTAGCGTAAACATAAGGTATGCCATCGGTCAGTCTGCATCTTCGCAAAGTTGAGATATCATTGTATCTTGTGATCTGGGCACTGGTCTTTTCCATGCCCTTTTTTGCCTCGAGGAATCTGGAGCACATCAACTGGCACAGACTTACCAATGACTGGTTTCACCTGGTCAGCTACCTCATTATTTTCCTGGTTAACGTTTATTGCCTGGTGCCGCAATTATTATTAAAAAAGAGGTACCTGGTCTATTTTGCAATGACATTCCTTGTGATACTGGCAGTAACAATGGGTGACATGTTTATCCATGCACAATATTTTAATGTGCATCAGTTACGCCCGGGACTTCGTCCTGAAGGACTCCAGCCCAATATGCATTCTCCTGTAAGGAAACCTCCCCTGATGGAATTTATCGACAATTTCACCATCAGTATTTTAATCGTTGGTGCTGGAACCACATTCAAGCTTTTTTCCAGCTGGTTGAGTGAAGAAAAATTGAGAAAGGACGTTGAAAAAGAGCAGCTGAAAACTAACCTTGCGCTCTTAAGGCACCAGGTAAGCCCGCATTTTTTCATGAATACACTCAATAACATTCATGCGCTGATTGATATCAACACGGAAGACGCGAAAGATGCGGTTGTCCGGTTATCAACCCTGATGCGGTATTTGCTTTATGATTCAACAAGAGGCCAGATCCAGCTCAGCAAGGAGATTGAGTTTATCAACAGTTTCATAGCCCTGATGCAACTCAGGTTTTCTGACAAAGTGGAGATCAGGGTTAAGGTTCCTGAGAAGGTCCCGGATATCATGATTCCGCCGATGTTGTTTATCTCATTTTTAGAAAACGCATTCAAACACGGGATCAGCTATCAATCGAAGTCTTTTGTATTCTTTGATCTGGAAATTCTTGATGGATTTTTACATTGCAAGGTAAAGAACAGCAAGCATCACCTGAAAGAAACTCCTCCCGACGAGTATTCAGGATTAGGGCTTGATAACATCAGGAAAAGCCTGAAACTCTTATATGAGGAAGCTTACAAACTGAATATTTCGGAGACTGAAAACGAATTTGAAGTTAACCTGGCAATTCCGTTATGAAAGTTACATGCATGGCCATCGATGATGAACCGCTGGCACTAAAGCAGATGTCGGGGTACATTAAGCAAACTCCTTTTTTAGAGCTGGTCGCAGAATGCCAGAGTGCATTTGAAGCAATGGAGATCCTCAGGAACAAGGCCGTCCAGCTTCTGTTCATCGACATCAATATGCCCGACCTGAACGGAATGGACTTTGTGAAATCGCTTACCAACCGGCCTTACATCATATTTACCACAGCCTACGGCGAATACGCCATTGAAGGATTCGAAGTTGATGCCTCCGATTATTTGCTGAAACCCTTTAGTTTCCCAAGGTTCCTGAAAGCCGCCGACAAGGTGAAGAGCCTCATTGATCTTACGGCCAGCAACAGGCCGGAAGATCTTAAAGCAACCGCCGATTACATTTTTGTAAAATCAGATTATAAGCTGATGCGAATCGACCTCACCGAGATCAAGTATATCGAGAGCATGCATGAGTACATACGGATCCACCTGGTAACCGGCAAACCGGTGATGACCCTGCTCAGCATGAAGAACATGGAAGACCAGCTGCCCCCGGACCGCTTCATGCGGGTACACCGGTCATACATCGTGAATCTTTCAAAAGTCTCGGTGATCGAACGAAACCGCATCCTTTTTGATGGCACCGTATATATCCCTGTCGGTGATCAGTACAAAACCATTTTCCAGCAATATATTGACAAAAATACAAGGCAAATCTAAAACAGGAAAATGGCAAAATGGTAAAATATTTTACTATTTTGGATTTTGCTATTTTGCCATTCTTTACTTTTGCACCCATATCAATAATCGTCATGTCAATCAAGGTTCAGGAAATCACCAAGCTCTACGGCGCGCAGAAAGCACTGGAAGCCATTTCTTTTGAGATCAAGCCGGGAGAAGTCGTCGGATTGCTTGGTCCGAACGGTGCCGGAAAAAGCACCCTGATGAAGATCCTTTCCTGCTTCATTCCTCCTACTTCGGGTGATGCTTTCGTTTGTGATTTCAACATCCTGGAACAGTCGATCGAAGTGAGAAAAAAAGTCGGTTACCTTCCTGAAAACAACCCGCTTTACCTTGATCTGTATGTGAGGGAATTTCTCGGGTTCATTGGAGGAGTTCATTTTAGTTCAGCAAACAACGGAAGTCCGGCCAGCATTAAGAAACGCATTGCGGATATTATTGACCTGACGGGACTGGAAGCCGAGCAGCATAAAAAGATCGGTGCCTTGTCGAAGGGCTACCGTCAGCGCGTTGGACTAGCCCAGGCACTGATCCATGATCCGGAAGTGCTGATCCTTGATGAGCCCACATCCGGGCTCGATCCCAACCAGTTACTCGAGATCCGTTCACTGATCAAAAAGATTGGTGAGAAAAAAACCGTGATGCTCTCAACCCATATCATGCAGGAGGTTGAAGCAATCTGCGACCGGGTCATCATCATTCACAAAGGGAAAATCGTTGCCGATGATACTACGACAAACCTGCAGCACGTAGCCTCTGCACAGAACATCATCCGTGTCGAGTTCAGCTCAGCCATCGATCAGAAAAAGCTGAAGACCATCCAGGGTGTGCTCGAGGTCAGCAGGATTGAATCCTCCCGGTCACAGCCTGACACCAACTGGCAGCTGGTTTCAGATGCCTCGGCAGACATTCGTCCTGATCTGTTTAAATTTGCCGTTGATCATAATCTAACCGTTCTTTCGCTGGCCAGGGAAGAACTGAAGCTTGAGGAGGTGTTCCAGGAGCTGACGAAGAATTAATTCGTCCTCTTCTTTTTGAAGCAACCGGTACCAAAGGTGCAAGGTAATCCCTTAGCACCTTAGATTCTTTGCAGTAAACCTTTAAAAGCTGTTTAAAAAAATACACCATGATTGTTTGACCGGTTTTGCATTTCAAAATAATTATTACTTTTGCAGCACAATTGTGGAAAGATTTGATTGATTGCAACCACAGGAAAAAAAATGCTAAACCAAAATTTCCTTCCATTCAATCTTCAGATCCAGATTTCCAGTATTAATCATTTATCTACTAAATTTAATTATCATGGGATATTTATTTACATCGGAATCCGTATCAGAAGGACATCCCGATAAAGTTGCAGACCAGATCTCAGACGCCTTACTGGATGAATTCCTGAGATGGGATCCGGAATCAAAAGTTGCATGCGAAACATTTGTCACGACGGGACTTGTCGTCTGCGGCGGTGAAGTAAGAACGAGCGGCTATATCGATGTCCAGGAGACGGCCCGGAAAGTTATCCGCCAGATCGGCTATACAAAAGCTGAATACCGCTTCGACAGCGATTCATGCGGGGTGATGTCGACAATCCACGAGCAATCAAGTGATATCAACCAGGGTGTTGTCCGCGCTAAACCGGAAGAACAGGGTGCCGGCGACCAGGGAATGATGTTTGGTTTCGCCTCCCGGGAGATGGACAATTTCATGCCGATGTCAATCGAGCTTGCACACATCCTGTTACAGGAACTGGCTGTCATCCGCAGGGAAGGCAAACAAATGAAATACCTGAGACCGGATTCAAAATCGCAGGTCACCATTGAATATGATGACAACGGCCAGCCGGTGCGGATTGATACCATCGTGGTAAGTACACAGCACGATGAGTTCATCCTGCCAAAGGACAATTCTCCGAAAGCAGAAAAAGCCGCTGAAGTTGCAATGCAAAATAAGATCAGGGAAGATATTCAGAAAATCCTGATCCCACGGGTGATCAAACTCCTTCCTCCGCGTATCAAGAAGTTATTCACGACCAGTTACAAACTTCATGTGAATCCAACCGGAAAGTTTGTTATCGGGGGACCTCATGGAGATACGGGATTAACCGGTCGCAAGATCATCGTGGATACGTATGGCGGACATGGAGCGCACGGCGGCGGTGCTTTTTCAGGGAAAGATTCTTCCAAGGTTGACCGTTCTGCAGCTTATGCTGCCCGTCACATTGCAAAGAACATGGTTGCTGCCGGTGTATGTGACAAAGCCTTGATCCAGGTTGCCTATGCAATTGGTATTGCACAGCCTGTCGGTCTTTTCATTGATACCTTTGGAACCTGCAAAGTGAAGGACAAAAAAGGAAAAACACTGACTGACGGCCAGGTTGCTGAAAAGATCAACAAGGTCTTCGACATGCGCCCCTATGCAATTGTTGAACGCTTTGGCCTGAAGAACCCGATTTTCCTGCAGACTGCGAGCTACGGTCACTTCGGAAGAGACACCTATTCTAAAGAAGTTGAAGTTTATTACCCGGTTAAAGGGTCCAAAAGCAGGAAGAACGGCAACGGGAAAGATGTTTACATGAAGAAGGTTGAATTCTTTGCCTGGGAAAAGCTTGATTATGTGGGCAAAATCAAAAAGGAATTCGGTCTTTAACAAAGAAGATTCACCGTTAAGACGCTAAGACGCAAAATTGCAGTATTATACTTTGCGTCTTTGCGCCTTTGCGGTAAATAATAATGTGTTCTTTATAACGTATTCCCATGAAATATGAAATTGAGCACAAATACCTTGTCAACCGCGAGTTTTGGAATCTGCTGGAAAAACCGGCGGGAACACGCATAGTACAGGGATACCTGGAAGATCAGCCGGAAAAGACCATTCGCGTCAGGATCATGGGGGACCAAGGATTTCTCACGATCAAAGGTCCGGCGATCGAAGCAACGCGTCTTGAGTATGAGTATTGCATTCCCCTGACAGATGCCGAAGATATCCTTCGGGAATTCACGACTCAGCAAATTGAAAAGATCAGGTATGAAATCGACTACGCCGGAAAACTCTGGGAGATTGATAAGTTTCTGGGAGCAAATGAAGGGCTCTTTATAGCGGAGATTGAACTGGAGAATGAGAATGACTCATATGACAAGCCCTTCTGGCTTGGAGAAGAGGTAACCGGAAATCCGCATTACAACAATTCCTACCTGGTAAAAAAACCTTTTTCCACCTGGCAATAATATTCTCCTGCCCTATCCTTCCTGAACATTTTTTTAAACTAACTTTACGTCGATTATTTATTCTGTGTTTTCATTACCAAAACTTAATATCATGAAAAAAATTTCCTTGCTCCTGTCATTGCTCATTGTTACGACGATTGTTTACAGCCAGTCGCCACGCATGGTTCTCCATGAGGAATTCACTTCATCTACCTGCGGTCCGTGTGCATCTGCCAATCCAACCTTTCATACATGGATGGGGCAGCACCCGGATATCTACACCACGATCTTCTGGCACTGCAACTGGCCGTCACCGGGCAATGACCCGATGTACCTTGCCAACGTTGTTGACAATGCCTACAGGATTGGTTTCTACGGAGTGAACAGCATCCCCTGGGCGTTGGTTGATGGCAATGTCTACAACGGTAATGGAGGTGCCTTACAATGGAGCGTCATCCAGAACCGGTCTGCAGTTCCTTCTCCATTCACCATCACCCTTGAACACCAGTTGAATGCAACCCAGGATTCCATTTTTGTAACCATGCTCATCAGGTGCACCCAGGCCCTCACGGCTTCGCTGGTTGCCCACAACGTGGTAATTGAGGACCATGTTCATTTTACAACTGCGCCGGGAACCAATGGCGAAAAGGACTTCTACAATGTCATGAAAAAGATGCTTCCCTCAAAAGACGGCACGAGTCTTCCGGTAAACTTTGTGCCCGGTGATTACAGCGTCATGAAGTATGCCTGGAAACTTGCGAGTGTGTATGATGTCACTCAGCTTTCGGCGGTAAGTTTTGTTCAGAATAAAACAACAAAAGAGATCTACCAGGCAGCCAACAGCACCACGACCGACATTACCATGCCATTCAATAATGATGCGGAAGTGATGAATATCAGTAATTACTCAACGGTCAGTTGCACCGGAAAGATCAGCCCCGTTGTGGAAATCCGGAATAACGGCAACAATCCCATCGCTTCTATGGAAATTAAGTACAAGGTGAATGACGAACCTGTCAGCACGTACACCTGGTCCGGCAACCTCGCAAAATTAGGCACAACCTCAGTTGCGCTTCCTGAATATGTATTCACTCCGATTGCACAAAACACCCTGAAAATATTCTCAAACAATCCAAACAATCTAGCTGATGAATATCCGAAGAATGATACAGCTACCGTGCTGATCTCCGGCCCAACAATCACGCACAACCTGGCTTATCTCACCATCCGGACCGATAATGCGCCGGGAGAGACCACATGGGATGTCAGGGATGAAGCCAGCACCGTGATCAAGAGTGGCGGTCCTTACGCGTTGCCGATCCACATGTACAAGGATACGATTGATCTTCCAACTGTCGGATGCTATACGTTTACAATTTATGATGCAGGCGGAAACGGTATTTGCTGCGGTAACGGAACCGGTGTCTACACCTTATCAACCTCCTCCCCATCAACAACCATCAAATCCGGGAACATCTTCGGCAGTTCCGAATTCACTGAATTCAGCATGGATTGGGCAACGGGACTGAAAGATATCGCTGCGAACAGCTTGAATGTTTACCCAAATCCGTTTGCAGAAACAGCGAACGTTGCATTCACTACCGCAAAGGCGGGACAGGTAACCATCACGCTGTACAACCTGTTCGGACAGCTGGTTAAAACCATTGACATGGGGATTCTTCCTTCCGGAAATCACGAACTGACGCTGGATGCATCCAACCTGGCTGGCGGAATTTATTTCCTGAAACTGCAGGCAAATTCAGCCGTTGCAACGAAAAAGATTATGCTGGAAAAGTAGGAAACGAAAAAGGGGAATTTTAGTGACGGATGATCAGCTTTTTAGTATTATCCGTTTTCCCATTCATGTTGAGGGAATAGAAATATACACCTTCCGCAAGATCATTTGTGGATACTGATACTTTCCCCGAACCTGTTTGCAGTTCAACTTCTTTTACAACAACACCCAGGAGATTCCTGATGATGATTGATCCTGTAGAGGAAACAGGTAGTGTATAGCTTATGGTTGTAATGCTGTTTGCGGGATTCGGGAATGCCGAAGACATCCTGGAATTCTCAGCAAGTGTTGTTACGCCGAGGGGATATGCACCATAACTTACATTCACGCATACCGAATCCTGGGGGTTGGCCCTGCTGAAAAACACATACCGCATGGAACTTGATCCACTTGAATTATTCGGAACATAATGCCCTGAGAAATCAGTGGAATCTGTTCTGCCTGGGTTGACGGTGATGGGAGTCGGTGAAACATAAACGGCCGGAGAAAAACACAATCCCCAGCAAAACATGTTGTAGCTTCCCGGAACTGTATCAAGAACGACCTTTTTCACCATAACAGGGACGGCAACTGCAGAAGTATTCTTTACAAAAACATACGCCAGGATTTCATCGGCCTGGGGCGTTCCGTGTTTGTATATAGTCGTATTCGGAGCCAGAGTTCCGGTGCTGTCAGATAAAGTCAAGGACATTTGTGAATAGCCAACGTATCCGGCGATCCCAACGAGGTAGATAAAGAGGAAAAGTTTTTTCATATCTGTGTTTCTTAGAAGATGTTTTAACGGGTGCAAATTTACTACAATTCTTTTACAAATGAGGTCTTTGCAACATTATTTTAACGACTCGGGAAGCTGAATATTAAACGGAATGTGGATTTCAATGGCCCCGGCACCATATTTATGGATCGGGGCATCGTACACTTCAATCTGGTTATGCTTGCTGAGAATATCAACCACTGCCTGGCGCAGCACGCCATTTCCGACTCCATGAATGAATGTCACCTTCCGGAATTTGTTGACGATTGCACTTTCAAGCACCTGTTCAAAGTATTTCTTCTGGAAGTCAAGGATCTCTCCTTTCTCAAATTTCCCGCCATTCTTGGCCAGTGCAGCCAGGTGCAGATCGACCTCAGCTTCCCTGTCGGCTGTTTGATGCTTCAGGATAAATTCATCGAATGACCGCTTTTCAGGTGATCCTGCAGGTTTTCGTGATTCTTTCTGTGCGGCTGATCCCTGCCCGGGGTTCAGGCTGGCAATCCTGATCACAATCCCTTTGCCTTCGACAAGCGCCGATTCACGGTAGCTTCCTTCGGTATAAAATTTCTTTCCCTGGATTTCGAATTCGGCATTAAACGGAGAAGGGATATCGCTGCAGGCATCCTTATGAAAGAGAAACTGCAGGCATCCCGATTCCCATTCTGGCATTATTTCCCGGTCTGCCGTTGCGAGCAGGAGTTTGGCTCCGGAAGTAAGCGATCCGTAATCAACGCCCTTCCACTGATCTTTTCCCTGCTTCCTGTAGTGATTGTACAGCAGGTCAAACGAAGTATTGTTGATCAGAAAAATATCCATCATGCCTGTTATCAGCCATTTCTGATCATGCGGAACAAAGGCAAGAAATACCTCTTCTGCCCTCCTGTTCCTTGTTACTGTATCCGGTAAACTGGTAAGATCTGTATCTGATTCCTGTGAAGGAACTTCTACCTTCTCCGCAGTAGCGATATTGAACGACTCATTAAAAAACCGTTGCCCGGCTTCTGAGGATTCCATTTTCAGCAATTTACTGCTGAGCGTCGGGATTTCAAAACCTCCTTCAACGGCAACGAGTACCATGCGGCTGTCAATTACCTTCCTGATGACTCCACCTCCTGTGGCATCAAGAAATTTCACTTTATCACCTGGTTTCAGATTCATCTTGCAAGAATTGGTAGTTGATACAAAATCAGATGCAAAATTACGATTCCAACGGCAGCAAGGAAAAAAAGTAGTTACTAACATGCCTGATGCTTTGTGGATAAAATTTTAGATATTCTTTAATATGTTGTATTTCAATATTATACAAGCATTATTCGATTTTATTTTTATTCTGTACAAATAAATATTTTTGTAAATTGCGCCATTATTAACCAAAAAACATTAAAAATGCGAAAAATTTCAATCCTGCTGTTGTTATTCTTAACAGCAGCCAGTTCTGTTTTTGCCGGGGGATACCAGGTAGGTTTGCACAGCCAGAGAAATATTGGTATGGGGCTGATCGGGACTTCCCTGAGTTATGATGCCAGCGCATTGTTTTATAATCCGGGCGGGGCACCTTTCATTGATTCGACATTCAGTTTCTCAGCCGGGGCAACATTCCTGATGTCAAGGGCTACATATTCTTCACTTGACCAGGATTACCAGGCAAATATCAAGCATGAATTAAATCTTCCTTTTTATTTTTATGCAGCTTTCAAACCGACCAAAGATCTGAGTGTTGGTCTGGCTGTTAACACGCCATATGGGTTGAATATGTCGTGGCCCGACAACTGGCAGGGACGTTACATCATCCAGAATGTTCAGTTCAAAGCCATAACTTTTCAGCCAACAGTCTCCTATAAATACAAGGATATTATAGGTATCGGCGTTGGTTTTGTGATTGCCTACGGAGATGTGAACCTTAACAAGGCCATTCCGATTAATGGCCCGGACAGCACTGACGGGAAAGTAAATATCAAAGGCAGTACAGTGAAGTTTGGGTTTAATGCAGGCGTCATGGTACATCCCATCAAAGGATTAAGCATTGGCGTCGATTATCGCTCAAAGATCGACATGTCGGTTACAAATGCTGATGCAAAGTTTACTGTACCATCATCACTTGCAACAAATTTCCCGGACAATAAGGTGAATGTTTCCCTTCCGCTACCTGCCAATCTTGACTTTGGTGTTTCTTACCAGTTTAACGATCACCTCATGATCGGTCTCGGTCTGAACTATGTTTTCTGGAATGTTTACGATTCGCTGATCTTCAATTTCCAGACCGTCACGTCATCCGTTGCGGCAAAATCCGCTTCTGCCAAAAACTATGAGAACCGTCTGATCACAAGGCTTGGTGCACAATACAAGATCAACCATTTCATCACGGTGAGAGCCGGTGGCTATTATGATCCATCACCTGTATCTTCAGATTACCTTGATCCCATGTTACCGAGTTCAAACGAAATCGGGCTCACCTGCGGACTGTCAGTTTATCCTGTGAGGGGGCTCAGCATTGATGCTTCGTTCGAATACCTGATGGGTACCGAGCGCACCGGCACCGCTGCCCCAAATATCAGTGCATCAGACCACAACTTCGCCGGGAAATACAGCACTGTTTTCTACATGCCGGGCATTGGTTTAACATATAATTTTTAACTTTTAATTTTTGAAAACCATGAAAAAAATATTTCTTATCATATTGTCCCTTGCATTGTTTGCAGCCTGTGAAAGGAAGATCGACACATTTTCGGCCAGCAGCGGATCAGCTGTCTTTACAAAGTATGTAGCGATCGGGAATTCACTGACAGCTGGTTATGCCGATGGTGCATTGTATCATAACGCACAGAAAACTTCAATCCCCGCTCTTATCGCAGGCCAGTTGCAGCTTGCAGGATCAGGCGCTTTTGTGCAGCCCATTGTTACCAGTGAATACGGTGTTGAATTCCCCGGCTCACAACCCAAATTCAAACTTGGCTACTCGACGGATTGCTCCGGAGTCACTTCACTCGGGCCTATAATTGATAATGGTGTAAGAGAAGGAATCGCATCTGTTGGATATGCCGTAAATAATTTCGGCGTTCCCGGGGCAAAATCATTCCATATCCTTGCGCAACATTACGGGGATCCGACATATCTGCCGATTCATCGGGCTAATCCTTACTTCGTAAGATTCGCACTGACACCTGCAAGTTCAGTACTCGGAGATGTTATGGCAGGGAATCCGACCTTTTTTACCATGTGGCTGGGAGATAATGATGTCCTCTCCTATGCATTAAACGGAGGGGTAGGTGATACGATTACCAGCCCGGCCTTTTTCGGGCAGGTAATGGGAGGTATCTTAACTACGCTTACTGCCAATCACGCCAAAGGAATTCTCGCAACCATTCCTGATATTACAGCTATTCCATTCTTCACAACGGTCCCATACAATGGGCTCGTTCTGACCCGCCAGTCACTGGCAGATTCCATCAATGGTTTTATGAGAACCTATTTCAACATGCCCGAATATGCCAATTATCATGTCGGACAAAATCCATTCTTCGTCGCTGACTCAACGGCAACCAATCACTTTAAAGTTAGGCAAATGGTGCCCGGCGAACTCGTTCTGCTGAGCGTACCACAGGATTCACTGAAATGTGCCGGCTGGGGAATCATCAGCAGGAAATTCCTTGTTCCATTCGGAATTCCAAAACAGTATACTTTATCACTTGCTGACATTCAGAAAATCAATGCCGCAACCACAGCATATAATGGAATTATTAACGGCCTGGCAACCGCATTTAACCTGGGAGTCGTTGATATGTACACCAGGCTGAAAGAATTGCAGAAAGGCATTGTCTGGAACGGAATCACGATGAATGCAGATTTTGTCAGCGGAGGAGCTTTCTCACTTGATGGCATTCACCTGAACCCGCGTGGAAATGCACTGGCAGCAAATTTCTTTATCCAGGCCATCAACTCAAAATACGGAAGTACTGTTCCCCTGGTTGATATTACCAGATACCCGGGAGTCATCTTCCCTTAGCCTATTCTGTTTTTTACAAAATGAAAGTGAACAGCCTAAAAAACTGTTCACTTTTAGTTTTCACTTGTTCGGTGTGAATTCTTCACTGTTAATTCATATGTCAGTGAACATTGAACATGTACCAGAAAATAGTTAAAAGATAACTGTTATTTCTGCAAGAATCGAACCATCCTGTTGATTGCTTTGCCGCGGTGGCTGATGCCGTTCTTCAGGTAGGCCGGCATTTCGGCGAAAGTGGAAGTCCCGCCTTCAGGTAAAAAAACAGGATCATATCCAAACCCGTCGTCGCCTCTCTTTTCAGTCAGGATCATGCCTTCAACCTTCCCTTCAAACACGTGTTCCTGGTTGTCAATGATCAGGCAGACGACACAGCGGAAACGCGCTTTGCGGTCTTCAACATCCCGCAATTCCTTCAGGATTTTAACGATGTTATCCTCAAACCTGCAGCCTTCACCTGCATAACGTGCTGAATAAACCCCTGGGCGGCCGCCAAGTGCATCAATTTCAAGACCGGTGTCATCAGCAAAACAAGGTCTCCCGGTTTTCTCATAAACGAAACGTGCTTTCTGACGTGCATTTCCTTCAATGGTTTCCTGCGTTTCCGGCACATCTCCAGCAAAACCAACCTCTTTAAGGCTGATTATCCTGAAGGTTTGGCCGATGATTTCACGGATTTCCTTAAGTTTATGCAGATTATTTGTGGCAAAAAGGAGTTCTTCAATCATGTCAACCTGTTTTATAACAATCTTCTATCATTCGTGAAAATAATTCCTTCACTGACCAACCATTGGCAGCAGCCATTTTGGGAACAATGCTCTGGGCAGTAAGCCCAGGAACCGTATTGACTTCGAGGAAAAAAAGTGTATTGCCACTCAGGATGTAATCAAATCTCACCACCCCGGCACAATTCAATTTCTGAAAGAGTTCTGTTGATATCCTTTGACATTCAGCAAATATTTCTGCCGGCACCTTTGCAGGACACACTTCATCAACCAGGTCATCCCGGTACTTGGCCTCAAAATCAAAAAATTCTTTTTTGGAGATGATCTCTGTGACGGGGAAAGCCATGACTTTCCCTTCAGAACGTATCACACCGCATGTCAGTTCCCGGCCCTTAATGAATTCCTCGACAAGGATTTCAGGATCTTCCCGGAATGCCTTTTCCAGTGCAGCTTCCAAATCATCCGGTTGGGTGACCTTAGACATACCGACGCTTGATCCGCCGTTGTTTGGCTTGACAAAACACGGGAAGGTGATCTCTTCCCAAATGGAACTTACCGGATCGGGTGAATCAGAAAAGAGATGAACCGATTTTGCAGTCGGGATCCCTGTTGCAGCAACCACGCTTTTGCAGAATGCTTTGTTGAATGTCAGTGCAGAGGTTGTGACACCGCTTGAAGTGTAAGGAATCTTCAGCATATCGAAATAACCCTGCAGCTTTCCATCCTCACCCGGAGTCCCGTGAATGGCGTTGAACACTACATCAAAACGGATCTTTTTTCCATCTACCAGTATACTGAAATCGTTTTTATCAACAGGTATCTTCTCTTCCTTAAAATGATAAAACCAGTCTGAGCTTTTTATCTCGATAAGAAACGGAATGTATTTTTCACGGTCAAGATTGAGTTCAACCTGTTTCCCGCTCTTCATGGAAATGGTATATTCTCCTGAGTCTCCACCCGCGATAATGGCAATATTGAGCATAGGTGCCGATTTTATGAAAGGACAAAAATAAGATGAAAAAGGGTGCGTTTTTGTGAAATTGAGAAATTTCATGTAGGTTTGTCGATAAATACAATAAATCAAAGGTTTTCAGGTTATTTTTAGAAAGAAATCATGGACTTTTTCAGGTTTCTCCGGACGAGAAGATTTCTGAGGCATTTGCTGGGAGTGATCGTTGTTATTTCAATCCTGGTTTCGATCATTTTACTGATGCTGAATATTTATACGCAGCATGCGAGATACCTGATTGTGCCTGATTTTACCGGTAAGACTATTTCGCAGGTGACAACTTCTGAAGAATTTAAGGATTATGAATTCCTTGTGGTTGACTCCATTTTTGATCCGGGTAAACCGAAAGGAACGATCCTGCGGCAGGATCCTTACCCGGCTTCTAAAGTCAAGAAGAACCGGAAGATCTACCTGACGATTGTCTCCTTTTTTCCTGAGAAGACAAGCATGCCTGATCTGAAATTCCTGACCCTGAGGCAGGCGTTGAGCACGCTGGAGAGTGTCGGGCTGAAACAAGGGAAGCTCACCTACATCAGGACATTTGATGAAGATGCTGTACAGCAGCAATTTTTCGAAGGCAAAATGATTTCGTCGGGAACGAAGCTGGATAAGGGATCGGCAATAGACCTGACCGTTGGGATGGGTTCCAAAGGCCAGGAGGATACCAGGGATAAACCAGCCCAGGCGGACTCTTTGTAGTCCAAAAGATATACGATTGATATTTCAAATTGAAACAAGATAAACACCATATTTCATGCGTCTGATTTACTTTATCATATTTTTCTTCACGGGGTTAACTGCTTTCTGCCAGGAGATTGTCACCGGGTTGCAATACAACCCCGTTGTTGTTGACAAGTTCCGCCAGATCAATATGCAGAAGAAAACCACGGGGGATGATACCATTCCGATCGCACTTCCATTTTATGATGATTTTTCCGCAGACGGAGTATTTCCATCTTCTCAACGGTGGATTGACCGTTATACTTATGTCAACAATGATTTCCCTTTGTTCCCGATTGATTACGGTGCTGTGACACTAGATGCCATCAATGATTCCGGAAGCATTTATTACAATGGTGTTCCCGGTCCGCAAACATTTATGGCCGACCGGCTGACATCCCGCTACATCCGGTTGGATTCATTGTTCACACCAACTCCAAGAGCATATTATCCCTCCGATTCGTTATACTTTAGTTTTTATTACCAGCCCCAGGGTCGCGGAAGACCTCCTTCAACAGGTGATTCGCTGGTGCTTCAATTCCTGGTCAAATCCGTGTACGACACTCTTGTTACAACTGATACAACAAATCATCTGCCGGAAATATGGAAACCAGTCTGGTCTGCGGCAGGCTCATCACTGGATACTTTCTTTATCCACAACAACTGCTACTTCAAACGAGTTATGATCCCGGTTACGGATACAATCTACTTCAGAAAGTATTTTCGTTTCCGGTTCTTTAATTATGTAAGTCTCCCGAGTAACGGACAGCCAAGCTGGCAAAGCAATTGCGATGAATGGAACATTGATGATGTGTACCTGAATTCCGGCCGGTCGCAGAGGGATACAGTCCATAAGGAACTTCGGTTCATAGAACGGGCTCCGACCATGCTGAAGAATTATACATCCATGCCCTATACCCAATACTCCAACGATCCTTCCAATGAAATGGCGGATACCATTTCGATGATCATGACAAACAGGGATACGATTCAGCACAGTGTGAATTACAGTTACTATGTCACATCCTCCGATGGAACATTCAACAAAACATTCAACAGCAGCGCTTTCATCATGCTGCCCTATTTTAATTACAGCTTCGGGTATCTTATGCATCCGCCGGTTTCCTTCATCTACCCGATCGGAAGTGCCGACAGTGCCTTGTTTATAATGAAGCACGTTCTTCGCGATCTGACTCCAGGATCAACATACGGAGATACAATTACCGGGTACCAGAAATTATATGACTATTATTCCTATGATGACGGAACGCCGGAAGCAGGATACGGTTTGAAAGGAACCGGTGCCTTAATGGCATACCAGTTTAAACTGAATAAATCCCCTGACACGCTTCGTGCCATAAGAATCTATTTCAACCATACACTGGCCCACAACAATCAGCAATATTTTTACCTGACGGTGTGGAATGACAATAACGGGAAGCCCGGGGATACAATCTATTCACGTCTTGAATTTGTCAATTATACAGACAGCCTGAACGAATTTTATACGTATCGCCTGGAGAATCCTGTCAGGATCAGCGGAACCTTTTATGTGGGAACGGAGCAGACAACGGATGACAACCTCAACATAGGGTTTGATCTTTCGAGAAATTCGGAAACCTTCATGTATTACAACTCAACCGGCGTATGGTTGCAATCCACACAGGGCGGCACATTGCTTATCAGGCCTGTGATCGGAAAACCGCTTCCGGTCGGGATTGAATCCATTCCTGCAAAGAAAGGAACCCTGGCGATCTTCCCGAATCCATGTAAAGACGGCCTTGTTCATATCATAATTCCCGGGAAACAAAATCCCGTAAGTGATGAATCAACCTGGAGGATTTCAATATATGATCTTACTGGAAGAAAAATTGCTGGGTATGTCTTCCAGGAGACAACCGACATTTCAGCAATTCCTGATGGCATCTACCTGGTGGAACTTCAGCATACCACCGATCATCAGTCTTACAGCGGGAAACTAGTTGTTATACATTGATATGAAAGACCGGCAGCACTTACCAGAAAACGTATGATCAGCCAGTCTGAAACTCCGGACGAATCAACCGACCTGTATGAACATTTCCGGTTCGTTGCAGATAAGGGGCAGGGGCCAGTCAGGATTGACAGGTATCTTGCGGCAAAGATCGAAAATGCCTCCCGTAACCGCATTCAGAACGCTACGGCCGCCGGCAATATCCTTGTGAACGGCAAGATCATCAAGCCCAGTTATATAGTCCGCCCGGGCGATGTGATCAGCATCGTGATGGCACATCCGCCAAGGGATACTGAAGTTTATCCCGAGGACATCCCGATCCATATTTTATATGAAGATGATGAGATCATTGTTGTAAATAAAGAAGCAGGAATGGTTGTTCATCCTGCACATGGAAATTTCAACGGGACCTTGCAAAATGCATTGCTTTACCACCTGCAGCATTCACCAGCAAAACCGGGATCTGAACGTAAGCCGTTCCTTGTTCACCGGATTGATAAAGACACTTCCGGTGTTCTCCTTGTGGCAAAAAATGAACTTGCACAATCAAAACTTGCAAAGCAGTTTTTTGATCATTCCATTGACCGCAAATACATTGCCCTGGTCTGGGGAAATCTGAAAGATGAAGAAGGAACCATTTCCGGCTTCATCGGGCGCGATGTCCGCGACAGGCTTGTGATGCGCATCTATGAACAGGAATCGCAGGGCCGTTCGGCCATTACGCATTACAAGGTGCTGGAGCGGTTTGGCTATGTCACGCTTGTTGAATGCGTGCTAGAAACCGGCAGGACACACCAGATCCGCGCACATTTCAGGCATATTGGTCATCCTTTGTTCAACGATGAAAAATATGGCGGGAATGAGATTCTGAAAGGAACGACATTCACGA
>TBL_comb47_HYPODRAFT_10002628_pt1 | contig 21976 bp, 9 predicted proteins | sample TroBogypolimnion_40_FD_10682 | JGI IMG/M metagenome (IMG submission 10682) | reverse complement strand
TTCGAAGGTTATTCGAAGATAGTTCAATTTTATTCTAATAATCTTCCTATAGTTTTCTAATAATCAATGAATAATTTTCTAATAATTTGAGAGTCTGTTAGCTGTCCAGTATATGGGAGAACCAATTAACACTTTAACCTTGAACAGACAATGGTTTTTTGAAACAATACAAGGACAGGATGGAATCTGATCCATCAATTTCCTCGTTTTAATGCCTTTTCAATTGTAATAAGTAATAGAAACAATTTAATGTTGTATTTTACATGCTAACGAATATTGAGAAATTATGTCACCGCTACGCGGCTTTTATTCTTGTTCTTCAAATTAGTTCTACCATACTTACACCGCAATGCTACTATTATTCAGGTGCGTAGCACTGGCAGTATGGTAGCAAAAGTACAGAGACTTGAAGATAAGCCGCATAGCGGTGACACAACATTGGTAATGTGACATTATTTGGTTCACGGATCTTAACTAGTTGGATTCATCCGGTTTTTCAGAAGACCCTATTTAATTAATTGACATCTGATATCATATCGATAACCTAAATTCACGCGGGGTTTCAGACTGACTACTTTCTATAAGAATCTTGTGTATGGCTTTGGTGGGCGGGCTTATTGGCAAATGAGTTTTGCAACTATTGACTTCGTGTGCCTGATATACATACAATCCGTCTTAAAGCCATATTTATACTATAAAATTGGTATGATGTTTGATGAAATCCAATGAAGATTTACTGGATAAACAATGTTCGGAATATAATATGTGTTCAAGTGGGAAAGGGGAAAAGAATCAATCAGTACTTTTTACCTGAGGTTTAATCTGCAAGATTATTGTTATCAGTTGAATCTCAAAGGTGTAAAGATTGAGCGTTCTAATCTATTTTGAAATAGCATTGATTTTCGTATTTCTTTTTCTACCTTGAACCCCTCAAAATTTTTGGAATTGAAAGAATAGAACTTAATGAAACTAATATACATTTCTATACTGTTTTTCATCATGTCATCCTTCCATTATTGTTACGGGGATGATTTTAGATACCTGCGGACGAACGAAGGTTTGTATAACGGTGAAATAAACTCTATTTCCCAGGATAAGTCCGGGAAAATATGGTTTGCAACCTGGACAGGTTTAGCATGCTATAATGGATTCGATTTTCAGTTTTTTAAACCTGAATTGGGCAATCCACTGAGTTTACCAGACAAAAAAACAAACAAAATATTTATTGATTCAAAAGATAATCTTTGGGTCGCTTCTCTGTCGGGTGTTTCATATTACCGGAAGCAGGATCAGACGTTTCATCCGGTTAGGATGGAAGGACTTACTCCAAAAGGGTTTTATGTCTTTGGTTTTTATGAAACTAACGGGCATGTTCTGATACATTGCAGCGCTGGAATATATTTAATCTGCGAATCAAAAAAATCAAATACTGAATTTCATGCCAAAAGGCTGAGGTTGTATAATAATAATGCAGAGGTATTTGATTATATTCATTGTCTGAATATGTTTAGTGAAAGATTGGTATTGGTTAGTAATTCGAATGCCAATAATCCGACCAGAATCATGGTTTCTGGACTTGTTGTCAATAACAGGGATACTTTAATCAGGGTTCAGAACCAGGTAATTTTTAATGAACAGGTAAATGCCATATCTTCTATTTATGGCGAAAACAAAATTTACTTTGGAACTTCAAATGGAATATCTGTTTTATCGCTGGACAACCTTAGAATTACTGATCACCTCTTTTTTAAAGGCCAGAATATTCAGAATCTGATCTGTGCGAGTAATCATAAAATATATTGCTATTCTTCTGAAGTAGCAATATTGTATGCCGATATGAATTCTCTTCAGACCGGGTACTATCTTCCTGATCCGCTTAAATCAGGTTCACTTCTCGATAACAACATCACTTGTTTGTTTGAAGATTTTTCAGGAAATTTATGGGTGGGTCATTTGGGTCTGGGACTAAGTATTCTGAATCTGAGACGTAAAGCATTTTATTCCTATAAACATGATCCCACTAATCCAAAATCGCTGATCGGAAATATTGTGATGTGTTTCAACGGAACCAAACGGGAGATACTTGTTGGCATGAGACAAGGCGGCATCAATGTGACCTCGAAACAAAAGGGTGCGGACGGGTCTTCCGAATTCAAGGTAATTTCTTACCAGCATGAATCAAGTCCATCATCTGACTTTGATAATATATGGGATATTGCCCGTGAATCAGAATCGGTTTTCTGGGTTGCCTCAAACGGAGGTCTGGCCAGGTTGGAAAAAACCAGCACGGGTTGGATTTATGGAAGACCCGGTGAAAAACCACTTTATGCAGGAGTGGTAAGAAAAGTGCTGATTGACAAGGACCGGAATATCTGGGTTGGAACATTTAATGATGGGTTGAAGTTTTTCCCGGCTTTGAATCGTAATCCTGAAAGAAAATCCTATGACTTTCCTGCCGATCCGGCAAATACTGAAGCCATTTCGGATAAAAGCATATTGTCTATGCTTATCGATAGTAAAAACCGATTCTGGGTTGGGACCAATAATGGTCTAAACCTGGCTAAGACCCCTTATAACCAACTTGATTTATCAGGAAGACAAAAACCGGATATTCGGTTTAAACAATTCATAGCTGTCAGTCCGGATAAGCATTTTCTGAATGCCAATGAGATCAACTGTATTTACGAAAATTCGGATGGAAAGATTTGGCTTGCTACTCAGGGAGGGGGTATAAATATTATGACAACTGATTCAGGCAAATTCTCACACATCACTGATGAAAATGGGCTGCGTGGAAATGATGTTTTAGGAATTCTTTCGGATACACATGGTCATAAATGGATCAGCACAAATAAGGGAATCACCACTTATGATGCGACCAATAAAACTAAGCCTTTTACCTGGTATAATATTACCGATGGGTTGCAGGGCGAAACCTATAAGGTGAATTCATATTATCAGTCGGATGATGGTGAAATGTTCTTTGGTGGCGATAACGGATTTAGCAGGTTCTATCCCGAACAGATTAAGTTTAATCCCATTCCGCCCAAAATTGGTCTTACTTATTTCAGGTTTCAAAACAAGATTATCAATATCGGTGATACGATTAGCCGCGGAAATATAATGACTCAATCACTGGACGAAATGGATCATATTGAATTGCCTTTTCAGAAAAATTCATTTAGTATCGGGGTGGGAGTGCATCATTATCAATATCCTGATGGAAACATGATCCGGTATAAGCTTGACGGGTTTTATGACCGGTGGATTACGCTGCCGGCAGCAAGCAAGTATATTTACTTTTCGAAATTACCATACGGAACCTATATGTTGCATGTTTCCGGATTAAGCGCTGACAATGTTGAAGCCAAATCGGAACGGTTGTTAGAAATACGGATCTTGCCACCATGGTACCTGACCTGGTATATGCGAACTTTTTTCTTTATGTTGATTATTGTCCTTATAGGATTTTTCATTTACTGGCAGAACAACCGGCAAAGAATAACTTTTCAAAAGAAGATCGATGACCTTTCGTTTCAAAACAATGAGAACAAGATGCGGTTTCTGACCGATATTGCCCATGAATTGCGCACACCTTTAAGCCTTGTCATTGCACCTATTGAGGACATGCAACAGAATTATATCACCATTGATCCGAAGTGGAAGAGTCATTTAAACCTTATATACAGGAATTCAAATTATTTACTTACTCTGATTAACCAGATTATTGATTTCAGAAAACTTAGTGCCGGTAAATTGCAGCTTAATCTGCAGAAGACTGATCTGGTTGGATTGGTTGGCGACGTAGTTTCAAATTTCAAAGGACTTGAAAGCCGCAGAAAGACCAATCTGAAAGTTCTTCTTCCAAATCATGCCATTTTGGTGGAAATTGACCGGCAGAAAATAGAAGAAGTTATGTATAACTTGTTGTCGAATGCATTTAAACATACTAACGAAAATAATTCTATAGAGGTTTCAGTTGAGCTGTTGATTCCGGAAAAGAATGCCCCCGAGTACTCGGGGCTGAATGGTATGGAACATGTTCGAATCACTGTATTCAACGAAGGGAAAGATATTTCGGATGAGGATAAACAACGGATCTTTGAACAGTTTTACAAGGTGAGCGAAAAGGTTGAGGGCGCCGGAATCGGTTTGTCGTTTTCCAAATCTTTGATTGAGATGCATGATGGTACCATCACTGTTGAATCGGTTGATGGAATTGGAGTTGCATTTCACGTGAATCTACCCTTCAACAGAATTGAAATAGCCGGGTCGGAGGCCAGTCCGGTCAAAACACATCAATTGTGGCAGGAAGATGTTTTTGACATCCCGAGTACTCGGGACCGAGTACTCGGGGCCAAAAACAAGAGCAAAGAAATGTCTTTGGTAATTGTCGAGGATAATATTGATTTACGTACTTTTCTCAAAAATAAGCTTTCAGAAAACTATACCTGCCATGAAGCTGGCGACGGTAAGGAAGGTTATGATCTGATCACCCGTATTATGCCTGATATCGTAATTTCGGATGTCGTAATGCCTAAAATGGATGGCTATGAATTGTGTGTAAAGGTCAAACAAAATAATAAAACCTGCCATATCCCCATCATTTTACTTACCTCTAATAATGCACCGGAACATATCATTTCAGGATATCAAAAGGGTGCTGATGCCTATGTCACCAAGCCATTTGACATGAGTGTGATTCAGGCCCAGATTTCGAGGCTAATAAGAAACAGGGAGTTGATCAGGGAAAAATATATGACCCAGAATTTCATGGTCGAAGTTTCAACCTCCAATTTATCCAAAGATGATGAATTCATTATTAAGTTGCGGCAGTTGCTCGAAGATAATCTGGCGGAGTCAGATTTCAATGTCAAAAAGCTTTCTTCTGACCTTAATATCAGCACGACCCATCTTTACCGCAAACTAAAAGCTTTGACCGGACTTTCCCCCGTGGAGTTCATCCGGGCTTTCAAACTTCAGAAGGCTTGTGAGATGCTTTCAAATACAAACAATTCGATCAAGGAAATTGGTTATGGGCTGGGATTTAACAACTTGTCTTATTTCGTCAAATGTTTCAGAGAACAATTTGATGTCACTCCATCTGCTTTTCGGCAAAAAGGTTTACCTGATTCTTCAAAAAAAAATAGCACAAATCAATCAGTAGTATCATAAATTAACCGATTTTAACACTTATAGGCCCTTATCTTAAAATTTGTTACAAGTTGACAATTATTTACTATCGGTCGCTTTGGTTTTTATATACATTTGTGCGTTGATAAATCTACTTCAATTTGTTTTATTCAATATTTATGATTTTAAAAAAATGACAAAGAATAAACAACTAATCTTGATTTCTTTATTCCTGGTTTTGTTTCTAAGTTGCAGAAAGGATGCCCAGCTTAAATATGAGCGTCCTACATGGCTTGCAGGGAAACTATACGCCCAGATAAAGACCAAACCGGAACTTAGTACCTTTGCAGAATTGCTGCATATTGCCGGTTACGATACCATTATTAATGTGTCAGGAAGTTATACCGTATTTGCTCCTTCAAACGATGCATTTGCGTTGTATTTTCAGGGAAGTCCAAACTACAAGAAAGTTTCTGACATCCCCAAGGCTGAAGTTCTTAAGCTGGTTAAATATCACATTGTTCAAAATGCTTGGAGTAAGAAACAGCTGACGTCTATCGATATTTACGGCTGGATAGACACTCTTGACCTGAAGAACAATTTACCCAAAGGGTACAAACAGCAAACCCTTTTGGAGGAAAAAAATAAATTGTACGGTGTTGCCTGGAGTAAATACAAGGGACAAAACAGTACAATCAATCGTACAAATATAATTGATACCACTGCTACATCCTGGCATCGGCGGGTTTTTACCGATTCGCGCAAGTATGCACCCATTTTCTTTAAGCAGTATTTCGATATATATAACCTTTCGACCTCTGACTATGCTTTTTATTTTGGCCGGCAGTTTCAAGCGGTTACTGATCTTTATTATGTAGCAGGACGAATCATCAGTGATGAGCTCTTTGCTGAAAATGGATTTGTTTATGTCATCGACCGGGTAAACGATCCACTGGCTAACGGAGCTGAAATACTGGCAGATAACAGCAAGGGGAATTCATATTCTTCCTATCTGAGTTTAGTAAATTTATTTTCGGAGTTTGCATACAATGAAACGGAAACCAATAAACAACCAGGGGCTGCACAAGGTTTGAGGGTCGATTCATTATTCAATGTAACTTATCCCCAGTTGGTCTTTGATATTACCAGTGAATTAACCAAAGCGCCGCAAGGCACTTTTGGATTGCCCAGTAATGTGACGATCCGTTATCATCAGGGAATAGTGGCTCCAACTAACGATGCACTGAATCAACTTGTCAATCAGTATCTGGCAGGCGGTAATAACTGGGGCAGCATCGACGCTGCGCCGGAAAACGTCAAACGGATTATTGCTAACTCATGTTTATCCATTAACCCGGTCTACGAGACGGATCTGAGAAACGGATTTTTAAACGGAGAATCGGACGTGATCAAAGTGGACGAATCGACCATTGTTCAGAAACAATACGGCAGCAATTGCACCTTTATTGGTGTCAATCAGCCAATTGTGCCACGTGCATTCAGCAGTGTCAGCGGTCCGGTTTATACCCGCAAGGGCTTTTCCAAGGTCATGTTTGCCATCGAAAAGGCAGGTTTATTGTCAGCTCTGAAAAGGAAAGATGCCAATTATTCATTTTATGTTGAACCGGATAATCTTTCATCGGTTGACTCTTCATTGATTTATGATGCGGTCAAAGATCGTTTTTCAGCCTATACGATGTATCCCGGCATAAAAGCCTATCCCATCAACACTTCGGATTTACGAATACTTCTCTTAAACCATATTGCACTGGATCAGCCTAAAGGAATTGCCAGGAAGGAATTTATTAAGAATCTGGCCGGCAATTATATCATTTACAATAATGTCACCAAAGAGGTTAAAGGAACCGGCAATACCACCTATGGATACCGCGGCTCCAAAGCAGTGGTTGATATTCCACAGTTGATCAGCACCAATGCCGATAATGGCTCAACCTACCAGATCAATAGCTGGTTCACATTCTCAATCAACGATATATTCTCCACGATATCGGTTCAATATCCTAAATTTCATGCCCTGATCCGAAAGGCAGGATTAAGTCAGGACAACCTGTCGAAGTACAGTTTCATGTCAGATAACCAGAGTTATACGGTATTGGTGCCTACAGATTCGGTGATGAACACGATCAGTACGGTTACGGCTGCCATGACCACAGCACAATTACAGAATTTTGTACTGATGCATTTTATACAGGGTAGCATGATTTTTACAGATGGCAATATGTCTGCAGGGTATTACGAAACAGCCCGGGTTGATGAGAGTTCAACGCCTTTTTCAACGGTTTTCACCAGGATTAAAGTTGTACCCGGAATTGATCAGATAATCATACCTGCCAAGGATGGAAGTCCTTCGGTTGTTGTACACGAATCTGTAAAAACAAATATTCTTACAGCCAGAAGTTTAAGTACTACCGGTACCGAGGCCTTTACGAATTGTGTGAATAACGGGGTTATCCATGAAATCAAAATGCCATTATTGTTCAGCAATGTGGATACAAATTAGAAAAACAGCTATATATAGAATATTTTAAACCTAAGGTTTTTCGACTCATGAAAAAAATTAAAAAAACCATAATTCTGATTCTTGCACTTTGCAGTTTTGTCGGAGCATCGGCTCAGGTCAAAACAACTATTCGCGGAAAGGTAATTGATCAGAAAGACAAATCGGCTGTTGTTGGTGCAACAATCGTCGAAACTGACAAGACCAACCGTGTGGTAAGCGGAACGGTTACCGATGTAAATGGAAACTTTGTATATGATATGAAGAATCCGGCAAATACATTGAAAGCCACTGTGATCGGCTATACTGCAAAGGTTTTCAAAGCTGTACCGGGTAAATCAGTTGTAATCGAGTTGAGTTCGTCCGATATTGAATTGCAGCAGGTAACCATCAGTGCAAAGGCCAAATCAGACAACAAACTTACCAATATTGACGAACGCGACCAGGCTGGGTCGAGTGTAAAAGTCGACCTGATGGACATGAAGAACGAAGGAATCACTTCGGCGGCTGATGCACTCCAGGGAAAAATATCCGGTCTGGATATTATCAGCAATGGAGGTGATCCGGGCTCTGGTTCAGCTATCGTTATCCGGGGATTGAGTTCCATCGGAAACAATAAACCACTGATCGTTATCGATGGTATTCCACAGGACAACGTTCCAAGCGGTTTCGACCTGGCTTCGGCTGACCAGCAGGATATCAGCCATATGATCAACATTGCCCTTCAGGATATTAAATCAATCGAGGTTTTAAAAGATGCCGCTTCAACGGCAGTTTACGGGTCGAAAGGTGCCGATGGAGTTTTACTGATCGAAACGAATCGCGGTAAAATGGGAAAAGTTCAGTTTGACTACCAGTACAAAAGCAGTATGAACTACCAGCCTGCGGCAATCCCTATGCTGAACGGTAATGACTATACTACACTACAGCTTGAAGAATGGCACAATGCCTACGGTGTATTTGATGTCCCTAACGAAATTGCCTACAACAAAGATTTCCCGCTCTTCTATAATTATTCGGCCAATACCAATTGGCTGGCTGCACTTACCCAAAATGCGATGACCAATGACCATTATTTTAAAGTTTCGGGTGGTGGTGAGAAAACACGATATTTTACTTCATTCAGTTATGTGGACGAAGGCGGGACAACAATTAATACAGGAGCCAAGACTTTTTCAACCCGAGTGAACCTTGACTATTTTCTTTCGAAGAAACTTTTGTTTACCATTCAGTTTAATTACCTGAATCAGAAAATTGATGGAAATTATGTAGTCAATAACGTCAATGTTCGACAGATGGCCTATCAGAAAGCCCCAAACATGAGTATCTGGGAATATGATGCCAACGGTAAACCAACGGGTGAGTATTTTACGCCGATCAACAGTTATCAGGGAGACGGAGTAACTTATTTCAATCCGGTGGCAGTAGCCAACCTGGGTAAAAAAAATTCAAGCCTTAACCAGATTGAGAACTCCTTCCGTTTAAGATATAATATTTATGATTGGCTTGTTTTTAAAGAAACAGTATCCTTCCAGTATAACGGAACAAAAAGCAATCAATTTCTACCCTACAATGCCATAGGTGCTGATTGGCTTTCCTGGAATGTAAATCTTGCAGATGAAGGAAACAGTTTAAGCTCATCGTTTAAAACTGAAACGATGCTGTCTTATGATGTGCCGTTTAAGAATAAGGATCATGTCATGTCGGGAACCTTTTCGTGGATGACCAATCAGGGGCAAAGTGAATGGATCGATATTCAGAGCAATAAAACACCGAGTACAAGTATACAGGATCCATCCATTGCCGGACAAATCAACTGGATCGGATCGGCAACACAGCAAAACCGCGATTTGGGGGCATTGCTCAACTGGAACTACAAATATAAAGACCGTTATATGTTGCAGACGGTTCTCAGGGATGATGCAAATTCGGCATTCGGTTCCAGTAACCGCTGGGGATTGTTTGAAGGAGTATCCCTTGGATGGCGTTTTTCATCCGAACCATGGTTGGCCAATTGTGCCAATTGGCTTAGTGAAAGTAAGTTCCGTGTCAGCTGGGGAACTTCAGGCCGCGCACCGACTGACGCTTATGCCCGTTTTGCCACTTACCAAACAAGTGGGAGTGGTAGTTATATAACCAATCCGGCTATAGTTCCTACAAATATTGCATTGGATAACCTGAAATGGGAATCCATTGCGGAAAAGAATCTTGGCCTCGATTTAAACCTGTTTAAAGACCATTTATTTATTTCTGCTGAAATTTATAATAAAAAGACCTCTGATATTCTTTTTCCTCCTGGCGGAGTCGGTGGTTACGCGATCCCAACATCTTCAGGATTTAGCAGTCTGACTTACTATAATGGTGGTTCAATGGAAAATAAGGGATGGGAATTAATGGCGAACTGGAAGGCTGTAAAGACCAAAGACTGGCTGGTATCTATCGATTTTGCAGCCTCTCAAAACATCAATACATTCCTGACCCTTCCTGATAATTTTAATACTGAAGCATCCACTTCGATTGGTAATGGCGAATATCCTCTAAAGATTGTTCCCGGTGAACCCATCGGATCGTTCTTCGGATTCAAATACCTGGGAGTCTATGCCTCAGATGCCGATGCTGTGGCCAAAGATGCCGCCGGAAATATACTCTATGACAGCAAACATGTGCCCATTCCGATGACCTATAAAGGAACTTATGTCTTTAAAGGAGGCGATGCTCATTATGCAGATATTAACCATGATGGAAAAATTGATTTGAATGATGTTGTTTATATTGGCGACTCTAACCCTACCCTTACCGGTAGCTTTGGTACTACCTTTAGATATAAAAACTGGGATTTTTCTTATTCATTTTATTATCGTTTAGGGTATGACATCATTAATATGACTGCTCTAAATGCGGAAGGAATGAACGGCAGAGATAACCAGAGTACAGCTGTATTGAGCCGCTGGAGGGTTCAGGGACAAAATGAACCAGGGTTATTGCCAAGAGCCTATCTGGATAATCCCGCCAATAACCTGGGATCGGACCGATATGTGGAAAAAGGTGACTTTGTGCGTTTAAACAGCATAAAACTTGGATACCAGTTGGGTCATGCATTGTGCCAGAAACTGAATTTGCAAAGTGCCAGTTTCTCGGTCAGCGCCCGTAAACTTTTCACTTTCACAAACTATTCAGGTCAGGATCCTGAAGTCGGACAGAATGCTGCCAATCCTTTTGATATCGGAAAGGATTATGCCAACACACCACCCCCTAAAATGGTTACAATTAGTTTAGCTGTAGGATTTTAATTCCAATGAATATAATTATGAAAAAGATATTTAAAATACGGTATATTCTTTTATTTTTTGCAATGGGAATTCAATTTTCCTGCAACAATTACCTGGAGTTATTGCCTCCTGGCGGGTTGGTCCGTGAAGAGTTCTGGAAAACCAGTTCGGATGTAGAAGCGGTCCTGATGGGTGCTTATCAGACTTTTGCCGGCATGAACGGGACTTTGTTTACCTTGGGCGAAGCCAGAGGAGACATGGTTCAGGGTGACTACAGTCTGGGGCAAAATGAAATCAATCTGATTGAAAGTAACATCTATCCGGATAACAGTTATTGCGACTGGTCAACTTTTTACAAGGTCATAGACTACTGTAACGAGGTAATTACAAATGCGCCTGCAGTTCAGAAGATTGATAATACATTTACTGACTTTCAGTTGAAAGGTTTTTTGGCTGAGGCATATTATATCCGGAGTCTAAGCTATTTCTACCTGGTCAGGACCTTTAAGGATGTACCCCTGGTATTGGAACCCTCAGAAAGTGATGCCGCAAACTTTTATTTGCCAAAAACGAATGGCGATGACGTTTTAAAGGAAATGCTTAAAAACCTGAATGATTACAGGGCGTTTGCCTCTGATGGATATAAAACCCTGGCAGAAGTAAAAGGACGCGCGACGAAAGCCTCCATTGATGCGCTTATTGCCGATATTTGTCTTTGGACTTTTGATTATAACGGATGTATTGAAGCCTGTGACCGGATACTATCGAACAATTCTTTTGTGCTGATGCCCGGTGCCCGATGGTTTGAATTGTTTTACCCCGGCAATTCGCTGGAGGGTATTTTTGAATTCCAGTTTAATGACAAGTACCTCCAAAAGAATAGTCTTTATGGCATGACCAACCGTAATGCCCACCAATATATACCGAGTCAGCAGGCAGCTCAATTATTTGCCCGCAAATATGCTGTTGAATTAACCCGTGGAGAAGAGGCATCGATTGCACTGTTATCGGTAGATAATTACCTGATATGGAAATATGTCGGGATGGCACCGGATGGAAAAACAGAGCGTTCCGGTTTGGTACAAAACAGTTGCAACTTTATTATTTACCGTCTTGCTGACGTTTATTTAATGAAGGCTGAAGCTTTGTCGCAGCTCGGACGTTTTCCTGAAGCATCTGACTTGCTGAATAAGATCAGATCACGGGCTAATGTTACTCCATTAGTACTTTCAAATTCTGCAGTTGCTTATGAAGATGCCATTATGAATGAGCGTGCCCTTGAACTGGCCTTTGAAGGCAAACGTTGGTTCGATCTGCTTCGTATGGGTCGGCGGAATAATTTCAGCCGCAAGGATAAGCTGGTGGAAATAATTGTATCGAATGTAACTTCGACTCAGAAACGTATTTTAGGCGCCAAACTGACTAATACAAATGGTTGGTATCTTCCTATCTCGAAGTCAGAGATTGACCGTAACAAGAACCTGGTTCAAAATCCATATTATAATTATTAAGCGATGAAAAGAATTTTGATCATATTTAGCCTGTTCGTTATGCTTGCGGCACAATATTCATGCAGAAAGTCCCCTGTAGAAGCCCAATTCAAGGACATGCTGAAATACACTATTGACGATTATGTTGCTGCAAATCCAAATGACTATTCCAGCTTTCAACAGATACTGAAAGCCGGTAATCTGGATAAGACCCTTAGCGCCTATAATCCCAACGGACAGGATTATACCTTGTTTCTTCCGAATAATGCGGCAGTAGATAATTTCATCAAGCAAGCAGGACTGTATGCTTCACTGGCCGAATTACTTAAAGATACAGCCTATGTTAAAGCGCTTGCAAGGTATCACGTGGTGAATATGGGTGCGGCCACCCAGGATTTTCCTTTTGGCGCTTTTACGCAACCGACCCTTACTGGGGATTACCTGAATGTAAACTTTATCCTTGCAAAAGATACCACCTATTACAAAATTAATAACCAGGCGCCGGTGATCAAAACGAACATCAAAGTTTCGAACGGATATGTACATGTGATCAGTGAAATGCTTCGGCCAATTACACTTAACAGTTATGGATGGCTGAAAAGGAGTCCTGATTTTAAAATTTTCACTTCGGCACTGGAATCAACTGGAATCAGTCAAACAATTGATGTTGACATGAAACTGAAAAATCAGACACTCCATCCATTTACTATGCTGGTTGAACCCGATACGATTTATAACAAAAGGGGCATCAATTCATTTGACGACCTTGCGAAGTCGATCAGTCCCGGAAGGACCGACTACACAAGCAGCAATAATCCTTTGAATCTGTTTGTCGGCTACCATATTCTAACCCAGAGCCGTTTTTTAAATGATCTGGTAGGACAATCAACCAATTACAATACATTCGCCGATGTTCCTCTGGCCATCAACGGTCTTGGAATTGACATCATGATCAACCAACATAAGGAAATATTTGTATCAAGCGCCCATGATACTACTGATTGGGTAGGCATTTATTACGATCAGAGTAATGTGGTCACTCAAAGCGGTTCCATTCATTTTATCGACCAGATATTAAAACCTCAGGTTCCCTCTCAGCAGAGTGTCTCATTTGCATTTTGGGAAGAACCAACTTTGGCACAATACCGTATTGTTGGAGGAACTTATTTTATTGAAAATCCTAAATTACTGGATTACGTTACCTGGTCGGGGGCAAAGTTGTTCTATGTCAAATCGGAAGATCCGGCAGAAATGGCCTGGAACCAGGACTATCTGCAGATTGAAGGTGATTTTACGATTTCGTACCAGCTTCCTAAAATCATCCAGGGAAAATACGATGTGGTCCTTGGGGCCGATCATTATGGGACACAAAATGCCCTGGTAGAAGTTTATGTTGATGGTAATAAAATCGGTGGCCTCATAGATCTTACTACTGGAGGAAGTGCATCAAACCCTTACTGGCCTCCACTTGCTGTCGGCCAGGTCGATTTTAAAAATTATGCAGCACATCTTGTTACAGTAAAATCTCTGATACCAGGAAGGTTCAAATGGGATTACATCCAGTTCAATAAACCAACAAATTAACAACATAATGATGAGATCAATAATTGGTATTCTATTAACAGCATTCATCCTGACTATTTTGGGTTGCTCCAAAACAACCTGGGATGATCACTATAATAAACAACCCGCCACCATCAATATGAATGTTTGGGATGCGGTCAAAAGCAGGAGTGATTTGTCGCGTTTTGTAGAGTTGATGGTTAAGTATAAATATGATACACTATTTAAGTCGAACAATACCTATACACTCTTTATCCCTGATAACACTGCGATTGATAAGCTGTCGCAAACGCAGGATATTGGTGCGTCGATTCTCAATTACAATATCTCACGGCACTATATTCAGCCTGTTGATTTACAGGGGAAACGAAAACTGCAAACACTGGCGGCAAAGTTTTCTACCTTCGAGAATGTGAATGGAAAATCTACCTATGATGGAATTCCGTTTACTTTCGAAAGTCCGTTGTATCTGAATGGTAAATTCTTCGTTATGGATGATGTAGCTCTTCCCAAGATGAATCTTTACGAATATTTCACTGTGAACAATCCGATGTTAAAAAGCTATATCGATACGAAAGATTCTATCATTCTGGATAAAGTGAAGAGCAGACCGATCGGTTTTAATGCTGCGGGTAATACCGTTTATGATTCGGTAAAAATCAAGATCAATATGGTTGATTCCTTATACTTTCCGACAAACAAGGAATTCAGGGTATCTACTGCAACCTTTGTTTACCCGAAATTAGTTACCTACCAAAATGGTCTTACGGCTATGGCCCAAAGTCTTGGCGGAAACTATCATGATTACAATGATATTCCGGTTAGCTGGCAGCAGAAAGTCCTGATTCCTTTCTTACTGAATCATGGCACTTTCCTGAACATGTTGGATCCCTCTGATTTTAAAACCATTGCTGTACTAACTAAAAAGAAGAAATTCAACATGGTGAATATAAGGGCTGACAGTATTATCGTTAATTATACACCTACTGACCGGTATCTTTGCAGTAATGGGGTTTCCTACGACTATGCTAATTTTGTGGTCCCGGATACCTTATACCTGAGAGCGCCTAAAATGGAAGGCGAATGGTTGGCCAGACCTACCGGAGCAAATAAGTATACCTGGAGAAGTAATGTATCAGTAACCAGCTCTACATTTTTTAATGTAGCCAATGCTTTTATTTCGACAGCTTCAAATGATTCCATCATGGAGGTAAACTTCACCAAAGGATACAAGGGTACCTTTACGCTTCAGTTTCAGGCACGTGACCTGTTCCCGAGAAAATACCGGATGGTTGTTAGTACCTTTATGGATATTGGTGGCCTTTACGATATTTATGTCAATAATGTACTGGTTAAAACTTTTGATTATTATGACTTTGTAAAAACCAGGGGCTTAATCAAGAGTGTTGACGGAACCACCACATTTGTTCCTGTTGGCCGATATAACAAATTTGATTGTTACGTAAATAACATTACCGATTATGGCAGACCTACGATTCGGTTTGATTACAAAGGTCCGGGTACTTCAGTGCCAAACAACGGACTGGTAATTGATGTAATCGAATTTATTCCAGCACCATAATATACTTGGAAAACCGACAAATTAAATCTGATAACCGGAGGAATAACGATATATAATTTTTACGAATGAAACGAGCATTTAACCAGACAACAAAAAGTGAAAATCGTCATTTAAACGATTTGAAAATGTACGACATTCAAAAATCATACATCTATTCAGTTACGACTGAACCAATCCGATCGGTTAACCGGATCACAACCCATAATATGAAACTTGATACAATGATTAATAACCTATTTGCCATTGCACCCTGGAAAAAAGCAGTGCTTATTGTTCCCGTGTTGCTTTTAAGTTTATTTTCATCGCAGGCACAGACCAAGTTGGCACAAGACTCAATTCTTGTCAAAGGAGTAATTGTTTCAGGAACAAATACCCCTATTTCAAATATTACAATCAGTATTGACGGATCGAATCAGCAACCTGTAATAACCAACGATGCTGGAGAATTCAAGATTAAATCAAGCGCAGGTAATAACTGGCTGATTGTTTCTCCTGCAAGTGATTATAAAACCAGGAGGATATTTCTGAACAACAGGACTGAATTGAAGCTTTATCTGACAGACAATGATTTATCAGCAGGTGATGATCCATTGAATATTCTGTCTCAAAAAATCCTCAAGAAAGATATCGTTTCTTCCTATTTTGATATGCCGACCAGCGATATTAATAAAACGCCAGTCATGTCAGTCGATGAATATATGCAGGGCAGGGTTGCGGGAATGGAAGTCATTCGCAGGGATGGCGCTCCGGGTACTGGTGCAATTGGTTTTATCCGCGGGATAAATTCGATTAACGCCAATAATCAGCCCTTATATGTGGTTGACGGAATTCCGATGGAAAATCCGGGTCTTTTTAAATCAAATCTTGATGGATATGCCTATGATCCGCTGGGAGCTGTTAATGTACTGGATATTTCGAAGGTGACTGTTGTAAAAGATCCAACGATCACCTCAGTATATGGTTCGAAAGCTTCAAATGGCTTGATATTTATTGAAACTCTTGATCCAAGCGCCACTCAAACATCGATTGATGTAGATTTACGTACAGGTTATTCACTTGCACCATCAAATGAGATTCCACAGTTAAATGCCGGCCAGCATAAAACACTTGCCAATGAGGAACTCATGTCATCGGGTATGTATGAAGAAAACATTAAATTACAATATCCAGATCTTTTCCTTGTTAAAACAGATCCTAGATATATTGATTATCAACACAACACAAACTGGCAGGATAAAATATTCACTGATGCTCAGTTTACCAATCTGAACATGAGAGTTAAAGGTGGAGATGCCATCGCAAGTTATGGTCTTTCATTTGGTTACACCTCCAGTAAGGGAGTCATAAAGAATACCGGTTATGATTCGTATAACCTGAAATTTGTAAGCCGCCTGAACGTCTTTACATGGTTAAAGATGAATGCCGACGTTACTTTCAATTACAATTCAGCCAACATGAAGGAATCGGCCAAAGTGAAAGAGACAAGTCCGATAATGGCTGCCCTGGCTAAATCGCCAATGTCGAATCCATATCAGTATGATGTTAATGGAAACATGATTACTGCACTTACCGAAGTTGATGAACTTGGAGTCAGCAATCCGGTAGCGATCATTGACGCTTTTAAAGCCTCAAACAGTAATTATCATTTTCTTTCCACAATGGGTTTTGAAGCCCAGCTAAAGAAGAACCTGGTTTTAATTTCTGATTTCAGTCTTACATATAATGCCTTAAAAGAACAGATTTTCATGCCAAATCATGGTATGGCACATTATTATGACGACGAAGCCTATAATGTTGCAAAAGCAACAAACAATTATCTGTTATCGATCTACAATAACACCTATGTGTCATACAAGAAAGTGTTCAACAAAGTTCACAGTCTGAGTTCGAGTACCGGAGTAAATGTCATGGTTAATACCTATCAGCTTGACTGGGGACTGACTATGAATGCCTCGGAGAATGATCACTATCAGGCCCTGCAGGATGGTACCAGCAATTTACGGCAGATCGGTGGGGAAAACAGGAACTGGAACTCAGTTTCTACCTATGAAAACGTGAACTATGCATTTAAGGACAAATATCTGGCTTCAGCCAGTGTTTCTCTCGATGGATCATCCAGAATTGGTGAAAATGCCATTCATACAATAAAAATTGGAAATAATCCATTTGGTTTATTTTACGGTGGTGGATTAGGCTGGCGCTTATCGAACGAACCCTTCATGAAACAGTTAAGCTGGCTGGATGAATTTAAGTTGAGATTATCATACGGAAAAACGGGTAACGATGATATTGGCGAATCCAGTGCATCAAATTACTACCAGGCCATAAAATTCAGGGAAACAGTCGGTTTGTATCCGGCAATTATTCCCAATGACCAGTTAAGCTACGAAACCGTGAGTCAGGTGAATGGTGGTACGGATATCGCCTTGTGGGGCAACCGTATAAAACTTACTGCCGACGTATTCCAGTCTACAACTAATGACATGCTTGTTATGACCCCAATGGCATCGTATATGGGATATGCCTTCAGGCCTGAAAACGGAGGAAAAATGCAGAATACGGGTGTTGAACTGAGTGCTTCGCTTCGAATTATTGATGGACATTCATTTAAATGGGATGTTCAGGCCAATTTTTCAAAAATCAAAAACGAAATTATAGCGCTTAAAGGCGATCGCATGATCACAGAAATTACCGGTGGCGAAGTTGTAAACCAGGTGGGTTCACCGGCAAATAGTTTCTATGGCTATGTTTTTCAGGGTGTTTATTCCACCACCGCAGAAGCAAATGCAGCCAATCTGGTGAATGATAAGCTGGTTAAATATTCGGCAGGTGATGCTAAATTTGCTGATATTTCAGGACCAAATGGTAAGCCTGATGGTATTATTAATCAATATGACAAGGTCGCCATCGGTTCATCCATGCCCAAATTTTACGGAGGTTTTCAAAATACATTTACCTATAAGAAATGGTCTTTGAATACCTTAATTAATGTTGTGTCAGGGAATAAGATATTTAACTATGTCAGATATCAGAACGAACAAATGACAGGTCTTGACAACCAGAGCGCCAATGTGCTGAACAGGTGGGAATCTGAGGGACAGTTGACGAACGTTCCCCGTGCCCTCTGGAACGATCCGATGGGAAACTCTTCCTTTTCAACCAGGTGGTTAGAGGATGGTTCTTATTTGCGTGTTCAGAATGTTTCCCTGAGCTATAAACTTTCTAATAAATTTCTTCAATTCAGAAATGCAGAGTTTTATATCTCCGCCAATAATGTGCTGACCGTATCCAAATACTTAGGTTATGACCCTGAATTTTCGTATTCCTATTCACATGCCGAACAAGGTGTAGATTATGGGCAGACTCCACAGGCCAGACAATTTATTATTGGTATTAAACTTGGATTATAAAATATTATTAAATAGATATCATGCGCAAAAATCTGAAATATTCCGTTATTATCCTTTCACTTCTGATGTCGGTGGTATTTCTGCCCTCTTGTAAGAATTTTCTGAATCCTACACAGGAATTGAATATCACCAAAGACAAATTGTTTAAGGATTATTATGAATACCGTTCGGTATCAATGGGACTGTATGGATTACAACAGAAACTGGTTGAACAATTGGTTATCCTTGGCGAATTAAGGGGCGACCTGCTTACTGTTACACCCAATGCAGATGCCGATTTGGTGGAAATTTACAATTTTCAGGCATCGAAAACAAACAAGTATGCTGATCCCACCAATTTTTATAAGCTGATTTCGGCCTGTAATAGTTTTATCTCCGTACTGAAACAAAATCATCCTGAAGTATTGGACAAAAAAATTGCAGTGACCAATTACGATAAGTTATACGGCGAAGCGATTTGTATGAGGGCCTGGGCCTATTTTAATGCTGTGAGGATTTATGGTAAGGTTCCTGTCATTTTCGAAGCTCTGACCTCGATTAGTCAGGTTGAAGGTTATCTGAACTCATCGTCTACTTATATTGACAGTGTTCATATCGTTTTTGGACAGGATGGGTTTAAAAATGATACCACTAAAAATGTACCGATTACCCTTACAAAGCAATATTATGATATTGATAATGTAATTGATGTTTTCAGTAAGGAACTAGAAGAAAATGTGAAGGCTGTAGGTGTTAATAATTATATCAACAACAATGATCAGTCATGGGAGGTTACCGTTTGGAATACCTATGCATGGCACACATTACTGGGCCAAATGTACCTTACTTCGGGCGATCTGACCAAAGCGGCCAGTCATTTCAATGTGGTTGCCGGGCTGGCTACCGGTAGTGGCGTTGGACTTGTTGCAGCTTCTACAGACTATCGTTACGAACTTGATAAAACCTTTTCCAATGCTCAGTGGCCTAATATTTTCACCGGCATTGATAACCGGGAACATATCTATACTTTGTGGTTTAACAAGGCCAATCAGCAGCAAAACGATTTCCAGAATTTATTTGAAACATGGACACCTCATAAATATATGCTAAAGCCTACCAAAGCGGCTATTGACCTCTGGGAAACTACCTGGAGAGGTTATACTCTGACGATTCCCGATGCCACAAAACCGGGGCTGACCACATTGAGTAAATTATTTCCAGGGACACCAAGTGACTTTTACCGTGGATATGGTTCATCCTATTTGTATGTAAAAAATGGAGAACCACTTTCAGCAACAGATTATATGAAGATGCTGAAATATAAAATGCAAAATGATGTTCGTAGCTATACAACCATGATGGATGGGGTTGATACCATTGTTTACAAATATTCTATTGGTAAAACTGTGTATGATCAGGATGCAAATTTCATCGTATACAGGGCCGGAGGTCTTCAGCTTTATCTGGCCGAAATCTATACCTGGTGGGCTTACCAACAGAATGGCCTTGTAAAGACATTTACAACCAATGCTTTGGCTATTGTCAATGATGGAAGTAATTACGACATTGCTGCAGCCCGCCAGCAGATGGGTATTCGTGGTCGTGTTGGATTTAACGTAACAGGCGGTGCACTTACAGTTGGAAACATCAATTACATTCAAGATCCATACACCAATCAGGTCATCGGCTATACCGATTTAACCGGTAACCTGTATGCCAAACAATTGTACCTGGAAGAACTCGTTTTGGACGAACGTGCACGTGAACTGGCTTACGAAGGTGAACGATTCTATGATTTGGTCCGTGTGGCCAAACGCCGCAATGATCCTTCATTCCTGGCCAAAAAGGTTTCGGCCAAATATCCGGCCTCCATGCGTCAGGAGATCTATACCAGATTACTGGATGAGAAAAACTGGTACATTAACCTTTTCAATTAATACTGTTTTTTTGGATAAATAGATATGGTAACCTGAGTATTCAGGTTGCCATTTTTTTTGTATTTAATCAAGGAACGTATCCTGGTTCAAGGGATCGATTGCTTCTGTGTTTCTATAGTTTCTTTAGTTTAAAATGCTTGGGGTTTTCTCTATTCTCAATTGTTTCATTTTCCCGTTTTTGGTGTACTTGAGAATTCTATTTCAAGACTACTCATTTCCTCTGCTTTCTCCACTTTACCCTTACTCTATAAAAATTTCATAATTTTATAGAGTGGGTGACTTCGAGTTACTCGCTCTATAATCCGATTCCTCCTTTTCCTTTTTCCTAATGTCAATAAACATTCTAAAGAATGTGTTTAATAACAGAGTACATTAATTAGCTTGTTTAAACGTTTAAGCATAAATTTGAATCCAAGATTAATAGTCTTTGCAACTCTATTTCAGAATCAGAATTGCATTGAATAAATTACTTTGCAGTAGTTTATTATCAAATCTATAAGTGGATTAAACAATGATTTAAAACTGTTTCTAAAGTCTACAATTAAGCCATGATAATAAGATCATTTTTAGTTCTCCTCTTTCAGGTCGTATTAATTTCCTTTTCCATGGCACAAATCACTCAGAAGGGCCGTAACATCCCTTATTTTAGTGCTTATGCCTCTCCGACAAGCTGGGACAGTTATAAATCGGATATCTACCAGGGTGGGGGTACCGTGTTTGTTAAGAGCAATGTAGATGATGTGCCTGTCGATATGACCCAGGGAAGCGGCTCTTTGGTTTTTGAGTCCACCATGCCCTCCGGATATTGGAACATTCTCTTCCGTATTGGCTGGGGAATGCCAGTCGATTATCTGAGGATGGGAAGTCATGCCCAGCTGCACCTGCAACTAAAGTGGGAAACTATTGCCCCCACAGCAGATGTTGAAATTCAGGTCTATACCCAGGAGAATAACATTGCGGCCGGTTATCCAGAACATTATGCAGGAGTGATGCTGAGTAAATATACCCAACCATCCCTCGATTGGATCGACGTTTACATCCCCATCAGTGACTTTCAGGCAGTCAATCCATTGATCAATCTTAGCCGTGTGACCA
>TBL_comb47_HYPODRAFT_10002626_pt1 | contig 21979 bp, 19 predicted proteins | sample TroBogypolimnion_40_FD_10682 | JGI IMG/M metagenome (IMG submission 10682) | reverse complement strand
TTGCCCTAAGGGCGCTCAAACAAAGAAGCTCTGTTGAGCTTTGGACTGACTCCCAATATGTGCAAAAAGGGGTAACTGAGTGGCTTGAGGGTTGGAAAAAAAGGGGTTGGAAAACAGCTAGTAAGGATCCAGTTAAAAACGCAGATTTATGGCAGGAGCTAGATGCCCTACTCCCCCATCATGAAATCTCCTGGCATTGGGTTAGAGGCCATAACGGTCATCCCGGGAACGAACTGGCAGATCAGCTTGCAAACAAGGGTGTGGAAGAGTTTTTACCCTAAGGCCAATCCCCTCAATGGGGCACGTTTTAAACAATCTTATGAGAGAATGATCCTGCTCTAAGGACCTTAAAACCCCATATATCAGTAAATAAAACCTAGAAAAACGAGACTGTGTCAAAAATAGAATCTTCTCTCGATAAGGCAGTAGCCAAACTCATCCAACTTAAAAATACAGGCAAAGTCCATTTATGTGGTCTTTGGCAAAAGTATTCACCTCAGGTAAATCGTTTAAAGCAATTAGATTACGCCACCGCCAAATCTTTTATTGTGCGTTTTAAGTGGCGAATTTTGCTGGTCCTGATTGTGATTTATGCGGGCTCTAAAGCCTATGATTATTTCTTTCCAACAGCTGATAAAGCTGGTGGACCCATCACAGTGAGTACTGTTGTTGTAGAAAAAAAGGATGTTCCTCTCATCATCGAGGCAACTGGAACAATTGTTTCGAATAACATCGTTGACATCCGACCCATGATTACCAATACAGTTGCCAAAATTCTAGTGAAAGACGGTCAAGAAGTTAAAGCAGGCGATCTTCTCTTCCAGTTGGATGATCGCAACGATAAGGCAAACTACGAAAAATTAAAGGCATTAGCCGATGATGCTCAAGCACAATATCTTCGTGCCAAAGAATTAGTTGCTAAGAACTTTATCTCCAAGGCTGGCTTAGATACCTCTTCAGCCAATGCTAAATCAGCAATTGCTGCCGCAAAGGCCGCTGAAGTGCAACTCTCTTTCGATTACATTCGCTCTCCCATTGATGGGCGTGCAGGGATTGTGAACGTGTTCCCAGGCTCATTGGTTCAAGCAAGCAATGTAGTTTCAACAGCGACCAGCTCAACCGCCACTTCAAGCGTTGGTGCAATGGTCACGATTACGCAATTAAATCCAATAAATGTGCAGTTTGTAATTCCAGAAAAGGACATCCCAACTATTCTTGAAAATCAACTTGATGGTGAAGCGATGTCTGTGCAGGTAACTGTTGGCGATTCAGGCAAAAATACCTATATTGGCAAGGTCATAGTCGTTGATAACCAAGTTGATCCGCAGATTGCTGCAGTGCGTGTTAAAGCTCAAATTCCGAATGACTCCATGAGCCTACTGCCTGGCCAGTTTGCTCGTGTATCGCTCATCGCCAATACCCTTAAAGATGCCATTACCGTTCCTTCGCAAGCAGTCATCATGAGTCCAAGGGGTAAGACCGTGTATGTAGTTGGCGAAGGCGATAAGGTTGCTGCCAAGCCTGTCAAGGTTATCTATGACTATCAAGGAACTTCTGTTGTTGAAGGCATATCCGCAGGTGATCGCGTTGTAGTGGAAGGAAAACAAAACCTTCGACCTGGCGGCAAAATTCGCGAAGCAAAGCCTGCCCCCGGCAGCCAAACTGCAACCCCTAGCACCCCAGAGAAAAAATGACACTCTCCGAATTATGTATTCGGCGCCCCGTAATGACAGTGTTGCTTTCAGTAGCAACCGTCATTGCCGGCACCGTTGCCTATCTAAAGATTCCGGTAGCGGCACTACCTAGCTTTAACTCCCCTGTTATTTCAGTGAGCGCCTCACTTCCTGGCGCCTCACCAGAAAACATGGCAGCATCTGTTGCACTGCCTTTAGAAAAAGAGTTTTCCACAATTGATGGCATTACCGTCATTAGTTCAAGTAACTTTTTGGGCACCACCAATATCACACTTGAATTTAATAATGATCGTGATATTGATAAAGCCGCCGTTGATGTTCAAGCTGCTTTGTTGAGGGCGCAGAAACGCTTGCCAATTGAGATGACAATTCCCCCGTCATATCGAAAAATTAATCCAGCTGATACCCCGGTTTTGGTGGTGCGGATGAGTTCTCCTTCGGTAAATTTGTCCGACCTAAATGACTTTGCAGAAAATTTGCTCTCGCCAAACCTTTCAACAATTACCGGCGTTGCTCAGGTGTTGGTCTATGGCGCAAAACGATACGCTGTTCGTATCCGGGTGCATCCAGATGCATTGGGTAATCGCAACCTCACCATGGATGATGTGGCTACCGCTGTCAATAAGGCCAACGCCAACAGCCCTGTTGGTGTACTTGATGGCCCCCGTCAATCGATCACGATTTATGCCAATCCTCAGCTGGTTAAACCCGAAGAATTTGCCAATCTGATCATTGCGCAAAAAAACGGTTTGCCAATTTACCTCAAAGATGTTGCGGAGGTCTCACAAAGCTATGAGGACGTTAAAACTTGGGCCACCGCTGGCGGCGAACGCTCGATCGCCATTGCTGTTCTTCGCCAACCAAGCGCCAACACTGTCGAGGTCGTTAACGCTGTGAAGGCACTGATCCCGCAACTGCAAAAGCAGATGCCCTCATCAATAAAATTGCAATTACTCAATGACCGCTCGCTTTCGATTATTGAAGCCATTCACGATGTGAACTTCACTCTTGCATTAACCGTTCTTTTAGTGGTTTTAGTGATTTTCTTATTCCTCAAGCATATTTCAGCTACGGTTATTCCATCGATCAGCTTGCCAATCTCCTTAATTGGTGCTTTTTTTCTGCTTTACTTTTTAGGCTATAGCCTAGACAACATCTCCCTGCTGGGTATCACCCTGGCGGTAGGCCTTGTAGTGGATGATGCGATTGTCGTTCTCGAAAACATCATGCGCTATGTCGAGGAGGGCATGGAACCCCTTAAGGCCTCCCTTAAAGGTAGTAAAGAGGTCGGCTTTACCATTATTTCCATCTCGATTTCCCTTGTGGCAGTTTTTATTCCGATCTTCTTTATGGCGGGACCAATTGGTCTACTGTTTAGAGAATTCGCGGTTGTGGTTTCCCTGTCTATTCTGGTGTCGGCGATTACCTCATTAACAGTTGTACCTATGCTCTGCAGTCGTTTTCTGCCCCAGCCAGGCCAGCATGCCAAGGAATACGCGATTAACAAGCAATTTGATCGATTCTTTGATTGGATGCTCAAAACCTATATTCACTACCTCGATCTGGCATTAAAGAATCGTCGCATTGTATTAATTGGCGCCTTCTCGACATTTGTGCTGACCGTTGTTCTATTTGTTAACAGCCCCAAAGGGTTCTTCCCAGAAGAAGATATTGGACAGATTCAAGCAACCACTGAGGCATCCGAGGATATTTCCTTTAAAGCAATGCTAGAACTGCAGGATCGTGCCGCAGCGCTAGTTAACTCAGACCCCAATGTGGATAGCTCTATTTCTGTTGTAGGGGGAGGCTCAAGCTCTGGAACCAATACAGGCCGTATTTTTATCATCCTCAAAGAAAAAGCAGATCGCGAAAAGATGTCTAAAGTGATGGAGGGACTGCGCGCAAAATTTAAGGAACTTCCGGGACTAAACGTTTATATGCGCCCCGTACAAAACTTACAGCTTGGCGGCAAAAATAGTAAAAGTCGCTATCAATTCACTNTACAAAGCGTTGGATTCGAGGGTGTTAATGAGTGGGCTGATAAGTTAATGCAGAAAATGCGCGCTGACCCCATGTTCCGTGACGTCACCTCGGACTCACAACTAAAAGGCCTGAATGTTCGCATTGATATTAATCGAGAAAAAGCGGCCAATGCAGGCGTGACTATTGCTGATATTAGAACCGCTCTCTACGACTCCTATGGGGAGCGTCAGGTGTCAACAATCTATACACCGGTCAATACTTATTACGCCATCCTGGAGACCGCCGAAGAGGATCGACAATACGAGACCGATTTAAATAAAGTGTTTGTACGTGGACGCGCTACCGATAAACTGATACCCCTATCCAGCATTGCCACTTTTGTTAGAACAGTGGGCCCGACTGCTGTGAATCACCAAGGTCAGATTCCTGCGGTCACGCTTTCATTTAACCTCGCGCCTGACGTCTTCTTGGGTGATGCCACCAAAAAGATCGAAGACTACACCAAAGAAATTGGCTTGCCGCCCTCGATCATTACAAGCTATGGTGGAGATGCTGCAGTATTTAAAAGCAATCAATCTGGACAGCTGATTTTAATTCTCTCGGCATTAGGTGTAATTTATATTTTGCTTGGTGTTCTTTATGAGAGTTATATTCACCCTCTTACCATTTTGGCTGGTTTACCATCAGCAGCGATCGGTGCGATTTTAGCCTTGCGTATATTCGGTTTTGAGCTGACTATCGTTGCCTCCATTGGTATTTTGCTGTTGATTGGTATTGTGAAGAAGAATGCAATTTTGATGATTGACTTTGCTTTGGATGCTCAACGCAATCAAGGAATGTCTCCTGAGAAGGCGATTCGCGAGGCTTGCATCTTGCGTTTCCGTCCAATCATGATGACTACTTTTGCGGCGCTGATGGGCGCCATACCAATTGCCTTTGGCTTAGGAGCTGGTGCAGAGTTACGTCAACCATTGGGTATTAGCGTTGCTGGCGGTCTGATTTTTTCCCAATTTGTAACGCTAATCATTACACCGGTGATTTATCTTTATTTGGATAAATATGCTGGTACAGGACCGATGGATATTTCACCTGCTGTTCTAGAGGGCACCTAATGCGCCAAGTCATTCTCGATACAGAAACTACTGGACTGAATCCAGCTACAGGCGATCGTATTATTGAAATCGGTTGCGTAGAAATGGTTGGGCGTCGCCTAACTGACAGAACCTTTCATTACTACATCAATCCAGAGCGTGATATTGATGCTGGTGCTTTCGCAGTTCATGGCCTCTCAAGAGAATTTTTATCAGACAAACCGGTCTTTGCAAACATTGTTGAGCAGTTAATTGAGTTTGTTGATGGCGCTGAAATTGTCATTCATAACGCAGCTTTCGACTTAGGCTTCTTGGATAATGAATTTGCTTTACTCAAGCGCCCCCCATTTAGAACTCTAGCATCCAAGATTACAGACACACTACTAGATGCTCGCCAAATGTTTCCAGGAAAAAGAAACTCTTTGGATGCTCTCTGCGATCGCTTCTCTATAAGCAACAAACATCGTACTTTGCACGGCGCTTTACTAGATGCACAACTGTTAGCCGAAGTCTATGTAGCAATGACCAGAGGTCAAGAAGATCTATCGATTGACTTAATTGATTACACGGTTGGATCGGACTCAACCGGTCATACAAAACCATTACCAGCCAATCTCAGGGTATTAACAGCAACAGATGACGACTTACAATGCCATGAAAAAATCCTGGCAGAAATTGCAAAAGCCTGTAAAAAGGACCCTGTCTGGAGTCCTTTAACTATTGCTAACTAATACTCAAATTGATCTTGTTAGATTGCAGCAGCAATTGCCTTACCTAGATCATCAGTTTTAGCAGTGCCGCCCAAATCCGGAGTTAAAGGTGCATGCCCCGGTCCAGAAGCTAAAACTTGTTCAATTGCGTTAAAGATGGCTTTGCCTGCCTCGGGATAACCGAGGTGATCGAGCATCATTGCCCCGCTCCAAATTTGACCAATGGGATTAGCAATCATTTTTCCAAAGATGTCTGGCGCTGATCCATGAACTGGTTCAAATAAAGATGGAAACTTGCCTTCTGGATTAATGCTGCCTGATGGAGCTACAGCAATCGTACCGGTACAAGCTGGGCCAAGATCAGACAGGATGTCGCCAAATAAATTGCTTGCCACAACAATATCAAAACGGTCAGGATTCATCACAAAGTGAGCAGCCAAGATGTCGATATGGTATTTATCGGTCCGTACGTCAGCGAACTTCTTAGACATGGCCTCCACACGCTCATCCCAGTAAGGCATAGTGATGGCAATGCCATTAGATTTAGTAGCTGAAGTCAGATGCTTCTTAGGACGGCTCTGTGCCAAGTCAAATGCGTATTGCAATATACGATCAACGCCCTGTCTTGTAAAAATAGATTCCTGAATCACAAACTCGCGATCTGTGTCTGGGAACATCTTTCCACCAACACTAGAGTATTCACCTTCAGTATTCTCACGTACTACGAAGAAATCGATATCACCCGGCTTGCGATTAGCCAATGGGCAAGGAACTCCTGGCAGTAGGCGTACTGGTCGTAAGTTAACGTACTGATCAAATCCGCGGCGGAATTGAATCAAACTACCCCATAAGGAAATATGATCCGGAAGAATATCTGGCATTCCAACAGCACCAAAGAAAATTGCGTCATACTTCATCAGCGTCTCAAACCAATCATCCGGCATCATCTTGCCGTGCTTAAGGTAGTAATCGCAACTTGCAAAGTCGAAATGATCGAACTGCATACCCAAATTGAATTTACGATTGGCAGCCTCTAAAGCACGAATGCCTTCAGGCATGACCTCTTTGCCGATACCGTCACCTGGAATAACAGCAATTTTTGGATTCTTGAAAATTTTCTTTGCGTTCATAAGGAATGTATCTCTTTATACTTTTTTGTTGAATTCGAATTTTACTAATAATTAACTGATTGCCCTGCGGATCTCATCGGGTGCCTTTTTGCCGCCTTTTTCGACTGACTCACTATCGTAGTCACTAGTGTTTTCGATAGTCTCTAGTACAGCCTCTTGCATACGAATATTGTCCTTCGGGCAAATCGGCGCGCCATAGCTAGCCCATTTTTTAAGCAAGGTGACTTCGTACCCACATTGACCGCACTTGGCTTTGCTACGACTGGAATTGCTAGGTCTTGGGGGAGGGAAAACAATTGCTTGATGTGGGTAAGGACCTAATTCCTGACTAATCATCATGAGTTTCACAGTCAGTTCTTCTGTGGCATGGGCCATCCTGGCTGGTCCCTCGAGTCCAACTGTTTGCGCGATACCTTTGAAATCCTCGCCATGACCGCTAAAACAGTCGTCGACAGCATGGCAGAGCTCGTGGACCAAAGTATCCAAGAGCTGGACTGGCTCGTCTAATTTTGGTGAGATGAAAATCTCATTCACACCACCACCAGAGCGCTCACGGGGCCAACATTGACCAAGAGTCGTTCGAGGGCTACTCGAGGCTGGAAAGCCGCAGGAAACCCTCACAGGAGGGATTGCATATCCGGCTTTGGAGAACACTGGCTCTAAGTGCCTAACCGCATCCTCTAACCAGGCTTCACGTACTGTATGTTGCTTCATCTAACTTATCTTCTATCGTCATTCTGGAATAAAAAGGCTCAAATTGCGATCATACGCCACCATCAGTAGAATGGACGGATGAAAGATCTTGAAAGCCTCAGTGCAACCCAAGCCATCAAAGCCCTTTCAAAAAGGGAAATTAAGGCAACTGATTTATTACTCTCATGCTTAGACCGCATAGGTCAAAAAGAGAGTCTAGTTAAGGCATGGACTAGCCTCAGCAAGGAGAACGCCCTATCTCGTGCTAAACAGCTCGATAAAGGGGCATTTCAGGGCATTCTGCATGGCTTACCTATCGGCGTTAAGGATCTGTATGACACCTTCGACTTGCCGACCTCCTACGGCTCCCCAATCTACGCAAATAACTACCCAGCTTCAGACGCGGTCTCCGTTGCATTAATGCGGCAAGCGGGCGCCATTGTTTTAGGCAAAACCGTCACTACTGAATTTGCCACCTATAAAAGTGGTGTGACTACTAACCCCCATCATGCAAGGCAACTCCTGGTGGATCTTCGAGCGGCTCTGCTGCAGCTGTAGCAGACTTTATGGTTCCCCTGGCAACAGGCAGTCAAACCGCTGGCTCGATTATCCGACCAGCTTCATTTTGTGGTGTAGTTGGTTTTAAACCCAGCCATGGCAAAGTCAGTATTGCAGGCGTTAAAAGTTTATCCGTAACTTTAGACACCATGGGCTGCTTTGGCAGAACAATTGAAGATGTTGGTCTTTGTATTGCAGCTATGAGCGGAGATCTTCGCCTTGCAAAAATTGAGGCATTACACAATAAACCTCGTATAGCCGTTTGCAAAACATCTAACTGGTCAGCTGCACATAAGGAGACAGTAACAGCACTTGCTGTGGCACGTCATGCGGCTGAAACCATTTCTAAGGGTGCTGTTAACGATCTAAAGTTACCCAAAGCTTGTGATGGTCTTACTCAGGCACAAAGCCGGATAATGCTTTCTGAGATATCTCGCAGTCTACTATCCGAGCGTGTACATCACGGGAAAAAATTAAGCCCACAACTAGCAAAGCAACTGAGCGAAGGTGCAGAAATTAGTTACGAGCAGTATGCAAAAGACATACTTCTTGCTACTAAGGCTAAAGCCTCTGTTGCAGATTTATTGAATGATGAGATTGATGTATTGATTGCGCCAAGTGCGATTGGCGAAGCGCCGAACATAAAAGATGGCACAGGAGATCCTATTTTTTGTCGAGGATGGACTCTATTGGGATTACCCTGTATCAATATTAATATCTCTACTGGGCCCAATGGCTTACCAGTGGGAATTCAGTTAATTACAGGCCCAGGAAAAGATCATTTTTTGCTAAGTGCTGCGCGAGCTTTTGCACTGGCTTTACCTGACCCCACGTTGCGAGATCAGGCATAGGCCATTTGTTTAATCTAGAGTGATGTGTGCAGCTTTAATAGCCTTGTTCCAGAGCGGCAACTCTTTCTTCACTAAAGCATCCGTTTGACCTGGACTCAAGTATCGAAGCTCAACTCCTGCAGTATCTGCGCGCTCTTTAATTTCGGGCATCGCAAGGCTCTGTTTAACCGAATCCGTTAACTTAGCAACTACTGGTGCTGGAGTGCCAGCTGGCGCGTACAAGGCAACCCAGGACTCTAGCTGAAACGATGGTAGGCCAGCCTCAGCTGTCGTTGGAACATTGGGCATACCAGGGTGACGGTTTTTACCTGTCACGGCAAGGCCCTTTAACTTGCCACTTTGGATATGCTGCATTAGAGACGGAGGCGTGCTAATAAATACTTGCACTTGACCTGCCAAAACATCCTGAATCGCTGGACCTGAGCCCTTGTAAGGAACGTGAACCATATCCACACCAGTCGTTTGTTTAAAAATTTCGGTGCCAATATGAGATACAGAACCATTCCCCTGGGATGCGTAATTCAGCTTGCCTGGATTTGCCTTTGCATACGCAATGAATTCTTTTAGATTATTTACAGGAACAGATGGATGAACGGCAATCACATTGGTTGAAACTGTTAACAAGGCTATCGGTGAAAAATCTTTAATGGGATCCCATGGTAGCTTATCGAATAAGGAGGGATTCCCAACGTGATATCCAGAGTATGAAATTAATAGGGTATAGCCATCAGGCTTTGCATTGGCAACATATTGATAGGCAATGTTGCCACTTGCGCCAGGCTTGTTATCTATCACTACTGGCTGACCAATGACTCGAGTTAAAGGCTCACTTAAAAGGCGTGCAGAGGTATCAACTAAACCACCTGGTGGATTGGGCACCACTAAAGTAATTGGCCTATCGGGAAAATTCTGTGCAGAGACAACGCCAGAAGAAAAAATAAATGCTGCAACAGCAATACAAATAGTTAAATTTCTTTTCATATAAATCTCCAACTGATTCTTTGTTATCGCTGCCCTACCTTAACATCCCCAAAGACAGATTGCGCTTCACGAGGTAAACAACGCCAATAGCGCTCATTTGCATTAACAGTTCCACCCAAAGCTGCCGCCGCTTCCCATCCCCAGCGGGGCTTGTATAAAAATGCTCTTGCTAGAGCAATCAAATCCGCATCACCTGCTTGCAGAATATCTTCAGCTTGCTGGGGTTCTGTGATCAAGCCCACCGTCATGGTTGGCAAACCAGATTGTTCTTTAACGATCTTTGCAAATGGCACTTGGTAGTTTGGTCCAATTGCTATCTTTTGTTTTGGTGAAATACCGCCAGATGAGATGTGCACAAAATCACATCCCAAGGGCTTCAATTGTTGTGCAAAATTAGCCGTCTCCTCAGGGGTCCAGCCACCTTCTATCCAGTCACTAGCAGAAATCCGGATACCAAGGACCCCTTGATAAGCTGCCCTCACTGCTGCAAATAACTCCAAGGGGAAGCGGATGCGGTTTTCAAACGAACCGCCGTATTCATCATTGCGTTGATTGGAAATTGGCGATAAAAACTGGTGCAACAAGTAACCATGGGCACCATGCAATTCGATACCATTGATTCCAATACGATCAGCACGTTTTGCTGACGACACAAAATCATCAATTAATTTCTTCAAGTCATCCTTGCTTAGTTCGTGTGGAAGACGTTCGCCGTCAAGCTGTGGAATAGCTGAAGGCGCTAGGGTTTCCCATCCACCTTGATCTTTAGCCAGCAATTGACCACCATCCCAAGGGGTGGCACTTGAGGCTTTGCGACCCGCATGTGCCAACTGAATGAAAACAGGGATAGCTGGGGCTAAAGTGCGCGCACGACTTAATTTATCTTTTAACGCTGCTTCTGTTCGGTCATCCCATAAACCTAGACAGGCCGGCGTAATCCGGGCTTCTGGACTGACTCCGGTGGCTTCGATAATAAATAAAGATGCGCCACTATTGAGTAAATTTCCCCAATGCATCAGATGCCAATCAGTTGCCTCACCATTAATGGCCGAATATTGGCACATTGGGGCCACAACAATACGATTAGCAAGCTCTAAAGGGCCTCTTGGTGAGTTTAAGGTGTAAGAAGAAAATAAAAGACTCATGAAATCCCTTAAAAAAGCCCAAAATGAGGGCAAAAATACGAAAAATGCCGTAAAGCGATAAAATACCTAAAAGCAGAATATACAAGACAACGAAGTTGTGCAGATCGTATGATCAAACGACTTTTCCCCAAAATCCGATAAATACTCACTACAAGAGACTATGAACGCACCTCAAGCCTTTGAATCAAAAGAAGATATTGGCCATTTTGTTGGCGGTACCATTGTAAATCCAAAAGATGGTCGCTTCGCTGACGTATACAACCCCTCCAAAGGGTCGGTTGCTCGTCGCGTAGCTTTAGCTAGCCGGAAGGAAGTTGATGCAGCAGTTGCTGTTGCTCAAAAGGCTTTTGAGACCTGGAGCCAAACTAGCCCACTACGCCGCTCTCGCATTATGTTCAAGTATCTAGAACTGATGAATGCAAATCGCGATGAATTAGCAGCGATTATTACAGCAGAGCATGGCAAAGTATTTACTGATGCTCAAGGCGAAGTTACTCGCGGTATTGAGATTGTTGAATTTGCTACTGGTATCCCAGAATTACTCAAAGGTGACTACACAGAACAAGTTTCCACCGATATTGATAATTGGGTGATGCGTCAGCCATTAGGTGTTGTTGCTGGCATTACGCCATTTAACTTTCCGGTAATGGTTCCAATGTGGATGTTCCCTGTAGCGATTGCCTGCGGTAACACTTTTATCCTGAAACCAAGCCCTACCGATCCAAGCGCGTCATTGTTCATGGCAAAGCTATTGAAAGAGGCCGGTCTGCCTGATGGTGTATTCAACGTTGTACAGGGTGACAAAGAAGCTGTTGATGCCCTCATTGAAAATCCAGATGTTAAGGCGGTAAGCTTTGTAGGCTCAACCCCAATCGCCAACTACATTTATGAGCGCTGCGCCCACTTTGGCAAGCGCTCTCAGGCTTTAGGTGGCGCTAAAAATCACATGGTCATCATGCCTGATGCTGATATTGATAAAGCAATTGATGCCTTAATCGGCGCTGCATATGGTTCCGCTGGCGAACGCTGCATGGCAATTTCTGTTGCAGTACTAGTTGGTGATGTTGCAGAGAAGATCATGCCTAAATTGATCGAGCGCACAAAGACCCTGAAGGTCAAAAATGGTATGGAACTCGATGCTGAAATGGGCCCTATTGTTACTAAAGCGGCTCTTGAGCGTATTACTGGCTATATTGATAGTGGCATAGCCTCTGGCGCAAAATTATTGGTTGACGGGCGTGGACTCAAGGTTCCAGGCAATGAAAATGGTTTCTTTATCGGCGGCACATTGTTTGATAACGTTACCCCGGATATGAAGATCTACTTAGAAGAAATCTTCGGACCAGTTTTATCCTGCTTACGGGTTGCAAACTTCACTGAAGCATTAAATTTGGTTAACTCCTGTGAATTCGGCAACGGGGTTGCTTGTTTCACCAGCGATGGCAATATTGCCCGTGAGTTTGCTCGTCGTGTACAGGTGGGCATGGTTGGTATTAACGTACCTATTCCAGTTCCGATGGCATGGCATGGCTTTGGTGGCTGGAAGAAATCTATCTTTGGCGATATGCATGCATACGGCAAAGAAGGCGTTCGCTTTTACACCAAGCAAAAGAGCGTTATGCAACGCTGGCCTGAAAGCATTGCAAAAGGCGCAGAGTTTGTAATGCCTACCTCCAAGTAACCTTTGGAGCAGAAAACAAAAAGCGGTCTTCGGACCGCTTTTTTATTGCCTAGAATGAGCGAAAATTACTGGAGTGTATTTTTAAGCACAGGAATCATTGGCATGGAGAGCACATCGATACCCTCTTCCCTTAGGGCTTCAGCCTCATCCAAAGTAGTTTGCCCACGAATACTTCTCTCGGGAGATTCCTTATAGTGAATCTTCCTAGCTTCATCAGCAAAAGAATCGCCAACATCTTCCGATCGACCCATCAGCTCACGCATTCCTTTTAAAAAAGCCGCTTGAACTTGAGCTTCAAGTTGAGAATGGTCGTTACCAGTAAGCGCGACAACGCCCCCACTCAAGCCCTCAGATTCTGTCTGGGATACAGTCAATTCCGTTGAGGATGATTTGCCAATATGGGGGGCTGAAGGCATACGAGTTATTTCAGTGCTATCGCAGAAAGGACAAGCAAGTATTCCCTTATCTTGTTGGTCAAGGCAATCCTCTTCGGAGGCAAACCAACCTTCAAAACGATGTTCAAGGGGGCAGGCTAGGTTATAAACTTTCATAAAACGTATATAAGGGCAAAATCAATAAATTCAATACCCATATTTTAATCGGGTTTGAACCGACCCTATTCAATTGGGCATGGCTTTACCAAACCCCTGCGGTAGCGATCCAGCCAATAAGCCGAAATAGTAGTTTTAACGTCAGTAATCTCACCATTTTCAACCCAGGCCATTAACTGCTCAAGAGAAGCAGCAAACACATCTAAAAACTCTTCATCATCAAGATGGCTTTTACCGGGGACCAAATCCTCCGCTAAATAGATATCAATGAACTCTGTTGAATAGGAAATAACAGGGTGTATACGTCGAATATAAGTCCATTTTTTTGCTGTGTAGCCAGTCTCTTCTTCAAGCTCACGTTTTGCACACACCAAATGGTCTTCACTAGGATCCAGTTTCCCGGCAGGGATTTCTATACAAGCTTTTGCAATTGGATAACGATACTGGCGTTCGAGAAGCACTCTTCCGTCATCTAGGATCGCAAGAATGGCTACTGCCCCTGGATGCGTTAAATACTCACGTACAGCAGTTTCACCATCAGGCAGCGAAACCTGATCACGCTTCATTTTTAAAAAAATACCGCCATAAATATCCTCTCCAGAGATACGCTCTTCACGTAAATGCGCATCACCAGTCGGTAGATCTTCAAATAATTTTTCAGTCATAGCTCTTGGTAATTTATCTAAGTCAATGTGAAGAAGCAATCTTAATATGAGATCTTAATAAATGTAGATGTCGTATTGATGGTTATAAGCAAAAAGGCCCCTTACGGAGCCTTTATCAATGAATTCAATTTCATCAGGATCCTAATAAGGTGCGGCGCATTGCATCTAAACAAAGGCCCATCAGACCAGCAGGAACAATGCCAATCACCAGTACCAAAATACTATTCAAACCTAGGATTCCTTTAGCAATGCCCGAACCACCAATGGTGATTTCATGAGTAGGCTCATCAAAGTACATGACCTTGACCACTCTGAGATAGTAAAAAGCACCAATTAATGAGGCGATAACGGCTATTACAGCAAGAAATGTATGCTCTGCATCAACTAAAGCTTCCAATACTCCCAGCTTGGCAGCAAAACCCACTGTGGGTGGAATACCGGCTAAGGAGAACATCATGACCAGGCCAATAAAAGCAAACCATGGGTGCTTCTTATTTAAACCTTTTAACCCATCCAAGGTTTCGCAGTCATAGCCTTTTCGTGATAAAGCCATCAACAAACCGAAAGTACCTAGGGTTGTTAAAACGTAGGTAATTGCATAGAACATGGATGCGCTAAATGCATGGTCATCAAATACAGACAGCATGCCCAAAAGAACAAAGCCCATTTGCGCAATTGCGGAGTAAGCCAACATACGCTTGATATTGGTTTGAGCAATTGCAGTTATGTTGCCAACAATCAATGAGAGAACTGCGAGGAGCACTAACATTGGCTGCCAATCCCCCAACAACGGCAATAAAGTATTTACTAATAAACGAAATAGCAAAGCAAATGCAGCTAATTTCGGGGCCGCAGCAATCATTAAGGTTACAGCTGTAGGCGCACCTTGATAAACATCGGGCACCCACATATGAAATGGTACAACGCCTAGCTTAAATGCTAATCCAGCCACAATGAAGACTAGACCAAAGGCCATTACCAAGTGATTCACACGTGGGTCAGCAACAATTTTAAAAATCTCAATCAGATCAAGCGAGCCAGTTACTCCGTAAAGCATAGACATTCCGTAGAGCAAGAAGCCAGAGGCTAGTGCCCCTAAGATGAAATATTTAATGCCAGCCTCAACACTTTTCTCATTACTGTGACGCATAGCAACCAAAGCATAGGTTGGTAAGGCCATCAACTCAAGGCCAAGGTATAAGGTTAATAAATTTGCGCCAGAGATCAATACAAACTGGCCTAAAAGGGCAAGCAAGGCCAAGACAATAAAGTCCGGACGGAATAAAGCGCGGTCCATTAAGTACTGCTTTGAATAAATCAAGCTGACCAATACAGCGATGCATGAACATGCCTTCAGTAAATTGGAGAATGGATCTGACTGAAACAAACCATTCATTGCCACCAATGCCGGATCGGCCATACGGCCAACAAAAGCAAAAATGAGATATGCAAGCAAAATTAGCGAAAAGAAATATACAAAACCAACGCCTCGTGGGGTATGGAAAATATCCTGCTCTACCCCAGGAGTTGCTGTCACCTTCTCGCGAACGTAAACACTAGCAACCAATAGTAGGCATGTTGCTACGAGTAAAACGAGTTCTGGAAGGATGGCATAAAGATCGAATGCTTGCATTTGTACTTACTCAGAGTTTGCTAACAGCAACATGCTGCAGCAGATTAATTACAGCAGGATGAATAATGTCCGTGAATGGCTTTGGATAAACACCCATACCAATCACACAGATAGATAAAACTGCCATCAAGAAATATTCACGTACATTAAGATCTTTGAGCTCCTCTACATGAGCATTATTGATAGTGCCGAAAAATACACGTTTTACCATCCACAAAGAATAAGCCGCTCCGAGAATCAATGCGGTAGCCGCCAAGATGCCAATAACAAAGTCATAATCCACTGCAGCCAAAATCACCATGAATTCACCTACAAAACCGGAAGTTGCCGGTAGGCCGCAGTTAGCCATTGCCATCAATACAGCAAAGGCGGTAAATGCAGGCATACGATGAACCACACCACCGTAATCAGCAATCTGGCGAGTATGCATACGGTCATAGAGCACACCAATAGATAGGAACATCGCCCCAGCAACAAAGCCATGAGAAATCATTTGGACAATGCCACCCTCAATACCTAGTGGACTAAAGAGGAAGAAGCCTAGAGTCACGAAGCCCATATGTGCTACTGATGAATAAGCAACCAGCTTTTTCATATCTTTTTGAACTAAAGCAACAGCGCCAACATAAATAACAGCAACCAAAGATAAGAAAATAACAAATGGGCCTAAGTATTGGCTAGCATCTGGAGCAATTGGTAATGAGAAGCGCAAGAAACCATAAGCACCGAGCTTCAACATGATGGCAGCCAATACGACTGAACCCCCAGTTGGCGCCTCAACGTGTACATCTGGTAACCAGGTATGCAAAGGCCACATTGGCACCTTCACAGCAAAAGCCATAAAGAAAGCTGCAAACAATAAGATTTGTTCTACGATGTCCAGGCGGGCATTTTGCCAAGCCAAAATATCAAAAGTATTCGTAACGTTGTACAGGTACAGCATCGCAATTAGAGTTAGCAAAGAGCCTAGCAATGTGTACAAGAAGAATTTAAAGGCTGCATAAATACGGTTATGTCCACCCCAAACACCAATGATGATATACATCGGAATGAGCGTGGCCTCAAAGAAGACATAAAACAGTAAAGCATCGAGTGCGCAAAATACACCAATCATCAATCCAGAGAGGATCATGAATGAAGCCATGTATTGGGATACCTTGGTATCAATCACTTCCCAAGCAGCAATCACCACAATGATGTTGATAAATGCTGTGAGTACGATGAACCAAACAGAAATACCGTCAATACCCAAGTGGTAGTTGATGTCGTAACGCGGTATCCAGCTCATTTTTTCTACGAACTGCATACCGGAATTGGCAATATCAAAATTTATGACCAAAGGAAGCGTTGCGATAAAACTGATTACAGAACCGATAAGAGCTAACCAGCGTACCCCAGCAGTCGGTTTCTCAGACCCATAAAACAAAATAATAAGTCCGAAGACAATTGGGGTCCAAATGGCGTAAGAAAGAATCATAGTGGCTACTTAAGTAACAAAGGCCTAGCGAACAAAAGGCAGGTAAGCATACAAAACCCAGGCAAGCAATACTGCTAGGCCAGCAATCATTGCGAAGGCATAGTGATATAGATAACCGGATTGCAAATGACGTATTACTCCAGCAAAGCGCCCTACTGCATGCGCACTGCCATTGACAAAAAATCCGTCGATGATCTTTTGATCACCGCGATGCCATAAAAAACTGCCGATCCAAATGAGGCCTTTAGCAAATACAGCCTGGTTAATTTCATCGAGGTAATACTTGTTATCAAATAATTTCTTGATAGGTGCAAAAGCTTCTGCGACTTTACCCGGTAGCTTTGGTGCCCAGAGATATCCGATAGCTGCAGTCAAAACGCCTAGGACAACCAATAACAATACTGGGGACGTGAATGCATGAATAGCCATTGCAACTGGGCCATAGAATTCATCTTCCAACTCTTTCATGACTGGATGGCGTGCCAAATCAATAAAGATGGAGTCGCCAAAGTATGTACCGAATAACAAAGGAGAAATTGTGTAGAAACCAATGATTACTGAGGGAATAGCCAAGAGAATCAATGGCAGAGTCACAACAAATGGAGACTCATGTGGCTTCTGCCCTGGTGCCAATCCATGGTGTGCGTGATCATCGCCCTGCTCCGCATGATTATGGTGATGGTCATGTGCATCATCATGACCCCAGCGTGCTTTGCCATGGAATACATAGAAATACAAACGGAATGAATACAAGGCAGTAACAAATACGCTTGCCATAACTGCAAAGTAAGCAAAACCAGATCCTGGAATATGGCTAGCAGCTACTGCCTCAATAATGGAATCTTTTGAGTAGAAGCCTGAGAAAAATGGCGTACCTACCAATGCTAAGTTGCCCAACAACATCATCAGACAGGTAATTGGCATATATTTCCAAAGGCCACCCATCTTGCGCATATCTTGCTCATGATGCATTCCAAGAATCACACTTCCGGCAGCAAGGAAAAGTAGCGCCTTGAAGAATGCGTGAGTCATCAAATGAAAGATTGCTACTGGGTATGCAGAGACACCCAACGCTACAGTCATGTAACCCAATTGCGACAATGTTGAATAGGCAACAACACGCTTGATATCGTTTTGCACAATACCTAGGAAACCCATAAAGAGCGCTGTGATGGAGCCGATTACCAAAATGAAGCTCAAGGCGGTATCTGATAATTCAAATAATGGCGACATACGTGACACCATGAAGATGCCTGCTGTAACCATGGTTGCTGCGTGAATCAATGCAGAGATTGGTGTTGGGCCTTCCATAGAATCTGGTAGCCAAACATGCAATGGGAATTGAGCAGATTTACCCATGGCACCAATGAATAAGCAAATACAGGCTACTGTCATCAAGTTCCAGCTCGTACCCGGCAGAGTTTGGGCTGCTAGCGCTGAATTCTGTGAAAAGATCACGTCATATTGCATTGACCCTGTACTGGCCAACAAAATACCAATGCCTAGGATGAAACCAAAGTCACCAACGCGGTTAACCAAAAAAGCCTTCATGTTGGCAAATACAGCAGACTGACGCTCAAAGTAGAAGCCAATTAAGAGATATGAAACTACACCTACCGCCTCCCATCCGAAGAAGAGTTGCAAGAGGTTATTACTCATTACCAACATCAACATAGCAAAAGTAAATAAAGAGATGTAGGAGAAGAAACGGTTGTAACCCTCTTCACCATGCATATAACCAATGGTGTAAATATGCACCATCAATGACACAAAGGTCACTACGCACATCATCGTCGCCGTTAATGGATCAATCAAGAAGCCAATATCTAAATTGAGCTCGCCTAGTTGCATCCAACGATATACCGTACCGTTGAAATAGAAGCCATCCATCACCTGTACCAAAACATTGCAAGACAGAATAAAAGCAATCGTTACACCCAAGATAGTCACAAACTGACTAGCGCCATGACCAATTCGGTTACCACCTAGCTTAGTACCAAAAAAGCCTGCAATCATAGAGCCAACTAATGGCGCCAACGGAATTGCGCAAAGTACGGGGATATTTAAGGTCAATTGCATGACTAGCCTTTTAGGTGGTCAAGATCTTCGGCATTAATGGTGTCAACCTTACGGAAGAGCACAACCAAAATTGCCAAACCGATAGCCGCTTCAGCAGCTGCCACAGTCAAAATAAAGAATACGAATACCTGACCAGCCATATCGCCTAAATAATGTGAGAAAGCAACAAAATTCATATTGACAGAAAGGAGCATCAATTCAATTGCCATGAGCAACACAATGACATTCTTGCGATTAAGGAAGATGCCGATAACACTAGTTGCAAATAGGATTGCACCGAGCACTAAGTAATGAGCCAGAGTAATGTTCATTTCTTATCTCCTCTAGTATCTTGCTTTGCAGCCATGTCAGATCCCATTTTCACAATACGCATACGATCAGCTGCCACCACATTGACTTGCTCATGGATGTTCTGGGCTTTGGAGTCTTTGCGATTACGTAAAGTCAAGGCAACAGCGGCAATAATCGCAACCAATAGAATCACACCAGCAACTTCAAATGCATAAACATAGTCAACAAAGATCAATATGCCCAATGCCTGTGTATTACTCGCCATCATTTCTTCAGGCATTGGTTGTACTGGAGCATTTGTGCCAATAAAACTACGAATGATCACGATTGATAGCTCGAGAACAATTACCGCACCCATTAAGAAGGCAACCGGCAGGAACTTTTTAAAATCACGGCGAAGATGCTCTAAGTCCAAGTCCAGCATCATGACAACGAAGAGGAACAAAACCATTACAGCGCCGACATAAACCAGAATTAAAGCCAAACTCAAGAACTCAGCCTTAAGCAACATCCAAAGTCCGGATGCGCAGAAAAATGCCAATACTAAGAACAGAGCAGCATGAACTGGGTTACGCGCTGTAATCACGCGTAATGCAGAAATGACCAACAAGCCTGCAAAACCGTAAAAGAAGGCAGCAAATAAAGTGGATGGATCGAATGTCATATTAGTTCAGCTCGATTCGATTAACGGTAAGGTGCATCTGCTGCACGATTAGCGGCGATTTCTTTTTCATACTTATCGCCAACAGCTAAAAGCATATCTTTAGTGAAATACAAATCGCCACGCTTATCGCCAAAATATTCAAAAATATTGGTTTCAACAATTGCATCTACTGGGCATGCTTCTTCACAGAAGCCACAGAAAATGCATTTGGTGAGGTCAATGTCATAGCGGCTAGTACGGCGAGTACCATCATCACGTTCAGCGGTTTCAATGGTAATTGCGTATGCCGGGCATACTGCTTCACATAATTTACAACCAATACACCGCTCTTCACCATTTTCATAACGACGTAATGCGTGCAATCCACGGAAGCGACTAGACAAAGGCGTCTTCTCTTCTGGGTATTGAATGGTGATCTTTGGCTTAAAGAGATAACGACCAGTAATTGACATACCAGTCAAGATGTCTTTCAGCATCAAGCTGTCAAGGAATTGGGAAATTTTCTTAAACATGATTAATCACTTATTTCCAAATATTCCATGGGGATACTACCCACGCGCCGATAACAACCACCCAGAATACTGAGATGGGAATAAAAATTTTCCAACCTAAACGCATAATTTGGTCATAGCGATAGCGAGGCAGAGTAGCTCGCAACCAAATGACACAAGATAGAAGAAAGAATGTCTTGCCAAACAACCAGAAGAAACCTGGAATGTCACGCAAAATTGGTAAATCAACTATTGGCAACCAACCACCCAAGAACATGATGGATGCGACAGCAGCAATCAAAATCATATTGGCATATTCAGCCAAAAAGAACATAGCAAAAGACATCCCTGAATACTCAACCATGTGGCCTGCAACAATTTCAGACTCACCCTCAACCACATCAAATGGATGACGGTTTGTTTCAGCAACACCGGAGATAAAGTAAATCAGGAACATTGGCAATAATGGCAGCCAATTCCAGGATAAGAAATTGAGGCCCATGCTTGCAAAGAAGCCTTGCTCTTGGGAGGCAACGATCGAACTCAAATTTAATGAACCTGATGTGAGTAAAACAGTTACCAAAGCAAAGCCCATAGCAATTTCGTAGGAAATCATCTGCGCTGAAGCGCGCATTGCCCCAAGGAATGGGTACTTGGAATTAGATGACCAGCCAGCCAAGATGACGCCGTATACACCAATAGAAGAAATCGCCATGATGTACAAAAGACCTGCATTGACATCAGCTAAAACCATCTTCGCTTGAAAAGGAATAACGGCCCAAGCTGCAAAGGCAGGCATGATCACCATAATTGGCGCAATAAAGTACAGAACCTTACTTGCTTGAGCAGGTGCAATGATCTCCTTCATCAGCAGCTTTAGGGCATCAGCAATAGGTTGCAATAAACCCAAAGGACCGACACGATTTGGCCCAAGACGGATATGCATCCAGCCAATTAACTTTCTTTCCCAGAGGGTTAGGTAAGCTACACAGCCAAACATTGGTAATACGATAATGACAATACGGATTAATGCCCAAACGAGCGGCCACAACGAACCAAAAATACTTTCGCCTTGGGTAGTAATGAGGTTTAAGAAATTATCCATCTCGCGCCTTAAACCTTGCTAACAGTAACAGGACCAAACATCGATCCTAATTTTGCACTAGCCGCAGTACCCGCAGAAACTCTGACAGCACCAGGCGCCAAATTAACCTCCACAGTCGCTGGCATATCTACAGAATGCGAGCCTTGAGTAACTCGAACAGCATCACCTTCTTTTAAGCCCAATTCAGTAAACGTATTTTTATTCAAGCCAACCTGATTGCCCCGCTTAGCATCGCGAGTTAACTGCAATGCTGAAGAGCGTCGTACGATTTGGTCACCAGCATAAATATTGACGTCAGCTACTCGCTCTAGGCCACTGGCTGTAGAAGGTTTTCCGTTAATTAAGGCAGAGCTTGCGGCTTTATTATTAAGACGAGTGCAATAACCCTCATCTAATGCTTCCCCTAAAACCTCTTCAGGAACATTAAACAAGAAACCATCTAGGCTTAATAAGCCACCAAGCACACGTAGTACTTTCCATGCTGGACGTGAATCACCCAAAGGCTT
>TBL_comb47_HYPODRAFT_10002625_pt1 | contig 21980 bp, 18 predicted proteins | sample TroBogypolimnion_40_FD_10682 | JGI IMG/M metagenome (IMG submission 10682) | reverse complement strand
ACATTTGACAATGCGAACTTATATAATGATTATATTGTCAGCAGCTTTATTAAAATTATGGCCGCGTCGAAGCGGCCGGGTTTTGTATCTTATTTTTCCGATCATGGCGAGGCGATGTACGAAGACGGCAAGACATTTTTTCATAATGCGAACATCCCTAACCGGTACATGTATGAAATCCCGATGTTAATATGGGTCTCGGAAGACTATAAAAAGCATGAACAGAATTTTGTCGGAAATTTTGACCGCAACCTCAATCAGCCCATGCAGGGATTCGACATGATTTATTCGATGCTGGACCTCATGCGGATAAGTTATGATGGTTTCCCCTGTTCCAGAAGTATTTTTTCCCCACAATATATGCCGAAAAAGCGCTTCATATGCGGCCAGAATTACGATGAGATGCTAAAATCCGGGTTAAAAAAAGAGTAATACTAAAATCCGGCGTATCTTCGTTTATAAGCGCATATTGGCATTTTCGTTCCTGGCTAAATAACTGGCACGTCACAGTAAGCTTTAACAAGTCACCGCACATCATGCGCTTTTTCTATTTTGTTTGTTGAAAAATATTTTTCCCGATATAATGTTCTAATATTGCAGGTAATTATCCAGTAACATCAATCAAGGAGAAGGTCATGAAGAAATTAACGTTCGCAATCATCCTGTCCGCAGTCTGCTGTTTAAGCGCTTTCGCCCAGGACGCAAAAACTACAACGCAGGCGCCGCCCGAAAGATGGGATTCATTCCTTGGCGGATTCTGGTTCGGCGTTCCGGCCTCGATTGAAAGCGCCAACGTCTGCGGTTTGAAATGGGGTTTGCCGATTTCATCCGGACATGGAAAAGTAGTTGGATTTGAATGGTCTTTTTTCTGCTGCGCGACTGATTCGGTTAAAGGCTTCCAGTGGGCAATGATCGGGGTAAACGATTCCCTGGATTTTAGCGGCATGCAGATGGCTCTGGTAAACGTAGTAGAGAAGAAAATCAGCGGACTTCAATTCGGAATTGTCAATAAATGCGACAAGGAAGGGGTTCAGGTCGGGATTGTCAATCTTGCCGACAATGCCGATTGCCAGATCGGGATCGTAAACCTGAACAAAAACGGCTGGATGCCATTCATGGTAGGCATAAATCACAGCAAGTGAATAACCAGTCTTTAAGGATTGTTTATTCCGGCCGCTTCCATATGGAATGCGGCCGGATTTGTATTATGACCATTTCTACGTTACTGCGCCAGTTGGCGAACCCGCCTGAAATCTCTGAATCATTACCCTTTTTTATTCTTTTTGTTGAAATCAGCCACAGGAATATTGACATTTACGCTTAATAGTGTAAGTTTTTCAGATGTACATTTTGAGTTAATGTCTCCCTAAAAACCATCTAATAACGGAGCTGATTGTTTGTCGCAGTCATCATCTATGAAGCTAAATCAATTACTGAATGCCAAAGAAAAGTTGCTGTCTTATCTGCATTTTTGCTGTGGAAATAAAAACAGCAGAAAGGCGCTTATACTCTCGACCACCGGCAACTCTCATGGTTTATCATTCCCTTTTCACTATTACAGGCGGGAATTAGCGACTGAATTCAACTTTCATTTTGAAGAACATATCAGTGACAATTTAGATGAAAAGTTAAATAAAATAAAGGTTTTTAATGGCGATATAATTTTCGTCAGCACCCCGCTCCGGGTTAACGGAGAAATTTTATCAAAGCAGAAAGTCCTTGAATTCTTTCAGGCAATTGACCGCACCCGGCGTTTCAAGCTGGTTTTCTTTGGTATTTCCGACAACGCGGTTTCGCCATATTTTGACATTCTGCCTTATGTGGACCTGTTCCTGATGCCGTTTGTGTTCCGCGATCAGCATAATTATAAAAAGCCTTTTAAAGGCGGGAATATTATGGCTGATTATCTTGCCGGCAGGTTTCAACTGGCAACGACTAAGGGAAATGGTTTTCATGACGACCTTTTTTTATCGCAGCCGGCAACGGATCAAACATATAAAATAATGCCGTCCTGGAACTGGATGTTGTGGCGAAGCATGATAAAGGTATTCAAGAGCCAGAACTATCGCTGTATTCTGAATGGGCAAAGAACCATTGACGTGACCTGCCGATTCACCCAATATGAAGGCTGGTGCCAGTTCCACAGACTGCATGTCTGTGAACAGTTGACCGCGCTTTCGTCCAGGTACAAGATTGTCGCCACCAAAGATAAAGTTGATCTCAAGAGTTATTACCGCGAACTGGAATCGAGCCGGATATCATTCTCTCCATTCGGATATGGCGAAATCTGTCCGAAAGATTTTGAAGCGATGATTAAAGGCTGCCTCCTGCTCAAGCCGTCAGTTGACCACCTGACCACTTATCCGCAAATCCATGTTGAAAATGAAACCTATGTGCCGGTGGCGTGGGATATGGCGGATCTGGATGAGAAGATCACTTATTACCTGGAGCGCCCGGAAGAGCAACAGCGAATCACCGCCAACGCCGCAAGGGCATACGAAAAGTTTTTCACAGAACGCGGCTTCCTCACCAAAATAGAGGAAATACTCCGTCATCTGGAGAAATAAACCCGCGCGAATTTTATCTGCTTATACCGAATCGCAATCTCTACTGCGAATAGGTATTAGTTTATCTGCCGGGCAGCATTGGCGGCGGCGGTTTGAACTTGTCTCATTTCCTCTTCGCTCAGTTCATTTTCCTTCCGCTTCCGTTCTTCATTTTCTTTTTGTTCTTTACGCCGCTCTAGCGCAAATTCTCTTTTATAAATGCGCATCATTGCCGCAATGATGGCGAAACAAAACATCAACTGATAAAAATTCGGAGATTGCTTCAACACCCATTCCAGTGAAGACTGTAGATATATTGACCCCAGGCCGCCAGCCAGGCCGATAGCAAAATACTGATACTCCGTATTGACAAACCGGAAAATATTAACTAAATTCATAATGTAATAATATAAGAGGAATATCGCAAAAACCACAAGATTGGTCCAGCCGGTTTCAGCAGCAATCATCAGATAAACAGTTTCAACCAATCCTTCTTTGAATTTTTTATCCTTCTCCTTATCCAAATGTTTACTGTAAGGCCATGGCACGTTGACTTTTACGCCAAAGTTGTTCAAGCCGATACCCAGAAATTTATCATTCGCCATATTGACCGCCGATACCGCCAGATTGTATCTGGTAATCTTCGATTGCACCGGCGCCGTCTCAAAACGCTGCAAAACAGTATTAATCATAGCAACCACGGCGACAATCGCCCCAAACCCGATCATCGCGGTAATAATAAATTTTTTCATCTCAAACCCGGAAGCGTAAGACAGCAATAATACGACCATGCATCCTCCGATATAACAAACCATTCCGGCGCGCGAAAGGGTAAAAAACACCAGCAGAGATCCGATTCCGAACATCAGGAAAATGAACGCTGATTTAAGAATTGAAGCCTTCTTTTCGTTCATCAGTTGAGAAAACATTATAGTACTCAATATTGTCATATACATGCATAACGAATTCTGATGCGGCAAGGACCCGCTGATTTGATAAACACCGAGCCGGTATTTCTGATAAAGAGCCACGATAAAAATATAAATAATGATAGCCGGAATAAAATGAATAGCCAGGGCAATGCGTTCATAACTGTTAAAGTAATTATATAACACCCAGAAATAAAAATACATCCGGACCATTTTCAAGATTTCAAAATAAGAGTACAATGGTTCATAGGCATTAGTAATTGAAGCCAGACTGAAAGCAACGTATATGAAATAAATAAATGAACCAGGCGGCAGCAGCTTAATCTTAAAGTCACGGTCTCTGCGGATGATGATGACTAAAAATAAGACCAGCGCAACCAGGTCAACCAGGCCTATTTCAAATCCGCGAGACGTTCCGCGATAAGATTCACGGGATACGAAGTGGATGCTCTCGGTCAGGCGGCAGGTGAAAAAAATCATCATGAAAAGGACAACTTTTTCAAAGAACTTCGATGTTGAAGCCAGAAAAACCCCTACCGGCACCATGAAGAGCAAGGTCAAGAAGAAAATAAAGTATTTATATTCCGACAGCCCCATTCGTTACCTTGAGTAAATATTTGCCTAAGGTTTAATTAAATTGGTCGCCGGGCCGGCAACTAAGTTAAACGCTTCCAGTGTGGGCAGCAGTTTCTTCACGACTACGTTATACTCTGAGAGCCCATCCTTAGGAACGAAAACTACGTCATTAGGTTCGAGATGAAAATCAAGAGCCCGGCCGCGCATAACCTTGTCGATGTTAACCTTGTAAACTTTCGGGTGAACCATGCCGCCGCGAATAATCCATGCGTCCGAGGACGCAGTTTCAAGCACTCCGCGAGACCATGCGATTGCCTGCATTAAAGTCATCTTGTCTTTATAACCGAGGTAACCAGGCACCCCGACTTCACCAATTACATATACCGTTTCATTCATTGAGGACGCAATAAAAATGTAATCGCCGTCACGCAGTGGAATGTTGTTCAAGCGATCCCCCTGGCGAATTGCTTTCGTAAAATCAACCGGCAATACTTTCCCTTCCCTGGCAATATAAGAATTTTTCAAATCAGCCATTTCAACTGAATCACCCTGAAACAAGCCATCGGCAAAACCTCTGGCCATAGCTATCGCATCAGACAGTCTCGGTTCATTTCTAAGCGGGAATCTGCCTGGAACGTTCACTTTACCTGAAATCGTGAATGTCCCGCTTTGTATCCTTGTCGGCACAAGAGAAACTTTCGGAAAACGAATATATTCTGAAAATTTAGTTTCAATAAGTTTAGTGGCGTCCGGCACAGTCATGCCGCCGATCTTAAGCGGTCCGATAAGAGTCAGCGAAACATAACCGTCAGGGGTAACAATCAGCCCCTGGGAATTGAGATCGTCATTGTCGTAAACTTTAAAGTCAAATCTGTCCCCCGCGGCAATGTGATACGGCTGAGGCTTGATATTCTGAAGCGTCTCAAGCTCTTTTTCAATTTCCAGCGGATCCTGTCTGACAACTTTGATTTCTTCATAATGCTGTTCCTTCGTGGGCGCCAGCGGGATTTCAGTCTTGTCCGCGCATCCGCAAAGAAGGCATATTGTAGAAAATGCACAAAACGCAACGAGCAACTTAATACTACCGGACAATATTGACATCGCAGACCACTTTTTTTGTTTAAACATAATTGATATTTTCCCTGTAATAATTAAAATATTACATACTCCGGATAAAATAGGATTTTTCCACGTTATTTAAAATTCCGCCTAATTTTCTGCAATCATGCTCTTTAAGGAAGTTTACGCATTTAAGCAACTTGAACTTATTCGAACGCTTAAACATGGTCACAAGTACAGAAATATCTGCGGACTGGCAAATGGTCGCAAACAATTGTTCGTTCTTGTTAAACTCAAAAAGTTCCCAGAAAATGTAGTCATAATGTCCATTGAATTTAGCAATAAATTTATCAATCATTGCTTTGTCGGCAGGGGCGATGTAGGTGTAATCATCCATCACAAAATAAAGCCGGTGAGCATTTTCCAGCGGCATGTTCGGATTAATTACTTCATCTTTATAAATATAATCGTTTACTGCGAACTTAGTCATATTCCGTGCCAGTTCATTAACGGTGGAGATATAAAGTATCTTTTTTTCCTGAGGGCCGAAAAGGTCAATGCATTTCTTGATAAAAAATGTTTTACCTGACTTGGCTTCCACATCGCCGAATGTGATTAATGTGACACCAGACTGTTTATCGGCATATTCCGCGATTCTTTTATACACAACCTGTATTGCGGAATAAAAAGACTGTAACGTAACCTGGTTAATCATCGGCAAGCTGCCCAGCATCTTTATTTTCAGCACATTTTCGATATCAAACCGGGATTTCACTGAAAAATCCATCAGTTCCATTATTATTAATCCGCCGAGAGCCAGCATGAATCCGGCAAGCGAGCCGGCAAAAATGATGAATCTCCGCTTTTTGACTGCCGGCGAAGACGGCGGCTCCGCCCGTTCCAGAATGGTAATATCACTGACATTGGTATTGAGCGCGAATTTCATCATTGAAACTGTGCCGTCTATTTTTTTCAGCAAATCACGATTTAAATCGAGCTGCCGTTTGATCTCTAAGAAGTCACTCTCCATCCGTGAAAGCTGAGTCAGTTCGCCTTTCAGTTTGCTGATCGTGGCCTCCAACTGGCTTAAATTCTGGGTTACGCCTTGCAATTCAGCCTCTGCTTTGAACTTCTGCTCCTCGATGGTCTGACGAACTACATTACCGCCGTAAGTAACTGAACTGGGAGCGCGTTTCTCTTCTTTAACCTTGCTCAGCTTCTCTTTAAGGTATTCGATTTCCGCCATCTGCTTCTGGACTTTCGGGTTATCATCAGTGTAGCGCTGGCGCAGTTTATAAAGAGCGCCCTCCATTACTGCCATATCAGAATTATCGGTGGCTGTTACAGTATAGTGAAGTTGAATATCCTCTTTCATATCTTTCATATTATTTTCAAGATTGGCGATACTGATGCGCAAGGCGGATTCCTGCATACGGAACTTGACCAGATTCAGTTCAAGTTCATTGAGCATCTTGAATTTACCCTCGGTTTCAGTAGTGATCGAAATTACATTGAACCGCTTCAGATATTCTTCCTGCTGGGCTTCAAGCGCTTTGATTTTCTGAGACAGATTGATTTTGCTTTCCGTATAATATTTGTAAATTTTATGTATGGAAGTGTTCTGATTTTCCACATAGTCTTCAATGAAAACATCCGCGAGCATATTGGCAATAGCCGCGGCTTCGCGCGGTGTGTCGGAACTGGCAACAATGTTTATGATGTTTTCATTGTCTTCCTGCGTTTCCACGGCGGTTTGAGCATAAAGAGCAGAAAGCGTCGTTTTCAGCTTCAACCTGGTGATTACCTCCCGCATATTTTTGCGGATACGAACCATTTCGGTAATTACTTTGGTTTCGACCGGCTTGTAGAGGTTCGGCATATCGCTTTGCAGACGCTCAATATTGGTGTGCCTGAACATCAAACATCTGGCAGTCCAGGTTTTCTGCTGAAAAACAGCAACATAACTGAATGTAAGAAATCCGGTAATCAGGGGAATAATCAGAAGGACATAAAATCGCTTCCAGACAGCAAGCAGCAATATTTGTAAATCATATTTGAAAAGGCTGGCATCAATTCCACCGAGAACCGATTCGTTGTCTTCATGTATTTCCATAGACCCTCAAATATATTGGCTAATTAAATCTATTCCATAACTTCAGATAACTTTTTAGAATTTCGTCTCCTGATCCGGAGATTGAAATTCCCGGCAGTAATAAAATATAATCGCGGGTGGCCTCATTATCAAATAATATTGACGGCAAAACGATAAAAAGTCGCGTTCTTGGATACTTAAAGAACAAATTCAGATTAAATTTAGCCGGACCGACCTCCAGCATATTGATAATAAAGTTCTTAAACATTTGCCGCATGGTCTCATTTTTTGCAAATGGGGGGTGCTGGTAAAAGGCCTGCTGAATTTGCGCGAAGTTCATCCCCTGCGTATCAAGACAGACGTTAAACACATAAAGATAAAACTTGGCAAAGAATTCTTTAGCGTGATTCCACATTGCCGGCAGTTCGTCCTTAGCAGGCATGACCGGCTTCAGCTTGAATTCGATGGACGCTTTGTACCACGGATAAAAATCTGATATTTCCTGAATGTCCTTATACGCATCAAACAATTCTGATCTTCGCTTATATGAATAAGAATAGGTATGGCGCATCGCCAAATATGAATCTCCACATGCCATCACGGCTTTCCAGATATTCCTGGTTATAAAATCAACATCCTCGTCTTTCAATTGACTTTTTTGCATGCGCTGCCTGGCAAGCAGCAGGCCGGTTCCCCGGTTCAACATAAGCTTGGCGAGTTCTTCATGCGGCATATTATTCAGGTCAAAAGCGGGCAACCGCTCAAAAATGTTTTCCGGGCCATAAATAACAACATGACCGGATTTCAGTTCCTGCCACATCATTGTAAATTTAGATGATTTCAAATCAGAAACGTTTTTTACAGGGCTGAAATCTACATCAATTCCGGCGATCTCAGACAATCCCGGCGACAAATTCCGCAAAGCCCGGTTGAGCCGCCACTGCTGTAACCTGCTGATATCGGAGGTAATGACAAAGAAATCAAAATCATTATAAAGAGACATTTCACCGTTGCTGTTCAGCAATACGCCCCCCTCGCCCCGTCCATATCCTCCGCCCAGCGCCAACGCAACCAGATTCTTCCGTCCAACGGTATCAACAACTCTTTCGACGACAATTTCCAGGAGAGAATCAATCTTCCGGTCAAACACATCGTCACCGTAAATGGTATATTTACTCATAATTTAAATCTTGTTCTTTCCTATTTTTGAAATATTGTTCCGTTGATTACCCGGTTAATTGCCGCCATTAAATCCGCTTTTTTGACCGGCTTACAGATGTAATCATCAAAACCGGCCTGCAAGGCCTTCTCTTTTTCCTTGGGCGACGCATACGCAGTTTGGGCAATGACCGGAATATCGGCGAAATGATGTTTAATTTTTTGGGTGGCTTCGATTCCGTCCATGAACGGCATTTGCAAATCCATTAAAATAAGGTCATATCTGCTCTTTAAAGCCAGTTCAACTGCTTCCGCGCCGTTTATGGCGTGATCAATTCTTTTAACTTTGTCTTTCAACAGCAATTCGAGATAAAAATAACTGTTGGGCTCGTCTTCGGCTATCAGAACCGTAAAATCCCGCCAGTCTTTTTGAACCGCGAGCGGCAAAGGTTTTTCGCTATGCGCCTTATCGGCCAGTTCAACTGGAATGGTGAAATAAAAACGAGATCCCCGGCCCGGCGCCGAACTTACGCCTATTTTGCCGCCCAGCAATCCGACCAGTTCCCGGGCAATGTTCAACCCCAAGCCGGTTCCCCCTATCACGGCCTCCCTTACTTGCGCCCCCCGGTAGAAATTCTCAAAAATCAGTTTCTGCTCATCTTCCGGAATGCCAATGCCGGTATCTTTTACATAAAACTCCATCTCTCCGTCCCGCATGTCAAATCCTGCTTCCACACCGCCATTAAAGGTGTATTTGACTGCGTTGGACACCAGATTAGTAAGTATCTGCTTGATTTTATCGGCATCTGATCGGACGATCAGGCTTTTATACTGCGCCGGGATATTTACCGTCAAAGCAAGCGCCTTTTTGAATTCAGGCAGGGTAAACATCCGGTAAACATCCGTAATCAGTTCAGCCGGAATGAATCCGGTAATGTTTGCAGGAAGTTTTTCGCTTTGCAGCCGCGACAGCAGGATCACATCGTCGATTACCGTGAGCAATTGCGCGGAACTTTTCTGCACAATTTCGGCAAAGGAATTCTTCTTAGCTCCTTTTGCCTCCAGCATTAAGTCTGAAAAGCCCATGATGGCGTTCATCGGCGTTCTTATTTCATGTGACATATTATTCAGAAATGCTGATTTCAGACGGTTGCTTTCCTCGGCTTTCTCCTTCGCCTCAATCAGCTCTTTTTCCCCGCGCTTCCGCTCAGTTATATCCTGGAATATCTCCAGCATCGCTTTCCTGCCCTGAAACAGCATGCCGGTATGACTGATCTGAAAAGTCCTGCCGCTCATAATCCCATCCGTTTCGCATATCTCCGTTTTGCCGATATTTATGCCGGTCAGCAAGGGGCAATCAACACATTGGCACTTATTATCGCGATAGAGTTCCCAGCATTTTTTACCGGCGGTTTCGCTGCCGAAAAGCTTTTGCAGGTTTTCGCACATGAACAGAATATTTCCGCATTCATCAACGATATCCATGCCAAAAGGAATCGTCCGTAATAAAGAGGTATTAAGTTCGTTACTTTCCCGCAAGGCTTTTTCCGCCTGCTTGCGCTCGGTAATGTCGCGTCCTGTAACCACCGACCCGACAATTACGCCATCCTTGTTACGAATAGGTGCGAAACTGTAGTTCCCGACCCAAGTTTCGCCGGTGTCTTTGCGTCTCAGCGTATATTCGGCATTTGTGCATATCTCACCCCGGAGAGCCCTTGGAACCGCCCATTGCTCCAGCGGAGCGAGTTCTCCGTTGGACAAGTACACATCCAGAAAAGCAGGATACTCGGCCAGTGTCCTGGCACAATCATCCTTATTTTTAAATTTATGAAATGTCGCGAATGCATCATTAAAATTGATAAAACGCCCCTCGGCATCAGAAATGAACACAGCATCGGTCATGCTGTCCAGAGCCGCCTCCAGCTTCACTTCACTTTCCCGCAGGCTTTCCTGAATCTGCCGTTTTTCCGTTACATCCTGATCTACACCGAATACTTTATCCGGTTTCCCGTCCGCGTCGAAAGAAACTTCGCCCTTCGAATAAATGCAGGTGATGTTTCCGTTAGGGCCGACTAACCGGTAGTCCATTTTAACCACAGCCGGACATGGGTCAGCATACAAATGGTGAAACTGTTTCCGGTCGTCAGGATGGATGGATTTGGAAAAAAGTTTGTCCTCATCTATCCTGTGGTCACCTAACTCAAGGCCAAGCGCTTTATAAACCAGCCATGACCATTGCACTTTACCGATTTTCAGATCATGGCTCCATTGTCCTACTTTGGCAAATTCCTGAGCCTTTTTCAAATCCTCTTCACTGTGCCGGCGTGCGGTATTTTCCAATTTCAGATTTTCCAGCAGCGCCAGAGTCTCATTTCGGCTTTGGAGCAAACTCTGATTGGCCTGTTCCATCTCGGCGGTACGTTCGGCAACTAACGCGGCCAGATGTTCATTCCCTTCCTGCATTTTCAGGTCTATGAGGCGGTCCGGATTATCAACAACCGCCAGAATTTTTAGTTTATCCACTGCCATACAACGCATCCTTAATCGTTTTAATCAAATTATCTCCGGCTGAAGCTGGAGATTTGCAATTGTGAACCGCTCGAAAACAAGATATTTCTACTCCCATTGCCACAAAAGCCAAACTTTGCCATCCTTTTCAGAGCTGGGGTATTTTAAAATTAAGCTTAACTTCCGCCGTCAAGCACCGGAAACGCTATGATGCTTAAAAAATCTTTCAGACAGAAAATTCATTGCCTTTTTCAGGTTGGCAGCTTCATCAAATTTGCCGCTGTCAACAATCAAATCGGCATACTTGACGCTGCTGGCAACGTATAAATCATGCATCGGACGGACTGTCTCACAATATTGCCGGATGATGAAATCAACATCCAGGCCTCTTTCCACCCGGTCTCTTTTAATACGTTTAATCAAGCGGATATCCGCGGGCGATTCCAAAAAAATACTGGCGGCGGCCATCTGGCGCAACTCCTTAAAATACAAAGCGAAAATCCCTTCCACAATTATAAATGCCGCGGGATTAACCTCAGTTCCAGGATAACTGATTGAATGCGTTTTGAAGTCATAATGCTGACGCTTCACAGGCTTACCGGACAAGAGGGTCTTCAAATGCATAAATAGCAACTTTGCATCGACGGCTTCCGGAGAATCGAAGTTATAATCATTCAGCAATTCCGGATCTTTATCGGAAAGGTCCTTGTAGTAATCATCTATCGATATTCTTTCAACAAAAGTGCGCGGCGATAATTCCCTGAAAATGTTTTTGGCAAGTGTGGATTTGCCGGAACATGATCCGCCGCCTACAAGAATAATTTTAGGTGCAGTTTGCTGATTATTCATTTATGTCCCGGAAAAGCCTTTGCACTAAAGTTATTACAATTATTTTCAAATCGAAACTAAGACTGCGGTGAAATGAATAATAGAGTTCGTCAATCCTGGATTGAAATTCATCATTTTCATGACCAAGAGTTTCAGAATAATAAAACGCGGCCGGATGATACGAAGGCAATTCGTTAATCAGTGTAACATCTTCATCTGTCGCCACCAGCGGTTTGTTTCCGGCAAGAAAAATCCGGCCCGTAAACGCCAGATAAATCAAATGGAACTTATCCAGCGAAAATTTAAAGAACAATTTATTAAGCATTCCTTTGGAACATTTTTTATAATCGGCAAAATTAATTTTATTGCTGCCGGTCTTATCCGACCAATAACTATTTTCAAGTGACGGCACGGAAATAAACGGCCTCAGGATAATAAAAAGCGGCAGTTGCATCAAGATCAAACCCAGAGCCATAACACAGTGAATGGCAGTGATGAAATACCGCCGAAAAATTTTCGAATCTATTTCAGAAAGAAGGAAATTATCAACGATATCCAGGACTTCGCCGGATTGCGGATCTATAACCCGGCGCTTATAGATAATCTTATTGCAGATTTCCAGCGAGGACCCGATGTAAGAATCGCCATAGACCACAGAATTACTGACCGTGGTATTAGCATCAATCAGAGTATTGTCCCCGATGATTGCGGCAGGTCCGATTCGTGAAAGATTTTTCAACTGGATATTGTTGCCGATGATTACCGGTTTGCTGATTTCGCATTCTTTCATGATTTCAACATTCTGTCCGATAAATACGCCCTCTTCATTATTGTAGCTGGACATGATATATTTATCAGAATCGCCGTTGACCAGTTTCATATTAATTTCGAAAAGCCTGCCAATCGAATCAAGCAGAAAAAAACCTAACTCCGTTCCTGTATATTTTTGAAAAGAAGCAGTTTTCGCCGATGCATGGACAGTCCTGGTTTTTAAATAAATCAATCCGTTACGGTCTTCATCGACCAATTCCCGATCAGTATTTTCTTGAAAGAAATCATATTCTTTGCGGTTCTTGTCGTAATTGATGAAAATAAAACCGTTAACGATCAGCAAATCATCCCCCGAAAAAAGCAGACGGTTACGCTCGATAATGCTGTCCAGTTGTTCGCTTTCCCGTGAACTGCCATAGGTAATCTTCAAGTTCCATTGCGCCCCGTCTTGAAAATATTTTTCTATAGAAGGCTCAGCATCTTCCATAACAATACGAACATCAGTTACTCCGATAATCGAGCAAAATTCAATATAATATTCCAAAATCGGTTTGTTCGCCACTCTAACCATATATGACGAAATGTCATAAAAGTATTTTTTTGTCCAGCCCGTCTGATTTTTTCTGCAATTAATAAGGCATTTCATAATAACCCTCGTTTACTCAGTAAGCGCCTTTTCCTGTGAATACCGCGGGAATCGTCTTGAGCAGAATTCCCAGGTCTTTCCAGAAACTTCTGCTCTTGATGTATTCTTTATCCAATTCCACCTGCTGCTTAAACGGAATATCACTACGTCCGGAGACCTGCCAGATACAGGTAATTCCAGGTGTTACATGAAGCCTTTTCCGTTCTTCCAGGGTATAAAGAGCAACTTCTTTCGGGAGCGGCGGACGCGGCCCGACCAAACTCATATCGCCGATCAGAACATTGAAAAGCTGCGGCAATTCATCAATACTGAATTTCCGGATAAAGCGTCCAACTCCGGTTACCCGCGGATCCTCCTTCATCTTGAAAATTACCCCGTCCGGGGATTCATTCAACTGTTTGCGCTCTTCCTCCGACAACCAGACCCCGACTTTCATTGATCTGAACTTGAAAAAATCAAAATGCCGTCCGTTCTTGCCGACACGCACCTGCTTGAAAATTACCGGGCCAGTCGAGTTCAGTTTGATTGCAAGCGTTGTGATTATAAATACCGGCGAAAGTAAAATCAGCATTCCTGTCGCGAAGATAATATCCATCGCCCGCTTGATAATATATGTCATCTTTACAGTAATTTCCCACAACGCGACTTTAAATTTAATATAAGAGCGAAATTTAGACCGCCCCCGGTCAATCAGGAGGTCCATTAATTCTTTACTGACAGAATGCTTCAGTTCATCCATTATTCTTTTTTATCCTTCTGCGACTTCCAGCGCAAAACGCGGAAGATAAAAACCGGATTCCCAATAAAATATCGCTTAAACATCCGTTTCGGCTCCATCAAAAACCGGTAAAACCATTCCAGGCCAATTTCGCGCATCCAAGTTGGCGCCCGTTTAATATTGCCGGAATAGAAATCAAAAAGGCCGCCGACGCCCATCATAATCCGGCAATTAATTTTATCGAAATTATCTTCGATCCACTTTTCCTGAACCGGAACTCCGAATGCAACCAGCAGAATATCAGGCTGCTGCTCATTAATCTTCGACAGCACTGCCGCACTATCCTTTTCCCGGTCGAAATATCCATGCTGCTCTCCGGCAATCCTGATTCCAGGGTAATCCTTTTCCAGTTTAGCCTTCATTCCCGCCGCGATCCCGGGCTTCCCGCCAACCAGATAAAAAGAAAACCCTCGCGGTAATGCCATCTGGCACAGGAACGGCAGCATATCAGTTCCGTTGATGTTTTCCTTCAGGGGATTATCTATCATCTTGCAGGCCAGATGCACACCAATCCCGTCAGGGAAAATATAATCCGCTTTGTGCAAAAGTTCAAAGTACCCTTTGTCAGAAAATGTTTTATTAAAACAATCAGGGTTGACAAAAAAGATTTTCTTCCTTTCCCCCCTGCCAATATGTCCGGCAATACGCTCAACCGCTTCCGCCATCGTCATATTCTGAAATTTAATGCCGAATAAATTGATTTCAGCGTGATAATCTTTAGCTTCCACATTAAAAAAAACAGCAGGGATCGACTTGACAATTAACAACATATCTCCCCAAAAGTCTTTCTTGAAGTTATATTCCATTTCGATTTCAAGTTTGCTTTTGTGTGCAATACGACTGCTGTTGCGTAAAAACCACAGGTTGAAAATGCCTGGTTTGGCATTGTAAAGACAAGCATCGCCGGGAACCCTGTTCTGGCTATCATACTCTTTTATGCTCAAGCCGGTCAACTGAAGCTTTCCAGACAAAACATAGAAAAAGAGAAACGCGTTACTCCAATAATATTTTTTGAAATTGAAATATTTAATTCTGACCGGCAACCCTCGCTGACCGATAATATTCATCGCAATAAAAATATCGCGCCCGGCAAACGCCTTGCGGAATATCAGAAAAACCAACAGCGGCAAAGTAATCATGATAAACAAAATCAACGCAATCAGATATTTTATCAGCCATGCGGTAAATGAAGCAAATATACGATAGACCGTAAATAAAACTCTCCTGAAAGCGGCTGCCAATCCGCGTTCAGAGGAGTCCAGAGTCTTTTCAAGACCTTTTATATTATTCAGATCTCTTTTCATACAGCTCAATAACCTTATCCGCGTTTTTTGTCCAATCAAAATCATTTATACGCTGCAATCCAGCCTGAACCATTTTGTCGCGCAATCCCTCATTGCTCAGCACACTCTCCATGCACGCCATAATCTGATGAATGCTAAGCGGGTCAAATTTCAAAGCCGCATCGCCGGCGACTTCCGCCAGCGATGAATTATTGGAACAGATCACGGGAATTCCACACGCCATCGCTTCCAGCAGCGACAAGCCGAAACCTTCAAACAACGAAGGGAAAATATAAAGTGACGCATTGCGGTAAAGCGACGGAAGATCAGAACTTTCGATATATCCGGGAAATTTAATGGAATCACGACAGAACGACTGTTCCGCATACTCTTTAACGGGTTCCGATCCAGGCCAGAAACTGCCGGGCAGCACCAAATCATATTTATTCCTGATGAGCTCTGAGAGTTTTTCATAAGCTTTTATAAGATTGAGATGATTCTTGCCTGGATGCTCAATCCTGGAAATATAGAGAATATAATTTTTCTCAATCCCCCCCTCCAGATCAGGTTGCACCTTCATTACTCCTTCACTGCTGTAAAGTTCACGATCATAACCGTTATAAATGACGCTGATTTTTCCCGGCGGGATTTTCCAGAATTTAATAAGATCATCCTTCGTACTGTTGCTCACTGCGACCAGTTGATTCGCCCGCCTGACGCAGAAAGGCAGAATATGCTTGATATAAAACATCCTGCAAAGATCATATTTGCAGGCAATATGATACTGCGAAAGATCATGCACCACGGCAATAGTATAAAAAGGATAGAACAAGAATGCCCGCCTGTTGGCGGCGGGCAGAAAAGTGAAATCATATTTGCCTCTCATAATCATAAAAGGCAGAATCAGCAGATGCCAGAACATATTGATTAAAGGATTCCGCAATAAATCAGAAATTTTTATAAAATGGATATTCGGATTATCTGTTGCCGGAAAACAATCAATGTCAGATTCCAGCATTACAACATAAACCTGATGCTCGCGGGCGAGCTCCATAATCATATTGTTCATATAGACGGAAATCCCCGACTTCCCGCCGTCATAAGCCATGCCGCTGATTAGAATTTTATACATGCGGGGTCTCCTTGTTCATTATCAGAATATCCTCAATCATGACCTTGAATCCGGCAATAAAGTTTTCACCTGAACAATGTTTCCTGACGAAGTCATAACCGTTATCGCCAAACTTCTCCGCAAGCGCCTTGTCTTGTAAAAGCAGCTTCAGTCCTTCAGCCATACCGTCAACATCCTTCTCTTTCACCAGTATTCCGGTATGATTGTTGACAAGCCATTCGCTGACGCCGCCAACATCAAACGCCACAACCGGCTTCCGAAAGGCAAACGCCTCAATGCCGACCAGCCCGAACGGCTCCTGCCATCTGGATGGGAATGCAACCACATCGGCTTTCTCAAAATATTCGTCAGGATTGCTCTGCCACCCGGTAAAAACAACTTTATTGCCCAACCCTAATTCAGCGCTGATTTCCTTCAAATAGCTTTCATCATTGTTGCCTCCGACAATGTAAGCTTTGAAATCAATGTCCAGCTTCGACAGGGCTGCAAGCAGCAGATCAACCCCTTTCCCCCGAACAAGCTGCCCGACATAGAGTATCACCGGCGGACCATCTTTACGCTCTTGTCTGAAAACAGAGTCTTTCACATGCTTGAACGGATACAATTTATAGATGGAATTTACATTAAAACCGTTCATCAACAGATTGTTTCGCATATATGCGGAAATGACCGCAAACGCATTGCATTTTCTTACCTCCCGCATCAGCGCTATTCTGCGGAAAATATTAATAAACTTTAAACGGTTATCCCGACGTTCAATCAGGCCGCTGCAGATCGAACAGTAAACCGGATTGAACGGCAAATGACAATTAATCCGACAAACCGGGAAATATTTATGCCTGCGCAAACAGTAATAGTCATGATCATGTATAAAAACAATTGTCATAAATTTCAGCCGGATTTTTCTCAACAGTTCCGGATCTTCAACTTTGTGGATGAATGCGATGTCAAATTCAGAGCCGTCAAACGCCTCAACCTCTTCTGGAGAATAAACTTTGCGGAATGCCTCAAGAAAAACAGCGGGGTCTTTGCCGTCTGTATGTTCAAACAAACCGGAAACTTCAAACCCGTGTTCAGACAGCAGTCTGGCGCTGTCATAGATGTAGCGCTCAACCCCGCCGAAAAATCCGGCAGTTGCGGAAACATATAGGATTCTATTTCTTTGACTCATATTTTTCTATTACTTTCCGGTAAAAATTCAGTAATTTGCCGGTAATTCTTTTCCAACTGTAACTTTCCGTAGTCATTTTCAAAGAATTGTCTTTCAGGGATTTTATTAAATCCGGGTTGTTTTTAAGTCTATAAAACGCATCCATAAAAGACTGGATATTTGAAGTATCAAAAAATAATCCGGTCACCCCGTCTTCCACCAGCCGTTGCAGGCCTCCGGTCTTAGACACGATTACCGGCACCCCCGCAGACCAGGCCTCCAGCACCACAATGCCGAATGGTTCAAACAGAGACGGCAAAACAAAAATATCCGCGGCTTTATATGCGGCAATCAATTCAGGAGACTCGGAACTCAATCCCGGAATGATGGTAAAGGCGGAATCGAGATTGTTTTTCGCAATCATCGTTTCAAGTTCCAGATAATAATTATCCGCCGTCACCGGGCCGATCAGAACACAGTGGATTTTTTCGCCGGACAATTTCAGTTTGATTGCAGCTTCAACCAGCAATTTCTGATTCTTCTTATAATCAATTCTGGAAACGCACAAAAGCATCATATCATCAGAGGCTATCCCGTATTTCTTCCTGAAATCAAGCGTCGCGGCCCCGGCAAACTTACTGTAGTTCACCCCGTTGGGAATATATTCCACCAGCTTGTCCGGAAACTCGCGACGGGTCAATTCATATTCATTGTAGCCTATGCAGATAATTCCGTCGGCCATGGATAAAAAGTCCTTTTTAATAACAAAATGGTCAAGAAGCCTGCCGTAATCAAAAGAGTGCTTTACCGCCCGGCCGATTTCATCAATCTCTTTCTGCGGCATGTCATAAGTTCCGCCGTGAAAGGAAACCACAAAAGGAATATGCCTTTTCCCGGCAGCTTTACACGCCTGCGAAGCCAGCCTGGATATTGTATGGCAATGAACAAGATCGTATTTGTTATCCAGCAAATGCTTGTACAACTTAAAAGATAGCGGATTCCCGCCTTTCTTATCCAGGCGCCGTTTATTGTCGTATGAAAGCGGGAAATAAGGATAGAAATATGGAAAGCGCTTTATGGCAATGCCTTCAGCGGATTCCTTTCCTATGGGAGAGCGCGCCCTGGTGCATAAAATTTCAGGCTCACTGCCAAGCCCGCGCAAGCATTTTGAAGTGTTCCAGATGACAGTTTCAGAGCCGCCCCATTCTTCAAAGGCGAACTTCCGGACAACGTTAGCTATTTTAAGCTTCAAAACATCCATATATAAAACTCTCATTTAAAATGATAGATTTTATATTATAGGGTGTTAAAACGATGTTTCAAGGTCTTTTAAGAAAATCGCGCCTGCCCTTCCATGCGGACAGACGTTGAATAAACCGGTAAACCAGGCCATACGGGATATAGGCAACGCTGCCGTTACGGCTCAGGAATCCGATATCCCGACATGCTTCAACGCAAAACGGCAAAAGCATTCCGTACAGCAAATTCTTACTTTTCCCGTAAATAAAACCGTCGGCAAGACCTTCATTGTAAAATCTTTTCCAAACTTCACGCAGCTTGTAATTATGAGAATGTTCAACCACGGCGTCCGGAGCGTATACTATTTTCCGCCCGGCTTGCTTCATTCTCCATGACCATTCAATATCCTCAGAATACTTCAGGCTGTCATTAAACGGATGCTGCAAGATATCACATTTCCGCACGGCGGAGGTGGCGAGCGAAAAGAAGTGATCCCATGACGCGGAAACGGAGCCGTCGCCAAAAGCGCGCCGATAGTCTTTAACCACCAGCGGAGTAGCGTCCGGACGCGGAATCTGATTACCGAATACCGCAACGACTTCCGGATTCTCCAGCAGCGGTTTTATTAAATTACCCAGCCAATCGGAGTCCATCGGAATACAATCGGAATTATTGAACACGATTATTTCTCCGGAACATAGTTTAACCGCATCATTAAGAACACGCCCCGGCACATAATCCTCCCTTTTGATCTGATAGGATTTATCCGGATTGTATCTTTTGATGATTTCATAAGTGCCGTCGGTTGAGCCTGAATCAATATTAATCAGTTCGAAATCTTTGAACTTCTGATCAAAAACAGCCTTCAGAGTCTTTTCAATGAAGCTCAAGTCATTTATTGACCGCATTACAATACTGACCATCGGCATGCTTCACCCCGGTTATCTGCGGATTTTGAACACTGTCTCGTTAAGGTCTTTATAGCGATTACGGCTGATTTCAGACGCGATTGTACGAATGATGGTCATTCCGCGCCCGGAAGTTGCAAACTGCTCATCCTTGTTCCATATATCCTCTGAAGGCGGAACCGGCGAGGTATTGAAAGACCATTTCTTGCCCTTGTCCAGAATCTTAACAATAACATCATTATCAGAAATTTTTATCTGGACAAGAATTCCCGGCCTGGACTGCTGGTTGTTCTCCAGACCATGCATAACCACATTATTGAGGAATTCACCGAGCATCAACTCCACTTTTACCGAAAGTTCAATATTGCCGGTGTAGTCTGCAATATACCTTTCACAATCCGCGCACAATTTATTGACTTCCTGAACCATGGGCGGGGTCATCCAATATTTGTGTCCGGCTTTATCCTGCTCCGTCACAATTTTTTTGACGGTGATTATCGTCATATCATCAATGGGCACACTGTACCCCATCTGCGGCAGCGCCTCCCGGACGCGGTAAGGGATAACCGCCGAATCCTGGTCGTGAACCAGTGAATCGAGCAGTTGAATCATCTTCTCGAAACCAAGCATTTGATCATTTGAATTGGAAATTTCAAATGTTCCGTCGGTAGTCATGAAGAAAATGCTGTCGTCGCTGAATTTATATTGGATAACATCTTCTTTATTATACTCATAATATTTGTCCCAGCCGACCGGGATTCCGCCTTTAACCCCCGGATTCAATAATTCGACGGCGTCTTTTGCCGGATTATAAACCGCCAGGTTAGGGTGTCCGGCATTGAAAAACTCAAGTTCATTGGTGGCGAAATCGAAAATCCCGACCATGCAGGTCATGTATTTTTCCTGTCCCAGTTCAGTGCAGAATACCCAGTTCAGGCGATTAAGCACCTCATGGGTAGTGATTTCCCAGTTACCCATGCCGATAATCATTTTCAGTACCGACTGAATGGCGCTCATATACAACGCAGCTTGAACACCGTGCCCGGCAATATCCCCGATGAAGAAAAAGTATTTGCCGGAAGCGAGACGTATCATGTCAAACATATCGCCGCTGATCTTCTGCGAAGGCTCATAGATGGACGAAACGATAACATCATCATTGAGAATAACCCAATCAGGAATAAGCAGCCGTTGAACTTCCGAGGCGAGCGCCAGATCTTCCATGATTCCGGTATAGAGCTCCCTGGTCTGCTCTTCCGAACGTCTTTTGGCGACGGTATTGCGAATCATCTTGACAAGCTCATCGCGAACAAACGGCTTACGCATATAATAGGTCAGCTTGTCCTGAGAGATTTTTTCAATCAGCGAATTGTCGATGGTATCAACAATGGCGGTAAGGTAAATGATCGGCAGTTGCGGGCGGGATTCCCTGATGATTTTTCTCAACTCGAACCCGTCAATACCCGGCATGATAACGTCCAGCAGCAAGACGTCGTAATCATTGGCCTTGATCAGTTCAATTCCCTTATCCGCCGAAGTACAGGTGGCAACGCAAATGTCTTCGCTCTTGAGGGCCTCTTCAAGCAGAAGCAGATTGAACCGTTCGTCATCAATGGCTAAAAGACTAATGTTCTCCATCAAACAATCCCCTCTTCACGGACCAAATTCAATTATTGAATAAAAGATTCGACAGCAGCGTCGAGATCATCAAAAATATCAAAAATCTTATACGCACGGGTAATTTCAAAAATCATTCTCGGCTTATCCTTGAGACAGGCAAGCTTGACATCGCCGCTGGCTTCCGAAACCACTTTCAAACAGGACACGATCGTTCCCAAACCGGAACTGTCAATATAATCCATTTTCGACAAGTCCAAGACAAAGTTGTTCTGCTTCGCGGACAGTTCCTTGAACTTAATTTTGAGCGCTGATGCACAACTGGCGTCAAGCCGTCCTTCAATCTGGATAACCGTAATACCATTCTTGTCATACGAATTAAGCTGCATACAGAGTTCCCTTTCACGAGTAACTTAACGTATCGAACATCAATAATATAGCAAAATCCTGAATCCGATACAACTGCATTAACCCAAAAACACTATGATTGCACCGGGATGCAAACACTTGGAAACCTAAACTTATTAAAGTAACGATAGCGCATTTATTAACAAATACAACTTAAATCCGCCTGAATTATTACCCATTTTAGTATCTTTGTTTTAGACTTCTATGTTTTAAACGTTTTTAAAATTTGTGTTATAAAGTGGTTGTTTATCAAATAGTTGCGTCAATAAACGGCCTTTCGTTTTTGATCCTGTTCCATTGTTTCCTGAATTTCTGGTTTCCATTCTGAATCCTGAATTCTGACTTCTGAATT
>TBL_comb47_HYPODRAFT_10002622_pt1 | contig 21999 bp, 21 predicted proteins | sample TroBogypolimnion_40_FD_10682 | JGI IMG/M metagenome (IMG submission 10682) | reverse complement strand
ATATTCCACTGGACTCCATTGCTACGTCAGTGACGCCCATCTCTTTCAACTTCAGACCGAGAGCCATCAGGTCATCTGTAAACGTAGAAGATTCAAATTGATATTCTTTGGGCTCCCCATCTAATTCTCCAATCAAAACTGTGATTGCTAGCATTTCNTTATGAACATCAATTCCTGCCACATGACTTTTGAGTGCTTTCANCTAATTCCTTCCTTTTTGAAAACCAGAAAGGGATGTGCGACACTAAAACAATTTGCCTAGCGAAGCCTAGGGCNCCATACGGCGGTTCATCCAGCACACATCCAGCCACATTATATCTCNAACTCGCTTCATTCCCCGTCGGGTTTATCAAGCAGTCCAAAGTACGTTCGACCTTTTTATCTGGCACTAGATGATATATAAAACAAGCCCTTGTTTGTAAAGGCTGCTCTCATTTCCCTGGAACCGCTTCAAGCATAACCTCGGTACAGTAAATCAAAAAAACTTACAATTTAGGCGGTGCGAGCAGCGCGTGGTCATTATATTGAAGATAATGGAGCCGCTTCTATTGCTAAGCTTCATAAGCTAAGAACTTTGAATCTTTAGGGCAATGAAATTACTAATATTGGAGCTAACTTTATTGCCCAATTGCCTGAACTAACAAGATTGAATCTTAGTGACAACATTGAAATTACAGATGTCGGAGTACATTCTATCATGAAGCTACAAAAGCTTAAAATCTTGAAACTTAGTTACAATAAAATTTAATATACTAGAGCAACCTACATCGCTTAGCTAGCAGAGCTTACAAGTTTAGATATTAGCTATAGTAAAATTATTGATAACTTTGATGCTCATTCGTAAACTTCATCAACTCACAAATTTGAATCTCAGGGGGAGTAAAATCCGAGATAGTTGGTGGCTAACATTTCTCATCTGCAAGGTCTTACGAACTTAAATCTTAACAAAAATATCATCGAAGATACTAGCGCTGCTTTATATCTCTCGTCTACAAGAGACTTACTAGCTTAAGTCCTAGGAATAGTAAAATCGGAGATACTAGCGTATTTCATATCTCTCAACTTCATGGACTTACAAATTTGCATCTTAGCAGCAATAGCATCAAAGATATGGTCTGCTTTATATCTCTCAGCTGCAGCGGCTTACAAGTTTAAATCTTAGCAGCGATAGTATAGAAGTCAATAGGATAATTTACGTTTCTCAACTGCAAGGTCTTACAAGTTTGGAACTTAAAAAGAACAAAATCAGTCCTACTCTTGCGTCTCTCATTGCTCAACTGCGAAGAATTATTATTTTTTATATTAAAAAATGATATAAGAAACTACAGCAGCGCCTACATTTCTAAATGCCGAAGCCAGTGTGGAGAAGCATCAGCTATTCAACTGGTTAGCTACAACAATGCCTGATTCCTTCTTCAACAAAAAAAAGCACTCAGTGAATAAATCAACTAGGATCTGAAAGATCTAGATTTGAAAAACTAAGAACAAACTCAGCCGTTTTCTAGCTATGAAGCTATTAATTAAATTTACCTATTTCAACAATATTTTTATAAATTCTACTTATATTTCTCAAAACATTATCCACTGAAGATTCAACGTTAATCACAAATAAACCGAAGTGACTTTTGATTTTTTATAGCTTGAAATAAAATTATCAAAATCACTTATCTTGTTAATATATCTATACAAACTTTAAATGACTAGTAAATTAATATATATAAAATAAATTTAAATAAGATTATATTCAAATACTCTAACGTGAAAAGCTTCATTCTCAAATTTCTATCAAGCCTTTATTCGAGATTTTCGTTCTAGTCCTAGTCGATTCTTTTTTAAATAAAATTTTCTTGCAATATTTGATACATTCGACTATCCCCATTATGAACTGCATACCCTAGAAATCTTCCTTAATTTACCCCTTCTTAATTTCCATATATACTCAAAGTCCTTCCGATTGACTGAACCATTACAATTATTTACGATACCATCCATGCACAAGTGTTCATCAGAGATTTTAAGCGTTTTTTTAATAAATAGTGCGCAATTTACACTGACTATATAAAAACCACTAAGTCCATCTTGAGAAGACCTTGCCTAAAAAACAACGCATAAAAATTTATTTTTTATAGCTTTGGTAAGAGAATCCAAAAAACTTAATTTACCTCTAAACCACGAGAAACCAGATGAAAAGGCAAAGACTCAATACCTTGGTTCTGGAAAATAGCAATGAGCTTTCGTTGTATTTCAGCACTCGGAAGCTCAGGAAGATAAAGAAAAAAACACCCTCCTCCTCCTGCACCACAGATTTTTCCATAAACACGCGTTAACTTCTGAGCTTGCGCATAAGCACGGTCAATTTCTGGAATACTGATCTCAGAAGCAAGAGTTTTTCGTATTTCCCATTCCTGAGCAATCGCTAAACCCACTTCATCCCATTGACTTTTTTTCACTGCCTCAATGAGTTGATGGGTAGTATCGGCAATCTTCTGAAATCGTAAAGCAATACTTGAACTACCACCCTTTTTTTCCTGATCAATGTACTCTTTAAAAAGGGTCCAATTATTGATTCCAGAATTTCTTGATTTTCCTGAGTAAAAAAGAATGAGGCGTTTTTGCATTTCTTCCAATAAAGACTCAGAAAGCCTTTCATGACGATGGGATCCCGGCTCCCAATGAATCGCCTGTAAACCTCCGTAAGTCGCAGCATGGTAATCCTGAAGACCCGCTGGTACTCGAATAACAGCCGATTCAATATCACAGGTGATAGCAATGAGAGTCTTCGGATCAACTGGGTATTCTGCCCAAGCACTCAACGCTCCTGCCATAGCAATGCCTAAAGCAGAAGAGCCTCCTAAACCCGCTCCTGCAGGACTCAAAGCACGTGTCGTTAATCGAATGCTCGCACCATTTTTTTTCTTTTTTGGTTCAAAAAAACAAAGTAGCCTAAAATGAAGCGCTAACTCAGGAGGTAACGAAAGACTATGAGAACGAAGCTCATGCCAAGAACAACTCAACCCTTGGTTCTGATCCTCAGCGATCAACTCCACCTCAGAGGGAAATGATCCCTCTTCTAAAATGGCTTCTGCAAAAAGATCAATGGCTACATTGAACGTAACCGGGTCCTCAAGCAAAAGGTACAAAGGCCAAATATCAAGCGTACCACCTCCCAAATCAATGCGAGTGGGAGCTTGAGAACGAATGCATTTAGTGACCATGCTCAATATAACCAATATAAGGAAGCTCACGGAATCGTCCAGAATCGTCAATACCGTAGCCGAGAACAAACTCTTTTCCTATTTTAAATCCGGCATAATCCACTTGAATATTAGGAAGCAAATGCTCCGTTCGGACTAAAAGCGAGCAAGTCTTCAAAGTAGCCGGCTTACGCGCCTGCAAACTATTTAAAATATAAGCAAGGGTCAAACCAGAATCCACCAAATCATCAAAAATCACAACATGCTTACCTTCTAAAGGCTCATTAATGTCTAAAGTCACCTTCACTTCTCCCGAAGCAAGGGTTTGATGACCATAATGAGAAACTCCCAAAAATTCACAAGTAACAGGAGCCTCTAACATCCGAATCATATCTGAAAAAAAGACAAAACTTCCTTTCAGGATACAAACCGCAGTAATCTCCTTGCCTTGAAAATCTTGATTCATTTCATGAGCAAGCTCACTAATGCGAGTTTGAAGCCGCACCTCAGGAATCAACACTTGAATTTTTTGATGAGTTTCCATTGTACTTCCCTTCCGTCAGAAAACACTCTGACAGTACTCACCTGATAGCATTCTATCCGAAAGATTGCATCAGAATAAATTTCAACAATAGCGCAGGAAGCAACAAAACACCAGCACTACAGACAGCAACAAAAAGCAATCTAGGAAAAATCAGAACCCCTAGGGTGCGCCAGGCTCCTAAACTATATTTTTCTCTCACCCCAAAAAAACTCACCATAAAACTTCCCATTTTAGATAAAAAAATCCCAAATCCTGGAAAAAACCCTAAAACGGAAGGCCCAAGTCCTAAAAAAAGAATTTTTAAAATCGATCGGTACGATAGATCACGCTGAGAAGCAACAGGAATCAGAAGCTTCCCCCCTATCAGAACAAAAGTGCCCATAAAAAGCACAAACCCTAAAACCAGGAAAGGATCTAAAATCACCCATGCCAACTTCAATAAAAGCACTTCTTCAGAACCAAGAATCCCCCAAGTACTCAAGAAAGAAGAAGACAAATCGTACGACGGAAAGAAATAACCGATCAAAAACTGAAAAATCACCCCGATCCAATGACTGATCAACCCAAAACCTATGGCAAAATCCAAGGTGATGCGATCCTCAAGCAATTTGAAAAAAACCCGAGGCCTCAGCAGAAGATTTCTTAAAACCGATAGATACTGTACCATCATTTTTTTTCACTTTTGATCAATAGCATCATTCACCAACCCTATGCATTTTGCATCAGATCATTCATGATAGTCTCCCTACGCTCAAAAACAAGAGCCTTTCAAAAGACCTCGGAAATACCTGACTTTTTTCATCAGGATAAAATCTATCCCAGATAAGATACGAACTAACCTAATAAACCAACGTAAAATCCAGAATATCAACGAAACAAAAACCACCCATCAAAAAAGCTACAAACCAGTAAACTGAGAAATAAACCCCAAGCGTACGCGCAATACCTAAGGTGTGTTTTTCTCTGAATCCCAAAAAACTTATCACGAAATAACCGATAGACGCCAAAAAACCTCCGACGAGTAGAATATCCAATAAAAAGCAGTAGGCTTGAGCTAAAAATAGAATCTTGATCACAGAAGCGAAACGTGTCCACTAAAGAAGACCAGGACCTAAAATCACCAAAGAAAAGTCATCTCAGGGCCATTCGGGATATACGAGAGAAAGAAAGAAGGATCAAATCATGTAAAACCACCCCTATGGCTCACCAACCCAAAACCTATGCACAATCGAAGCTCATGTGCTCCTCATGCACTCGAAAAAATACCCTAGGCCTAAAAAGAATCCTTAAAACAAAGAGATAGTCTATAACCATTTTTATTTTTGAAAGGCAGCTCCATAAATCAAACGATCAGGCGTATTTTAGATCAAAAAATGCATCCGAGTTCTTGACTCAATCATCTGACTTTTTGAATCAGAATTCCTCTGACACGAGCATCAAGCCCCACCATCAGTAAAATAAAGAGACAGCAAGAAAACAGAAAATGAGTGCGAAAAAAACTAAGCAAAGGCAATAAGGCGAAAAATAAACCCCCAATGCAAGCAAGCCTCCTAAAGCATTTTTTTTTGAATCCAAAAAAAGTGACCAAGAAATGACTGCTAGACATTAAAAGAGCTCCAACTAGTGGAACAGCCATCAAAATGCTCGGCACGAGCGATAAAAACAAAATTTTGATGACAGATCAATAGAAAATCTCACTGCGAGAAGAAGCAGGAGGCAGAAGTTTAAGCCCTAGTAACATGAGAATTCCTAAAAAAAACACAAAAACTAAAATGATAAAAGGATCTAAAATCACTCAGAACTCGCTATCAAATAACGCATGAGAAGCAATCATCTCCGACCCACGTCGGAAATAAGACAAAAAATAAGAAAGATCTAAAGTGGAGAAGAAAGGACACATCAAATAATGAAAAATCTTCGCTATCCAATGACTCATCAACGCAAAAACTATCGCAAACTGCAAACTAATGCCCTCTTCATACAACTGAAAAAATTATCGAGGACTCAAAAGAAGATGCTTTAAAACGAACAGATACTCTAAAAATATTTTTTTCATTTGCCAGAAACTCCATCAAGCTTCGATAAAAGCTCATGAATCGCCCTTTTTCACATTCATGCATTCAAAATATCCTCATGAACCTGAAAAAGAAACCTTCAGAAAACACTCTGATAATATTCTATCTATCCTATCATACGAGCACAAAGTCAAATAGTATCAATGAAATAAAGAAAGTGCTAAAAACCCAATAGACCCCTAAAAGGGCAATCAAAAAAAGAAGTAAAACAAATTTCCTAAACAAAAACTGATTACAAAATAGACCACTTAAGAAAATAAGAAGTAAAACGGGACTAAACCCATGGCTACTAGTGAGTATAGAATCTTGATCACAAAACGATAAGAAACATCACCCCTCAAAAGAAACAGGTACCAAGAATTTCGCTGCTAACAAATAAAAACTTGCAGAAAAAAACCCTAACTAAACCGAAAACAGGAAATAAAACCTACCAACTGCAAATTGCCATTTCAGGAGCAAGCTTACCAAACTTATGGAAAAAAAATGATCTCAAGACGGTACCAAGAAAACCAGAAAAAAGCGTGAGATCCTATCCACTGACTCAATAAACAAAACATTATCACAGAACCCAAGCTCATCTGAGATTCAAACGATCTGAAAAACTCAAAACTTAAAAAGAACACTCGTTAAAATAGGCAAATAATGTTCAATCACTTTTTTTCATCTTTGGCAGGCACAGCAAAGTCCGCCAAGCTCCATGGAAGCGCATTTTGAATCAAGCGATCCACAGTAAAAGCTTCTTTACGTCCAGAACCAAGATCCCTTCCGTAAAGCTGATCTGCTTTTTTCCAAAAAATAAACTCCTGCTTTTTAGTGCCATCTTCTAATACCCATCTCAGAGCGTTTTTCTCCTCACGAACATCCCAAGAATCCAGATAATCGATAATCCTATTGCCCGTCATCTTCTCCAGTAAATTTTTAACTTTTTCAGCATCAAGGTCCAATTGATCGGACTTCCAAACACCCTCTTTTTGAACAACAACCAAGGACTTATCTCCAAAAGCTTTTCCAGAAAAAGTCATTTTGTGAGCAGCCATTTTCTGAGCTTGATTGATCAATTGAGTGATTCGAAAATCTTTCGGTTTCTTGACCAATCGTCCAACAGCAGTAGATTCAACCTCAAAAAGGGGCTTTGCTTGAGAGTAGGTCAAAAAATGATGAAATTCCTTGTTCACTGACTTTTTAAATAAAGAAGCTGACACCTTTTGAGAAGTTTCTTTCTCAGAAGCAGCAAGCTTCAATTCCAAACGAACCAGAGAATCTGCACCTTTCAAACTTTTTTGAGCTTCTTGCGTTTGAAAATCTTCGTAAACAAATTCTTTTGCTGAAACCGCAAGCAAAGCGTTCAAGAAACTCTGAACTTTTTGCTGATCCGCCATCACAGGATCACCTGCATGCAAGAACCATTTGCCCTCTTTCTTTTCAAGCCTCACGCTTTTTTTAGATCCTTGATCTTCCCATCGAAAAGACTCCACTTCCTGAGGCTTGAAATCAAAAACAACCTTATTTCTCCAATAATTGATCGGATTTTTTAGGTAATTCTGAACATACTGAGGAATCAAGTAAACCCGCTGGTCATGAATGACTTCTGAACCCAAACGCTCACTCGTACTCTGCAACGCAAAATAAGAGCCCCCTAGAGGATGTGGAATTCCAAGGTACAAAGACGTAGTCTTCCCCGTGGCAAGCGTCATATCGATACGATCCACGGTTTTTCTTGAAACTTCATCTAACCCATAGTCCTTCAACAAAGACTGCCTTTTCTCAGCAGTCTCTTGACTCAAATCAATCGTCTCCGTAGGTTTCATACCATCAAAACTCGTAATCAATGCCTCTACATGAGCCAAATCTGCCTGAGTTTTCATCGGCTCTCGCAATTGCCAAAGAGCACTCGATCCAGGAACGCATTTTTCCTGAGCACAATGAATCGAAATTTTCTTCTGATCTTTTGTAATCAGGATCGACTCAAGTTCCTTTTTATCGATCTGAAAAAACCGCTCCGCAGTCTCTTTTCGGTGCTCGCGATCAGGCCGATACCGATATTCAAACCAGTACGAAACCGTACCCATCAAAAAAAGAAACAAAGCAAGGTAAAACGTTCGCTTCCAATTGGGTTGACTCATGTTGCACTCCTGTCATTACAATTTTTTGCGAGCAATCCAAATGCCGAGCCCGCTTACAGCAATCAAAAGCGGCAATGTGATTACCGTGAGAAGAAAAATGAGATTCCCAGCTTTCTGAGAAAGCTCAACCTTCCCCACATCTTCTTCTTTAGAACGAATAGAAATGAGACTCTCATCCTCCATCACCCAAGAAACTGAATTTAAGAAAAAATCAAGGTTTCCCGCGTAACGAGAAAAATGATTGGTAGCAAAATAAGAGCTCCCGAAAACTACCATACGCGTCTTCTTACTAGATGTAGTCTTCCCAAGCTTCCCTTCCACCGTCACGGCAGCATGTAACGGACCCATTTTATCCTTACCTTCTTTGTAGCCTACCTCACCTTTTTCTAAAGAAGCAAGATCGGACACAGCCCAACTTTTAGGCGTTGTCTGTGCCAACCACTCAACCTTTAAATCTGAAGGCACACCAGGTAAAATATCAATTGGACGAGTTAATGGGAAAGCACAGTTCGTCTGAAAATCTCGGGTGATCGGGTTACTTCGAGAAAAATTCGCTAAAACAGCTACAGACGCATCCACCCCTAACATCCTGGACAATGGATCCACAATCATCGCCGTCACAGGACGTATATGCCAGGAACTCAGCATCCCCACCAGTTCATGAGCGTATTCCGCACCCTTCAAATTCACATCCAAGGCGATGATAGCTCGACCGCCTTCTTGCAAGTACTGCGAGATAGCTTTCACCTCAGACTCAAAAAATGCTTTCGTCGGCCCTAAAATCGCAAGTGCATCACAGGTCACAGGAATCTTCCCCTCTTGCATGAGCGAAAGGTCCTTCACCTCATAGGACTGATCCATCAAATTTTTTCGAACACTCTCGTACCCTTCTGCATCTTGAGAAGTAAAACTTTTTTCACCATGGCCTGTGGTAACGCAAAGCCTAGGACTTTTTTCCTTAAGAAGCTTAATGAGAGCATTGGTGATTTTTTCTTCCGTGATATCTTCGATCCTGTTTTCACGAGCACCTACTGCCAAATGCAGGGTCCCATATTTTTTAACGCCCATCTGCTTCGCTCGCACAGGCTCACGATCAGGGTCTACGTACTCAACTTCAAACTTAGGATTCAAACCACGATAATTGTCTAAAAGAGGACGAAATTGCTCCTTCTGTTGCAATTTTGAAAAAAATGTCACCTTCACACTCTGCTTGAGCGATTGAACTACTTTAGAAGTGTGATCAGAAAGCGTGTGGATCTTGTTTTTCGTCAGATCCCATTTGTGAGCGTAACGTGAACTTAAAAAACTCAAAACGCCTAAAATGCCTAAAACAAGGACCGTCGTCACTAAAGAATTCAAACCATAAGCAGCAGTACGCGTCTTTAAGGCCTTTTGATTTTCAACCATCAAGGTTCCCAAGGCTCCCAAAAGAAGCACCCCTAAGACAATGCTAAGAGCTAAAAGTTCAGGATAGATCACCCTCGCAAAAAGCAAAGCAAGGACCAACAATCCAAGACCTGACCAAAGAATGACGTTCTTTTTCGACTGTGATTTTACATCCCTATTTTTCATAAATCCATTCACCTCCAGCGGTAAGAATCAAGAACACGATGTGTCAAGAAAAGACCTAACGTAATAAACGAAAAGTAAAAAAACACATCCGATGTATCAATGAGACCCTGGCTAAAATTGTTATAATGACTGAGCAAGGACAAGTATGACAGAATCTCACTCCAATAAGGCCCCGCCGACTGGGTCGCCCAAGTGATCAACCAAAAAAAGAGGCCTGAAGCAAAAGTCAACGCCCCTGCAACAATTTGATTTTCCGTTAACGAAGAGAAGAAAATTCCCAAAGAAAGATAACAGCTTGCAAGCAAGAGCGTTCCTAAAAAACTCGTGAAAATCGTTCCAAACTCAGGATTACCTGTAGCAAACAGTACCAAAGGATAAACGCAGGTGAGTCCAAGCATCACTGCAAGGAGCAAAAAAGAAGAAAGAAACTTTCCAAAAACAATATCCCAAAGCTTAACCGGCGAAGTCATCAAAAGCTCAATCGTATGAAGCTTCTTTTCTTCCGCAAAAAGTCGCATGGTGACAAACGGAAGCAAAAAAAGAAAGATGAAGTTCATATTAGCATAAAGAGGCCGAATGATACCTTCCGAAATGCTCACCCCTTTCCCCATATTATATTGCTGGTACTGCATATTCTGCAGACTAAAATGCGAAAGACTAAAAAAGAACATCCAACCCATAATCGTCATGAAGCCAGCAATAATAATGTAAGCGATAGGAGAAGTGAAATACGATCTAAAATCCCTCCTAGCAATATTCCAAGCATTGATAAGACTCATTGTTTCTTACTCCTGTACATTGGTTAGCAACTAAGAAGCTTTCTCCACCGTGGTGAGCTCAAGGAAAATCTCCTCAAGACTCATTTTTTCAGCACTAAAATCTAAAACACCCATCTTGTGGTTCACCGCAGCTTCAACGATAAGATCACGCACTTCCTCGTTTCCCGCCTTAATTTCAATTGTAAGCTTTGATCCGGTCTGAGTGATGGATCCCAATCCTTTTAATTGTCGAATCGCATTCACACCCTCAACATGAGGACTCTTAAGCTCCATCGAATAAATCAGCCCTTTTTTCATACGAACACTCAAATGATCAATGGTGTCTTCTGCAACAATCTTTCCTCGATTGATCACAATAATTCTCTGACAAGTCGCTGTCACTTCAGGCAAAATATGAGAACTCAAAATCACCGTGTGATCTGTTTTCAAGCTTTTAATCAATTCTCGAATCGCAATGATTTGCTGTGGGTCTAAACCCACCGTAGGCTCATCTAAAATAAGCACTTTAGGATTGTGCACCAAGGCTTGTGCTAACCCCACACGCTGCCGGTACCCCTTAGACAAATTCCCAATCAACCGACGACGTACATCTCCCAATCCTGTTTTCTCAATCACATGAGCAACTGCTTGAGCAATCTTTGAACGAGGCACCTGATGCAATCGCGCTGCAAAATCAATATAATCCTGAATGGACATCTCCGGGTAAACCGGAGGATTCTCAGGCAAAAAACCGATATTCTTCTTCACCTCCATGGGATGATCAAAAACATCGTAGCCACAAATCTTCGCTGTTCCCGCACTCGCAGGCATAAAAGCTGTAAGAATCTTCATCGTGGTACTTTTGCCAGCCCCATTCGGACCCAAAAAACCCACGATCTCGCCTGACTGAACTTCAAATGTTAAATCATTGACAGCAGCACGAGTCCCAAAAAATTTTGAAAGATGAGACACCTCAATCATATTCACCTCAATGTTCTGCCTTGCAGTAGCTTGGCGAACCCACTCATGTTTCAGAAATCAAAACTATCTTTCCAATATTTTCTCGACTTTGTAAATACCTATGTGCATCTGCGGCTTCTTGCAAGGGAAAAGTTTTACCGACCAAGGTCTGAAAGCTTCCCTCCTGAAACCGCTCGAGAATAGTATGTAAAAATACCTGAAGTAAAAGTCTTGCAGAAGGATCCTCTAAGTATTTCAAAAGATTCAATCCAAAAACTCCACGGTTTTCCATCCACAAGGGCGAAAACAACGGACTCTGCAAGAGCATACAACCCGCCTTCCACCAAGACCTTCGGGATCCCTGAACCAGCTGAGAAGCGCCGTAACCCACTAATCTGCCTGCAGGCACCAATTTTTTAAAGTCCTGTTTTAAACTTCTTCCTCCAGAAGCATTCAGAATCAGCTCATAAGTCTTTGAATTTTTTTCATGTTCCTCATAAGTGAAAACCTCATGAGCCCCCAAAGCTTTCACCGCTTCTTTTTTAGCTTCAGAACCCACTAATCCGGTCACACAAGCACCTGCCTGAGCCGCTATCTGTACAGCGGCAATACCCACGCCCCCCGCAGCACTTGGAATCAAAACCCGATCTTCTTTTCTCACCCTCCCCATTTCATGAAGAGCAACCCAAGCCGTTAAAAAATTAACTGGAATAGAAGCGGCTTGAACGAAACTCAAGCCTTCAGGAACTCTTGCGACCTGAACGCTAGGAAGGACGACCGAGGAAGTGTATCCACCGAAATACGTACCAGCAAGCACAGAAGTACCCAATTCAAGACCTTGCACTTCACTTCCTACCTCTGAAACAATCCCTGCTATTTCGTATCCTGGTACAAATGGAAGCCTAGGCGCTTCCGGGTACAAACCCATACGCATCATTAAATCTGCAAAATTAACGCCACAAGCTTTTACTTCGATACGAACACTATCCTCAGCTAAAGGAGCATCCGGGCATGAGACCATCTGAAAAACTTCTGGCCCTCCGAAACGTTTGATCTGCATCGCCTTAACCATAAAAAAACCTCTAACCATCAATCATACACAGAAGAAGCTACGAAAACAAGAGAAGCGCTTCAGGTTTATTGCAATGAATGGCATGAAAGAGGAAAAGTTTCTGTTTTTTTCGTATTTCGCTCTAAAAGTGTTAAATTGGAGCCATGTTCAGACATCTGCTCGGAAGATGGATTCAGGCTTCATTTTCAGTGGTATTGCTGGGTCTTTTTTTATTTTTTCTGATGCGAATGCTTCCTGGAAAACCCTACGATACCGAAATGAACGCGACCCAAGAAATACAAGCCGCTTTGAAGCAACGCCATGGACTGAACGAATCTCTCAGCAAGCAACTCCAAAAAACGATCCTCCAATGGCTCAGCGGTGACCTAGGCGTCTCTTTTCAGTATACTGAGCACCGAGTCACTTCCATCATCGCAAAAGCCTTACCTATCTCCCTGAGTTTAGGAGGCTGCGCTTTGATCTTCTCTTTTTTGCTTGGTATCAGTATCGGTCTTTGGAATGCTTCAAGAGCCTGCCTGATAGCCAAAATAGCCATGAACCTGAGTTTACTCGGATTAGTCGTACCTAATTACTTACTTTCGGGTCTTTTGATTTTTTGCTTTGCTTTGAAATGGCACCTACTTCCTGCAGCACTTTGGGAGGAACCATGCTCTGCCATCCTCCCTACCCTCACTTTAGCCTTCAAGCCGATGGGAACGATAGCCCTTACCACCCAAGCCTGTATGAAAGAAATTCTCACCCAAGATTATATCCGAACAGCCCGCAGCCAGGGTATCTCTTCCAGAAAAATCCTTTTCAAATATGGACTGAAAAACGCACTAGCTCCCCTGCTCAGCCTGCTCGCAAGCACAGCACCCTCTCTTTTAAGTGGCTCTTTCTTAGTAGAAACTATCTTCCAAATTCCTGGGATGGGTCAGCATTTTGTACAAGCCATTTTTCAACGAGATTATCCTTTCATCCTCGGAAGCATAGCCGTCTTTGGAATCATTTTAATCCTCTGTCACTTCCTCTGTGAAATGCTCATGCCCTTAGCAGATCCTCGCATTCGTTGGAAAAAATCATGAAAAAATGGAGCTGGCTGCTGTTGAGCCTTTTAGCAGGATGGTACTTTTTTCAAACACCTACTTCAGAACGCCTCCAACTTCCCTCACTACACCACTTCATGGGAACGGATTTTTTAGGAAGAGACCTCCTGGGTCGGACCATGCAAGCAATGACCTTCTCGCTCGCTTTGGGAATTTTAAGCGCCTTAGCGGCTTTTTCACTCGGAGGATTTCTAGGATTCTGGGCAGGTTACCTAGGAGGCTCCATCGAAACTCTTTTTTCACTAGTGCTTGATTTTTTTACGTTATTCCCTACCATCCTTTTGGCACTCACTTGCACACTCATTTTAGGAAAAAACATCGCAGCACTTTTTATCACATTGACTCTAAGTTCCTGGATCACTTCTGCTAAAAGAACGAGGGACCTTGTCCTCCCCTTCCGAGAGCTCCCTTACGTGACTGCCTCTGAAGCACTAGGAGCAAATCCCTGGCACATCCTACGTGTACACGCCATCAGCACACTCAAAAAACCCCTTTGGATTTGCTTCACTGCACAAATTGCAACGAATACCATGACCGAAAGCCTTCTTTCTTTTTTAGGCTTAGGCATTCAACCACCCTATGCAAGCTTAGGTACGCTCATTCAAGAAGGATTTCGTGCCCTCAGAGCTTATCCACATCTGCTCTTTTTTCCAGGCACCATTTTAGTCATTACCTTACTCCTTCTCACCCAGTGGGAACCTCAAAAGCTCACAGAAACATCTTTGAGATAAAAAGAACCTAGTCCATTAAATCTCAGATTCTGAACCCTCGGTTTCACCAATACTAAATTAGAGTCATAGTAAATAGGAATGACTACCACTTCTTTTTCTAAAAGAATTTTTTGAGCCTCTAAGTACTTTTTTTTCTGCACAACTAAAGAAGATTCAACTCTTGCTTGCAACACTAAGCGATCGTAATCTGCACGACCCCAACCTGTCATATTATTTCCAGAATTTTTTAAGAATAAAGATAAAAAAGTATCAGGATCGAGATAATCGGCCTTCCAAGCAAAATCCCATAAATCATGAGACTCTAACGTAAGATGCTGACGATAAGTCTGATGAGGCAAAGGATGCAGCTCCACCTGCAAGTGAAGGTTCTTTTGAAGTTCTGTTTGAATCCATTTCGCCATGGTAGAAGATCGCTCCCAGTCTGGAAGCAGATAATGCAACTTTAAGGTATTTCCTTCTACCCCTGAACGTTTCCAATCCATTCGAGCTGCTAAAGGATCAAAACGAAAGCCTATTTTGAAATCCATCCAATCAGACGGAATCAAGGAAAATGCAGGCTGAACAGAAGGTAAAAGCGCCGCAAGTTTCGATCGATCTAAAGCCTGTGCAATGGCCTTTCTTACGTAAACATTAGAAACAGGATAATGCTTGACAGAAAAGCCTAAAAAACCAATCTTCCAAAGGGGATACTTTTTAAAGTCAGCCCTTCCCATCCAAGTCTTCAAATCAGACGCCATCCAATCAGACAAACAATCCAAACCCCCTTGCTCGTAAAGCTGAAGCGCCTTGGAATCCTCAGGAATGATATGAACCACCACCTGCTTAACATTCCCTCGAGTGCCATGATAACGAGGATTTGCCTTCAAAACGATCCTTGCATTCCAATCATGCGATTCAAGCATATAAGGCCCCAAAGTCACCATACGACCCGGAACTTGCCAGCGTGAATTTTCGTATTTTTCTAAAATATCTTGACGCATCGGAAAAGTAGCCCAAAAACTTAAAATCTGAATCCAGTTAGCAATAGGTGCCCGTAACTGAACCTGCAAAGTCCGATCATCAAGTGCCTGAACACCCACCCGACGAAAATCAGTCAAGGTTCCCCGAAAATAATCTTCCGCACCCACAAGATCAAAAAGCAAGGAAGCATAAGGCGCTGCTGTCATCTGTGTTAAAAGCCTTTTCCAGCTATAAACGAAATCCTGCGCTTTTAAAGGCAGACCATCAGACCAAGTCACACCCGGCTTTAAAAAAAAAGTGTACTTTTTTCGATCAGAACTGACTTCCCATCGGAGAGCTAAAGCCCCCACTAATTCAGAACGCTCATTGAAGGCCACAAGCCCTTCCATCAAGTTGAGCATTAAATCAGCTTCAACAAACGTATGGGCTAAATTCCAATCTAACGTCTGCACCTCGCTTCGGATTCTAAAGGTAAATGTCTCTTTTTGAGCAGCAAGGCCCTTGCTTGTGATCCAAAAAATCAATAAAAATAGCTTCAACATTGACCAAAGGATTCGTACTGAAAACCCCATTGCTTCACTTCGTCCGGACAATAAAGATTACGTCCATCAAAAATACGAGGCTCCTTCATCAATTGTTTCATTTTTAAAAAATCAGGCTTTTCAAAACAAGGCCATTCAGTAACAATGCACAACGCGTCAGCACCTTCCAGCATTTCATAGGGATCCTGATAAAAATCGATCTTTTTACCCCGGTATTTTTTTCGCACCTCTTCCATAGCCGCAGGATCATACACACAGACCTGAGCCTGTGATTTCAATAATGCATCCATCAACGCTAAAGAAGGTGCATCCCTTAAATCATTCGTATGCGGCTTAAAAGCCATCCCCCAAATCGCTATTTTCTTTCCGCGAAGATCCTTCAATGCCTTAAAAATCTTCTGAAAAAACAGATCCCTTTGCATACGATTGACCTCTTCTACTGCCTCTAAAATACGAAATTTTTGGCCATATTTTTTAGCCGTACATAAAAGTACCTGAATGTCTTTGGACAAACAAGAACCTCCGTACCCAATACCCGCTTGCAAAAATGAATAACCAATCCGAGGGTCTGAACCTAAACCCAAACGCACTTGCTGAATATCAGCTCCCACAAATTCACACAATCTTGCAAATTCATTCATGAACGAAATCCGAGTAGCAAGCATGGCATTAGCCGCATATTTGCTCATCTCTGACGAGCCAAGATCCATCCAAAGAATTCTAGTATCTTCTTTTAAAAAAGCAGCATAAACTTCTTGCATCCATGAACGAGCACGATCCGATTCACATCCAATGACAATACGTGAAGGACGTAACCCATCTTCAACAGCAACCCCCTCTCTTAAAAACTCGGGATTAGAAACCATCTCAAAATCTTCAGATACACTTCTTTTTTGAAGTTCACGAGAAATCTCTTGTTTCAATGCTTGAGAAGTTCCGGGAGGAACGGTCGATTTGATCACAATCAGCTTAAATCCCTGCATCAACGACCCAATGGTAGCAATCACTTCAAAAACAGAACGCACGTCCACTGTTGCGTCTTCCTTCAAAGACGTTCCAACAGCAACAAAAAGTACCTCAGCCTGCTCAATGGCTTCCTGAGCATCCGTAGTAAAAACAATCCGTTTCTGCGCAAGCTGCGATTGCAGCAAAGACAAAATACCAGGCTCGTATACAACACTTTGACCTGACTTCAAAAGTTGAATTTTGGAAAAATCAGAATCGACACATACCACTTCGTGACCTTTTTCTGCAAAACAAAGCCCGGTTACTAAACCTACATGACCTGCACCAAAAACAGCAATACGCACAAGCTCTCCCTCTCACCAAAAAACCTCAAACTTACAACTCTTTACCATCAAAGACAAGTAGCGCGCAACCCTTTCGTCATCCCCATCGAAATCCACGCTTCTTTTAAAAAAAATACTTCTTGGGTTGCATCTGATCGTTTTACCTGAGCTAGCGAACCATCTTCTTATTTATTTTTTAAAAATTGATGAGAATAATGCCAACCCGACTTCCCAAGAACGAAAAGCGGGTCTCCATGTAACGAGAATTTTAATGACTCCCGAAGGAACTCAAAACTCATGCTTTTTTCCAAGCTCTTACCAGCACTGATCGCCAACATCCTCTTTCTGACGAAGGTCTTCAATCATGGCCCTTAAGACCCTTGAGTCTTGAAGGACCCCTTGGGCATGCCTCTTTAAAATCGAAGAAGGGATCAACCCGATGCCTGCCAAATTGTACAGAATGTACGGACTTTCAACACAACCCAGCATTTTTCCGAACCAATGATCCCGCCTCCATACCTCAAGGGCAGCAGAAAGATCCATATCTAGATTAAAAAGTTTTACTTTAAGCTCAGGATTATCTTCAACGGGAGTCATTTCTGTGTACCAGGAAGGAAGTCTGACCCAACCATTGCTCAGGAAGAAAAGAGAAACACGATCTTCTTGCGCATTGATCTTTTTAGAAAATACCTCCAGATTTTTATACAAGGGATTCATGCATTGCTCGGTACAAAATTCATGACCGGCATCCAGGTAATGAAAGATCTCTCCACTTGCTGAAACTATTTTCTCATACCAATGGATCGGAGGCAAAACACAGGAACTGCAAACTAAAGATGGAAGAGGCAACCCTCCTTCCCTCTCCGGACAGAATACTTTAAGCTCAGTTCTCGAAGGAATCGGAAAAACACTCATCCAGTCTTTAATTTCTGCCGATAAAATCCTAATCGGTATTTTTGTGTCTTTTAATGGAAAACCCAAAGGAATGTTTTTACTGAACGCTTTTAAAATCCCAGAAGCTCGCCAACAACTAGCAAATGCTTGCTCTAAAAATTCCAAAACCTCACTCGCAGACTTGGGCTCTGCCCGGTCATGACGAGGAACCGTAAGTAACGCAGCCATCATCGCTCCAATAGAAGAACCCCAAATCTCATCAAACTGCTGATAAATAGGCCTTCCTGTTTGACGCTCTAATTCAACCAAAGAAACTGCAGAAATAATTCCAGTTGCCCCCCCGCTGGGCAAGACCAATACACGGTATTCTTTCCCAAGTCCTGACTTCGCACCCACCAGAAGCAGCATAATACAGAAAAATTTTTTAAAAAAGCGAATCATGCTCCCTCTATAACATAAAACCATCACTCGAATTTTAAGTTTTTTTGCTCTCGGTCATCGATGAGAAGGTCGCACCTGAATAGATGGAAAAGACCGCTTCACAGTGCAACATGCACAAATCATCTGACCCACCCGGTTCAAAACCCACACCATGACACTCAGCACAGGCTCCCCTCGCATGAATACAACCGCAGAATCAATTGATATTCTTAATATATTAATCAAAAGAATTGCATCTTCTTGCCCGATCACCTATTGACAGTAAGTACTCGAGCCCTTATTATCAGAGAACGGAGACTCATTCGAACTGATCCTCAAAACACATAGGCATTCGTAAGACAAGAGCCTAAGAAAACTATCTAGATTAATTTTTTAAAATTTAGACCTTGGGAACCAAGCCATAGGCGCAGAAGCTAAATTGGCAGCAGAAAGGGAAATGCAATGCAAAAAATAAGTCGAAATGACACTTGTTCATGTGGTAGCGGGAAGAAATATAAAAAATGCTGCTTGGCGAAACTCAAACCCAAGTCCGATGGTTTGGATTGGCAACACGTTCATGATATGCATGGCCATTTAGTTGAAAAGTTGATGAAATTCACCATGATCAATTACGGAATGCCTGCATACGATGAAGCCTGGGATGAGTTTAACCTGTGGAACAATGAGGAGCCCTTTGATCCTAGCTGCATTCTCTATCCCCTATTCGGTCCATGGATGTTTTACCATTGGACACCCGATCCCGATGACACTGAGTTAACGCTGCCTGTTTCAACTGCAATGACCCCCGCCGAAGCCTTCAGAGAGAGATTCGGCAATAAGCTCAGTGCCCTTGAGTTAGAGGATCTTGAAGAAAATTTGAAGCGCCACCTGAGTTTTTATGACGTGATTGAGTGCAAACCTGGAGCATGGGTGAAAGTGCAAGATATCTTAACAGAAGAATATTTTGTCGTTATCGAAAAAAGCGGATCTCAATTGCTCGAGGTAGGCCATGTGCTTTTTGGCAAGATCATCACGGTCGGAGGCATTACTATGTTTGATGGATTAGCTCCTATCCCCTTTCCTGCGCACTACAAAATCAACATCATCCAAGTGCGAGAGGGCTGTAAGCATGAAGGCATTGAAATCAATAACAGCTTTTTAAATGACTTCGAGGCAAATTTATTAAAATTATTCTGGAATATTTATGAAAATCTGACGAATCCCCCTATGCCAAAGATTACGAATACAGATGGCGATTTGATCACTCCACATAAAATGATTTTCTCCATTGAAAGCATAGAGGATACTTTTGAAACCCTTCATGGTCTCGATTTTGCTCAGACAAAAGAAGAGTTGCTGGCGAATGCCCAGTTTTTTAAAAAGGGAAACCTCAAGTTTGTCGAATTTGCATGGCTCATGAAGGGAAATAGTCAGCACAAAGATTGGAAAAGCACGCTGCTGGGAAATATTGAGCTGACTAAAAACAAGATGACCGTTGAGGTGAACTCAAAAGAGAGGTCAGAAAAATTTTTAAAGATTTTACAAAAACGCATGCCAAGTGGATGGACCCTTGTAGCCACAGAGGTCCAAGATATGCCATCCATCCTAAATAAAATGCATGAGAGGAAAGCATCCTCCGAGCTCTCAGAGAAGCAGCAAGAAATGAAAGCACTCAATGAACTACCCGAAGTAAAATCGCTTGTAGCCAAAATGACGCAAAAGCATTGGGAGAATTGGCCAACCGTGTCTATTCCTGCGCTTCAAGGAAGAACCCCCTTAGAAGCCATGCAATCCCGAGATGGTCAAGAAATGCTCGATGCCCTGATCACTGATTTTGAACAAAGCGCCCGGCGAACACCCTCCCCTGGACAGACGATTGAAACCTTCCAAAAGCTACGCAAGCGGCTTGGACTATGACGCATAGGAGTGAAAATGAAAAAAAATCAATTATCCCACCGGGTGTTACTCAGAAGCAGATGGAGGAGATGGTAGAAACAATGAAGCAAATCGCGGAGCCGTTTGATCATCTTCCTCCTCATGTCGCGTATGTCATGCGAAGCTTTCGGCAGATCTCAGTGCTTGTGCATTGGGCTGATCGTCACTGATCGCTATCCCGCGTCGAAGCCTTGTCTGGATGACATCATGGAAAAATTTGTCAAAGACAAGGCCTTGTCTGGATGAGGGGCGCACCCTTTTTCTTGGTTTTTGTTCAATTTTCCCATCAAACCCCATGGCAACAGACTGGCCTCGGAGGTGCTGAAAAAATCACCCCAATTTGTAGATAAGCTACTTTTGATCATGAAATTCACTTCCCAAAAGGAGACATATCGCCATAATACGAGTCATCACCTCCCTGGATAAATGCTGGGCATTAGGTCCTTATTGGTTTTCAACGCTCACCCAGGACCACCTTCCTCAGTATATTAGCTTCCTGACTACTATTTATCTTATTATCGATAAAATACGCCCTAGCGGAGAAGCTTGTAGCGCCCTATAAAAACTCGCCAAGACCCTTTTCCCTGAAAGTACCAAGAATAACTACGTTCGGTTCCTCAAAAAAGCACCATTGACAACCTGCTTAAATCGGGGCTATTTTTGGAGGTTTATGCAAAAAGCTTGGACCCACAATCCGAAAAACCCAATATTCAGAACATTGATCGCGCTGGGCCTGATTTTTCGTTCTCTCAAAGGGTTTGTGTTTTTTGTTTTTCTCTTAAGTTTTGTGGTTTTCTTAAACACACTTCAGATGTTCAGTTTAGTTTTTTGGCCCTTTTCTCAAAAAATCTTTCGTAGAATCAACCGTTTTTTAGCAGATACCTGGTGGCGCTCGTGTGTTTTTTGCCTGCATACACTCAATGGAGTAGGATTAAAACTAACAGGAGACCCCATTCCCGCTCAGGAAAATGCCCTGGTCCTGGCTAATCATCAGGGCTTTGCAGATATTTATGCCATTGGACTTTTAGCTTCTGAAAAAAAACGACTAGGGGATTTAAAATGGTTTGCGAAAAAAAATATCAAGTACTTCCCTGGATTAGGCTGGGGCATGCTTTTTTTAGACTGCCTTTTTCTCCAAAGAAATTGGACCGCAGATCGAACGAGCATCCTTGAGACTTTTTCAAAATACCGCCAGGAAAAAATTTCGTTTTGGTTAATTAGTTTTGTTGAAGGAACCCGATTTACTCCGGCCAAGTGGAAACGCAATTGGCATCAAGCCAAGAAAAAAAATCTCCCCCTCTTACGACACCTTTTATTGCCAAAGACACGAGGATTTGTAGCAACCATCGAAGGCCTCTCGGAAGAAATGGACGCTGTCTACGATCTGACCATTGGATTTCCTAAAAAACTCACAAGTATTTGGGACATCCTTCAGGGGAAAGCTCCACCCATCCATTTGCATGTCAGACGTTATCCTGTAGAAACTTTACCTCAGGAATCCAAAGAACTCGTTTCATGGCTTCTGAAGCGCTTTTCAGAAAAAGACGCCCTTTTAGAAGACTATAAAAAAAGAGGGCATTTCCTATAAGATTTTTTCATGATCAGGTCGAATCAATCTCATGGAAGATCAAAATTTTTTTGTCTATAGACCCAATCAGAATTCACCACATTCACGGTGATAGTCCATACCTTCGATCTTGTCAAAACTCAAGGGCTCACCCTCCCCGTGTCTCAGGATAGTTGAATTGCCAAGTGTTGAAAATAGGGGGGCGAGAAGATAGGGTTTTAAGACATGAAAAATCGTAAAATGTATTCAAAAGAGTTTAAAGAAACTTGAGTAGAAAA